>Ga0315281_10000010_pt1 | contig 302610 bp, 313 predicted proteins | sample YL17G07_0_MG_FD_204540 | JGI IMG/M metagenome (GOLD analysis project Ga0315281, IMG submission 204540) | Sediment microbial communities from Yellowstone Lake, YNP, Wyoming, USA - YL17G07_0 | ecosystem: Environmental > Aquatic > Freshwater > Lake > Sediment | place: USA: Wyoming | collected...
AAGCAAAACAATCTTTTCGTTGTCAAAGAATTTTACGAAAGCAAAACTGCCAAAGAGCCGGGCCGAGAAGTTTTTAATTTTATGATGTCGGAAATTGAAAAAGGCAACGCTTCGGGAATTTTAGCGTGGAATCCCGATAGATTAGCGAGAAACTCAATAGACGGCGGACGAGTAATTTATCTTGTTGATACTGGAAAAATTACATCGCTTAAATTCCCGACATTTTGGTTTGAAGCGACACCGCAAGGAAAATTTATGTTGAGTGTCGCTTTCGGACAAGCTAAATACTACACCGACAATTTGAGAGAAAACATTTTGCGCGGAATTAGGCAAAAAATTCGCCGTGGCGAACTTTCGGCAAAAGCCCCACTCGGATATTTCAACGAGCCAAGATTGCGAACCATTGAACCCGACAAAAAAACTTTTAACAGAGTGAAAGAAGTTTTGCGGGCTTTCGCCACCGGCGAATATACGCTAACAAAAATTCAGAGCAAAATGTTTTCTCTTGGCTTGGTTGGCAAAGATGGCAAACTAACCCATTTATCCACAATTCAGAAAATTTTGACCAATCCGTTTTACTACGGGCATTTTCGCTATCGTGGCGAAGTGCATCAAGGATCGCATAAACCAATGATTTCAAAGAAACTTTTTGACCAAATACAGGAGGCGTTGATAACCAACGGCAAGCCCCGCAAAAAGCGAGGACCAAAAAACTTTCAATTTCTTAATTTTGCGGTTTGTGGCGAGTGCGGCTATTCCATAACTGCGGAACGACACATCAAGAAAAGCGGACTAAAATTTGTGTATTATCGTTGCACCCACAAAAGCAAAACACAAAATTGTTCGCAAGCTCGCTTTTTGCGGGAAGAAATTTTAACCGAGCAAGTAAGAGAGAATTGTCAAAAAGTTTCTTTACCTGACGATTGGCGGGAAAAATATCTTGCCAAAGTGAACGAATGGGAAAAAGAAAACAGCCAATCGTCAAACCTTTTCGCTCAAAATCTCAAAACAGAACTTTCCGCCGTTAAAATAAAAATAGACCGCTTAATGGACGGCTATCTTGAAGGAGGTTTTGAATTGGTGGAATTTCAAGAAAAGAAAAACAAACTAATGGCGGAAAAGAAAGATATTGAGGAGAAATTATCCGATTTTGAGCGGAAAGGAAATCATTGGCTCGAACTCACCAGAAACTGGATTTTAGAGGCCAACCAAGCCAAAAATCTCGTTTTGTCTGAAAATTTTTCGGAAATCAAAAATTTTCTCAAAACCATCGGCTCGAACCGCCGCCTTGCGGCGGGAAAATTGGCGATTGATTTCAAAAATCCGTGGAATTATCTTGCCGAAATACCCGCCGAAGCGAGGGGCGAAGCCCCGAGCGAGGCAAATTCCTCTGTAAATAAACTTTGGTGGACCCGAGGGGAATCGAACCCCTTACTCTTCCATGCCATGGAAGCGTGTTACCGGTATACTACGGGCCCCTCACCTTTGCTGCTTATTTAAGACTATTCTTTATTCTCCCTTTTAATTGTCCATACGCTTTCGCAAATCTTTTCAAGTTATCTTCTCTATATTTAGCATCAGCCTTTGCTCTGTACGCTTCGTAATAAATAAGCTGCCAAGGAATTTTATTTTTTGTTGAAAAACTTTTTGTGTTATTATGCTCGTCAAGTCGCCTCTTCAGATCATCGGTATAACCGACATATGTACTCTGATCTTTATCGCTTTTGATAACATAAACATAATACATAAAGCAGCAAAGGTGAGGGGCTACGGGCCCAAAAATTTATCCTGAGCTTGTCGAAGGAAACACAAAAAGGCTTTTCAGCTTTCTTAGTATATCGCAAAAAAATAAAAAATTCAAATAAAATTTAGATATTTATCCCGACTGGGCAATGGTCAGAGCCAATAACATCCGACAAAATAAAAGCTTCTTTGACTTTTGGCGCCAAGAATCTGGACGTGAAACAATAATCAATGCGCCAACCCAGATTTCTCGCTCTGGCATTGACAAAGTAAGGCCACCAGGTGTACCAACCGCCCTCTTGATGAAACATCCGAAAGGTATCTGTGAAACCAAGTTTCATGATTTTACCTATTTGCTCTCTTTCTTCTGAAGTAAACATAATATTGTTTTTGTTCTGTTTGGGCTTTGCCAGATCTATTTCTTGGTGGGCCACATTGAAATCGCCCATTAAAATAATTTTTTTATCCTTTAATTTTTTTAAATAATTTATTAAAAAATTATAAACTTCTAATTTATAACCCAAATTTTCCTTGCCGCGGCCGCCATGAGGAAGATAAACATTAATCAGAGTAAAATTTGGATATTTTAAAGCGATAATTCGGCCTTCCTGATCAAATCTTTTTAATCCTAATCTATATTCGGCTTTCTCCGGTTTTTGCTTGGCATATATTGCTACTCCGCTATATCCCAGTTTCTGGGCAAAATTAAAAAAAGCATGATATCCATTTATGTTCAAAAGTTCTTGGGGCAATTTTTCTTCTTGAACTTTAATTTCCTGCAAACAAACAAAATCGGCATTCGCCGATTTTAACCACTTCAAAAAATTTCGCTTATAGACAGCTCTCAAGCCATTCACATTCCAAGATATAACTTTCATAGTGCCCCCGGAAGGAATTGAACCCTCATCTCATCCTTAGGACGGATTTGCTCTGTCCGTTGAGCTACAGGGGCTTTTTGTGCCTGTTTCACGAAAAACTAATTTCTTTTATCTTAGTTATTTTTACCACAAAAACAGCAAAAATAAAAGGTTTTGATTTGACAAAAGCATCTTTTGCGTTTATTTTAAAAATGGATCTTTGAAAAAATAAAGAACAGGAGGGGAAATTATGAAAGAAGAAGAATTATCATCTGGCAAAAAAGGACTGAAAATTGCAATATTTGGCGGAGGAGCTGTCGGCTCAATATTAATCGGACTGCTGCAAAAGATAGACGCTGTCTCGCTTATATTCTGCATTGATGACAATCCCGGGCGCGCCAAAAAATTTATCAAAGACTGGACAAAAGTTATTTTAATTGAGATAGACAAAACAGATGAAAATTTATACCAAAAACTTGTCAATGCACTACAGGGATGTTTCTTGGTTATTAACGCCGCTTCCTCGGAAATTAATGACATGACAATGAATGTCTCTCTGGAAATTGGGGCCTACTACTTTGATTTTGCATCTTTGAGAAATGACGTTCCGGAACAGAAAAGTTGGCATGAAAGTTTTATCAAAAGAGAAATTGTTGGGTGGATTAATATGGGCGTGGGGCCTGGCTTAACTAATCTAATCGCAGCCAAGCTGATAGAAGGCCTGACCGATTGCGTTATCAGGATTTGGACAGCGGAAGAAACTGACAGCAAGAAGTTAAAAGTTCTTTGGAGAAGAGAGCTCCTCGTAGACGAGATGACCTCAGAAATTCCCTGCAACGGCTTTTCATACGAACCGTTTTCTTCCCCCGAAGACTATACTTTTCCGCCTCCCATAGGCAAAAGACAATGCGTTAATATTAATCAAAATGAAAGGCTGACCTTAGGCCGAAATCCTAATGTTAAAGAGGTTTATGGCAAATCAGGCGGGTCTGACATTAAAAAATTAAAGTCACTGTATCCAAGAGCGCTCAAAAGCCAAAAGAAAAAACGAATCGGCAAGTTTATAAATTCATTGCCCCAAACACCGACCCCAAAAGAAATAGAAAGCGATATCAAAAGAGGTATCCTGCGCAATGGCTGGATTGCGATTGCCATCGAGGTTGACGGATTGGACCCAAAGACAGAAAAAAGAAAGTTCCGTAAAGCAACATGGATGGGTTTTTCACTTCGTGAAGTTCCGTGTGGAACGACCCATATCAGTTACAACACTGCTATCGTTGCCTTCTGTGCTATTTTGGAATTAATAAACACAGAAAAATTGGAACCCGGCGTGTGGGCGCCAGATCAATTTCCCAAAGATACCAGGGAAAAAATCCTTTCATGCGTGGAAGAAAAAACGCATCATATTAAATATAAAATGTAATAACGAAAAGGACAGCCAATGCGCTGCCCTTTTTTTGTTCCACGTGACTGGAGTTAAAAAGAATTACGCGGCGCAATTCTTTTTTCTTTGGGTGAGCTACGGGATTTGCACCCGTGATAACGCGGCCACAGCGCGTTGTGATAACTACTTCACCAAGCCCACCATAAAAAATATTTTACACTTTTTTCTATATAAAATCAAACGGGAGTGCCCTGTGAGGGAATCGAACCCCCAACCGTCGCCTTAAGAGGGCGCTGCTCTGCTTCACCCCGCCACCTTTGTGCGTCCAGAGGGAATCGAACCCCCAACCGTCGCCTTAAGAGGGCGCTGCTCTGCCGATTGAGCTATGGACGCAAAGGTGGCGGGGCAAGCCTGAGCTAACAGGGCAAATTGTGCGAGGCCGATTGAGTCCCGAAAATTAAAAAATCTTTGATTTTTATAATTTTCGGGCTCCGACTTTGTCGAGAGTCCTCGATATTATCGGGAGATCCTCGATTTTTCTCCCGATTAAAATCGGGAGAAAAATCGGGACTAACGGCGCTTAATTTTATTTTTTAGCGATATTTTATTCTATCGCCATCTCTGCCTTTCAAAATTTTATCTACCATTTCAATTTCCCCATAAAGTCCTTCAACTAAATCATATTTTTTAAGTTCTTTCAATGTCACCCACTGATAATCAATTGAGTCTTCATCCAGCTTGATTTTGCCGGATTTATAAAACCCCCAAAAACTTAAAATGATAACGGGGATTTTATCCGGCCTGATAAAAGCGATGTCCAGCAAATAATTTAATTTTCTAACTTCCAAATTTACCTCTTCCCTTATTTCCCGGCGCAACGATTTTTCAATCGCAAAATACCAATGGTCGTGAGTGGTTTTTGGCAGATTAACATAATCATTGGTTTCCAATCCGCCGCCGGGTACCGTCCATTTTCCGGGGAAAACTTTTTTATTCAAACTCCGGCGCGTAATCAAATACTTAGCTTGCCCTGAGCCTGTGGTTCGACTTCGCTCACCACTCTGAGCGTTAGTCGAACGGGTCGAAGGGTCTTTGATAATTATGGCCGTTGAAGTTATCCGATGAAGTTCCTGATTTTCCATAATTTTGTCTCCCCGCGAGGAATCGAACCTCGATGTGCAGCTTAGAAGGCTGCCGTTCTATCCATTGAACTACGGGGAGATATTCTATTTAGGGCTGGCGCGGTACTTGCCCCGCACCGTGCTTGCTCTGGTGCGGGGTCCATTGAGTCCCGAAAATTCAGAAATCTTTGATTTTTAGAATTTTCGAGGATCTCCCGATTTTATCGAGGATCCTCGACTATGTCGGGACCCGATTTTCCTCAAAATCAAAGATTTTGGGAAAATCGGGACTATGGGGGCATATTAGCTATAAGCCATACGCTATATGCTATTTTCTCCTTTGTTTTCCATGAAACGCCCTATATACTTCTTTCAATTGCTTATCCGTGATATGGGTATAAATCTGGGTTGTGGTGATACTTGAGTGGCCGAGTAAAGTTTGTACAGACCTGATGTCCGCGCCGCCAGTCAGCAAATCAGTGGCAAAGGAATGACGAAGGATATGAGGCGTTACTTTCTTTGTAATTCCCGCTTTTATTGAATAATGTTTCACGATTCGTTCCACGCTTCGCGGAGTCAGACGCAGATTTTTTAATTTGTTTTGCGCCAGTTCGGGTTTTTTGCTTTTTGGATAACGCACAAAAAGCGCCTGGTCAATATCTTTTCTGACATCTAAATAATTTTTAAGCGCTTCTTTTGCCCGGCCGGACAAAAAAACCAATCGTATTTTTTCGCCTTTGCCGCGAACTGAAAATTCGCCTTTTTCCATATTAACAGAATTACGATTCAGCTTGCAAAGTTCCGAAACACGCAGACCGGTGGAAAAGAAGAGCTCCAGCAATGCCTTATCTCGCAACGCTCGCGGCCCAAAGCCTTCTGGCGCGGCTAGCAGGCGTTCCAATTCGTCTCCTTCCAAAAAATCAACCTGACGCGGGCTTTGTTTGGCCAGCTCAATTTTTTCGGCTGACAAACTTTTTATGTCGCGTCTGGCCAGATATCGCAAAAAATTCCGCAAGGCAATAATGTGATAATTCTGTGTGATTTTTTTCAGCGGACGCCCAAATTTGTCTTCTGTCCTGTTTAAAAAAAGACGGTATTCTCTCACCAAATCCGCGTCAATTTCCGACGGTTTTTCAATCTTTGCCCAGCCAGAAAAACGCTCAAGATAATGTTTGTAATTCTCGCGTGTTTTTCTTGACCGTCCGCGTTCAACTTCCAGATAATCAAGGTAGTCTTTTATTAAAGATTGTAGATTAACCATGTAAAAATTGTACGACATAATCACAATTTATGCAATAACATAAAATATTGCCTTTTCTCTTTTGGTATGGTAATCTAATAAATCAAAACGCGAAAGGAGGGACGACATGCGATTCGACGACCTAACCTATGGAGTACCTTTCAAAACAGTAAACACTCTTATTGTTGATCCCAATGTCTATATTAGAATCAAACCGAAAGAAACTGAACTGCCGTTTAATCTTGCCAAAGACACCAAGACCGGCAAAGAAATTATCGTTTGCGGTGACACTGAAGTTGTCCAATTAGATTAGGACGAAGGGAGGGATCGAGAAATGGTTCTTATAATTCAAAAGGTAATATTGGCTTTTTCCCTTATAGGTTTGGCCTTGTATATGTCCATTAAGCACAGAGATATATTCAACGAGGATGATATCGAAAAAATACTCGCAGGACGCAGCGCTTTAAACAGGTCTTTAAACGCTATATCATGGGTTGCCACCCTTATCGGCGCCGCGATTACTTCATTCGCAATGTCCGGGACAATCCTTATTTGCGGTATTGCAATATATTTCTTCTTTGGGCTCACATTGCGAGTGGCATTGCTGGAAAAAACATCCACTCTGTATTTTGACTACAAAAACACTGCGGATTCGCCACAAAGGAACTGCTCACAAAATTGAGGAAAAAACTGGACGATTTATAAAAATTGCCTGTTCACCCCTCGGGACTGCCAAAAAGCATCCCGGGGATTTTTTTATTTGCTTTTTCTTTTTGGGCGTGGTAATTTAAAATATCAAAACACGAAAGGAGGGATTGAGATGGTTCTTTTAATCATTAAGATTGTAATCGCTTTGGCCCTAATTTGTCTGTTAAGAATTATGATTTGGCAGGAATCTAAAACAAGTCTTTTTCATTCCCATTTACAGCTGGAATTTGGCAGCGATGCAGTTGGCGCAATTAATAATTTTGCCCTTCTTTTAATGGGCATCGCTGTAATCATCACAGTATTCTCTTTTCCCAACAATGGATTTGGTTTTATAACGGCCGGGATTTTGGGACTGATAGGCGCATTAATGGGTATGTAAACTTCAATACTGTCCTAGGGATTAGAAAAAACCGAAAGGAGGTAAGATATATGTACGCTAAATTTATGAACAAAGCACAGGATGCGGTGAACGCTTACATCAGGAGAATGGTTAGGATCCAAAAACAAGGCAGGGCCACAAGCAACGATTTCCTTCTTGAATGTCCTAAATGTGACGGCCAAATGGAATATCGGGGCGAATGGAAATGCCTCACAAGAAAATGCGGGTTCGTAATGCCACCCGGGTTTTCACCGCCAGGTCCGGAGAAGTTTAAGGAGCTGATGCGGCTCAAAAAGGACATAGAGTGGCTTAAGGCTAACAAAAACCTACTCGCCAGCATATAACTCTAAACCTCATCTGCCTAATTTAAGGAGGGCAAATCGATACAAAAAGATTTGCCCTATTTTTATTTGCGCAAATTTTAATTATATGCTATGTTAAAAAATGATAGCGACCCGAATTTACGAATAACACCCGAATGACCCGAAAAAAATTCGTGTGAGCGTTTTCGGGTAATATTTGCCAAAGGCAAATTTTACGCTTTTCGCATACTATGCTAAAAACTACAACCAAGAAAAAAATTATAAAAGAGTTTCAGGTGCACGAAAAAGACACCGGTTCAGCCGACGTCCAGGCGGCTATTTTAACCGAGCAAATTGAGGCCCTAACCAAGCATCTGAAAAAGCATCCTAAAGACAATCATTCTCGAAGGGGACTTTTGAAAATGGTGTCTAAGCGCAAAAAACTCATTGATTATCTGCAAAAAGACGACGAAAAAAGATATAAAAGTTTAGTTAAAAAATTAGGTTTAAAAAAATAAAATCATGACTGTTATCAAGCAAAAAGAACAGCGAGTGGGCATCTATATTGACGCCCAGAATATGTACCATTCGGCCAAAAATCTTTATCAAGGCAAAGTTAACTTCAAGGAAGTTTTAAAAGACGCCGTGGCCGGCCGTAAGCTAATCAGGGCCATCGCCTATGTAATAAAAACCGAGACTGGCGAAGAGAGGGCTTTTTTTGATGCTTTAACCCGCATCGGAATTGAAATCAAGGTTAAGGACTTGCAGATATTTCCGGGCGGCATGAAAAAAGGGGACTGGGACGTGGGTATGGCGGTTGACGCGATTGAACAGTCGGAGAAACTGGATGCGGTGGTTTTGATAACCGGCGACGGCGATTTTGCGCCGCTGGCCGAATTCTTAAAGTTCAAATCCGGCTGCCAGGTTGAAGTCATCGCCTTTAGCAAAAGCGCTTCGGCAAAATTAAAAGAAGTGGCAGATGATTTTATTGATTTGTGCCAGGACCCCAAACGTTACTTAATAAAATAATAAAAAGAGCTTGAAGAAATTTACAGCCCAAAGAGAGGGGAAGAAAAGATATAGCGACCCTAATATATGAATACATCCGAATAACCCGAATAAAGAATTTGGATAATTCGGGTGTCCGTCAGCTGACGGATTCGGGTCATTCGTGTCGCTGTCTGTTTTCTTTTTCAGCTTTTTGGTCTGCTTTCGCTCCGGCTCTCAAAATAAAAATGCAACCAAAAAAATTCACCCTGGATTTTCAGGGACGCACCCTTAAATTTGAAATAGGGCAACTCGCCGGCCAGGCCAATGGCTCGGTTCTCGCTAGTTACGGCGACACCGTTGTTTTGGCAACGGCCGTCGCGACATCGGCCCCCAAACAGGGCGGCAATTTTCTGCCGCTGACAGTTGAATTTGAAGAGCGGCTTTACGCCGCCGGCAAAATCAAAGGCAGCCGGTTCGTCAAAAGAGAAGGCCGGCCTTCGGACGAAGCGATATTGAAAGCCAGAATGATCGATCGCGCCTTGAGGCCGAGATTTAATCAGAAAATAAGAAATGAGATTCAAATAATCAATACTGTCCTTTCGTACGACCAGGAAAATTTTCCGGAAATTCTGGGACTTTTGGCCAGTTCGCTGGCTCTTTCCATTTCCAATATTCCCTGGAACGGCCCGCTGGCCGCGGTCAGAATCGCCAGGGACGGACAGAATTTAATAGTGAACCCAACTTTCGCCCAGCAGGAAAAAAGCGATTTGGATCTGATCGTTGCGGGCACAAAATCAAGGATAAATATGCTCGAGGCCGGGGCCAAGCAGGTTCCCGAAGACATATTCATTGAGGCAATCGACCTAGCCCAGCAACAGATAAACGAACTCATCGCTTTTCAGGAGAAAATAGTTGAGGAACTCAAACCGGAAAAAATGGAACTGGCGCTGGCCAAAACTGACAGCGAGCTTGAAACAAAAATAAAAGATTTTTTGAAAGACAAGCTGGAAGCAGCTATTTATGCCCCAAAAATGCAGACCGGCCGATCAAATATATCCCTGATAGAAGGCCAGCTGCTTGATTTTTTGGGCAAGGATCTGGAACCGGAAATATTCAACCAGGCAATAGATGTATTTGAAGGCGAAATTGACCAAATCGTCCATAAAAATACCCTAGAAAAACAGCTGCGACCTGATGGCCGAAAATTGAACGAGGTCAGAGAAATTTCCTGCCAAATTGATATCCTGCCGCGCACTCACGGCTCGGCTTTGTTCAACCGCGGCACGACCCAGGCTTTATCATCCGTCACTCTGGGCGGGCCGACAGACGAGCAGATCGTTGAAACTCTGCAGCCGGAAGAAACAAAAAAACATTTCATCCATCATTATAATTTTCTCCCTTTCTCGGTAGGCGAAGTGGGAATGTTGCGTGGCCCGGGCAGAAGAGAGATCGGTCACGGCGCCTTGGCAGAACGCTCGCTCATACCTCTGATTCCGGGCAAAGAAGAATTTCCATACACCATCAGAGTCGTCTCCGAAATTCTTTCTTCAAACGGTTCTTCTTCAATGGCTTCGGTCTGCGGCTCCTCTCTCGCTTTGATGGCAGCGGGCGTACCCATAAAAGAGGCGGCTGGGGGCATTGCTATGGGGCTGATGATGGATGAGAAAGGGAACTACAAAGTGCTAACCGACATCCAGGGGCCGGAAGACCACCACGGCGATATGGACTTGAAAATCGCCGGGACAAAAAATGGAGTGACAGGTTTACAAATGGATGTTAAAATTGAAGGAGTAAGTCTGCCAATTCTAAAAGACGCGTTCGCCCAGGCAAAAGAAGCCCGGCTTTTCATCCTCGGGAAAATGGGTGAAGCGATCGTTAAACCAAAATCTGATCTTTCGCAATTTGCACCGCGCATCATCACTTTCCAAATCAATCCGGAAAAGATTAGAGAAGTCATCGGGCCCGGCGGGAAAATTATCAATCAGATTATCGACCAGTGCGGCGTTGACATTGACATTGAAGACAGCGGCCTCATATTCATCACTTCAAAAAGCAACGAAGCAGCCCAGAAAGCTCTTTCTTGGATTAAAAATATTACCCATGAAGTCAAGCCAGGCGAAATATTCCAGGGCCGGGTGACAAGGATCATGAACTTCGGGGCATTTGTGGAAATTCTGCCCGGCCAGGAAGGACTGGTGCATATTTCTCAACTGGCTCCCTACCGGGTCAATCGCGTTGAAGACATAGTAAAAATCGGCGATATTATTCCGGTCAAAGTGACAGAGATTGACCAGCAAGGAAGAATCAATCTGACTACAAAAGACGCGGCAAACAATAACCATTCATAAAATTTTTATTTCATGGAGGAACAAATAAAACAACAAAACGGGAGCCAATTTGTTTTTAGCAACCTCAAGATTAGGACAATGCAGGATGATTTAAAGAAGCATACCTTCCAAGATGAGTTGCCCCCTTCTCCTGCGCCTTCTGCGCAGGCGCCGACAGCGCCTCCCGCGCCAAAAGAAACAATTAAAAAAGAACTTGAGCAAGCTCCTCAACCTGAACCAGAACCAAAAATAATTCAAAAGATTATCTCAAGAACCTTGCCCGAACCTCCTCCTTATTTGCCTTCCGAACCCGCGCCGGCGCCTCAAGGGCTGCCCACAAAGAATCAACCCATCGAGACACCCACCCCTAAGATAGAACCGAAAATTATTTACAAAGAATTTCAAAAGGCAAAACTGCCGGTTAAGCAACCCAAACGCATAAAATTTGCTCTAATATTCGGAGTATCGGCTGCCGTTGTAATCCTCGGAATTTCTGGATTTATCTATTATCGTTTTTGGGGAGCGCCAAAGCCGCTCTGCCCCGAAGGCCAAATAAATGCGAGCTGCAGCTGCGGCGGGCAAACAAAAACCAGCGGTTTTTGCTGTAATGGCCTCTTGAGCGAATATGATTGTTTTTTTACCAAATCTCCCGGACCTTTAATTGAAACTATAAACTTAGCAATGAACATTAATGCCCAAGGTGCCAGTTCGGATAAAATTTTATCCGATATTGTAAATGCCAGCCAAAGTATTTTAAATGAAACTGCCAGAATAGTTGCTTTAAAAATGTCCGATTCTCCGAAAAAATACGCTACGCTTGATGATTTAATACGTATTTTTGGCATTACTCTGCCCGAAAATCTCAAAGCCAATACCCAATCTTTTAATCTTTTGGTTTATATTAAGCCGGGCAACACTTCTTCGCCAACTGACCCAACAAAAGAAATAAGGCTGGTGCTTGTATTGAGCCAGAAAGACAGCTCTCCGGCAGGACAAACAATGTCTGTTTGGGAGACAACCATGCTTAATGACATGAAGCCCCTCATTTTGGGAGGGCCGAGCGCTTCGGCCACTGCTAATTTTGTCAGCACCAATTACAACGGCGGCTTTTTCCGCTACAAAAACCTGCCGACGAAAACAGCAACTATAAATTATACTATTTATCAAAATCTGGTTATTATTGGGACTTCAAAAAACAGCGTCTTTTATGTCTATGATTCTGCCAACATTAACAATCCGGGCGCCGCAAACTAGCAAACAGGAATATCCGAGGCGCAAATTGAATACCGACATTTCAGATATTGAAAAGTCGGCAATAAAGACTCTGGCTTATTATGAATCCCTCGGTCAATATCCGTTGACGGCGCTGGAACTCTACCGGTATCTCCAAAAAGAAAACGATGAGCAAATTTTGCCATCGTTTTATAGTTTTCTAAAAGCGCTTGGGCAAGGCCGGGCTCTGGCAAAAAACATAGCCGGCAAAAACGGCTTCTATTTTCTGAAAGGAAACGAGAGATTTTATCAGCAGCGGATTTCCCGGCAAAAAATTGCCATTGCCAAATGGAAAAAGGTCAAAAAAATTGCCCTGGCTCTGGCCGGCTGCCCTTTCTTGAAAGGATTGATGGTTTCCGGTTCCTTGGCTTTTGGCAATACCAAGTTTGAAAGCGATATTGATTTTCTGGTAATTACTGCGCCTGGCCGGATCTGGACCTGCCGCACCTTTTTAAGCTTTTTTTTGCAAGTTCTCGGCCAGCGCCGGCACGGCGATATCATTGAAAACAAAATTTGTCTCAACCATTATATCGCCTCGGATTCCCTCATTGTGCCTCTACAAAATCTTTCCAACGCCCAACTTTATTCTCATCTTGTCCCTTTAACCAATTATCAAAATTTCAGGCTTTTTCAAAAACAGAACAGCTGGATAGCGGATCTATTATTCTCTCATCCCCAAATAAAACAAAACTGTCTCCGCCAGATTAACGAAAAATCCGTCCTATTTAAAATATTGGGGTCCTGCGGCAGGGGATTGGAATTTGTGCTCAAAGGGTGGAGCGGCAATTTTCTTGAAAAAAGGCTGGCTCTCTGGCAGACAAGGCGGATCCACCAAAAGACCAATTGGCGGGCACTCAAAGAGGAACAGCTGCATTTGGGCCAAGGCGCGCTTCTTTTTCATTATCCGATTTGCAAAAACGCAGAGGTAATGAACAAATACAAACAAAAAATTAAAGCCTTAAAATTGAATTGACATGAGTGAAAAAATACCGATTAAAGTTTCTACCGATTCTCAGATGAACCATCAGGATATTAAAAAAGCCCTTAACTTAAATAAGGTGCTTTCCGATGCCAAAAATCAGGTATCTGGCTCGGCCAAAAAAGCTTCGTTTTGGAAGATTTTAACGGCCGTCTTTGTCCTGTTTTCAGCTGCCCTGGCAATAAAAACTTTCTGGCTTGACCAAAGAAGTTTTTCTAGCTACCAAAACATTATTCCTTCCCAAGCTCAAGCCGTATTTTTTATAAAATTAAGCCAGATAGACAGGCTGGCACCGGCTGTTATTCCGGGGCTGGAACAAAATTCTGACTTTTATAGATGGCTCAAACAAAGGATAAGCCAATTTTTAACCGATTCCAATATTGACGCCCAGGCCGAACTTATGCCCAGCCTGAAAGAAGAGGCGGCATTTTTAGTCTTCCCCCAGAATGGTTCAAATAAGCTGACCTGGGCGATTATCGCCCAGTCAAATCTTGACCAAAACACTGCTTCAAATTCGGTCTTTGCCAAGATTGAGGGTGGTTTGCGAAAAAATTTCGGCATTAACCAGCTGTTCTACCGCCAAATAAAAATCAATTCGGTTTATGCTTTCAACAAAGTTGATAAGCCTTATTATTACAGCCAAATTGATAATTACTTGATTGTCGGCAACGATTTGGAAAGTATGCAGGAAATTATTGATAAAATTATCGGCAATTAATCAGGTCTTTTAAGGCGAGGCGATTGCCGATAAAAACATCGCACAGCCGCGCAATCAGCAGCTGTTTTTATATACCAGACCTGACAGCGCGGCGAGCGCTGAGCAGCGGCCGATTGATTACTTGATTCTACGATGTTTAGGCCGACTGCGTTTTTTAGAGGCAATCGCCGAGACTTTTTGCAGAAGAGAATTGTGCTGCCGCGAGCGAAATCCCTCTCCACATTTTATCCCCAAGTTATCATTGACATCAATTTGCCGAAATGTTAAGATATTAATAGTTCTCAAGCTGGTTAAAATATTTTAAATTTTGTTCTTTTCGTTTAAAACGAATAACTGGCTGAGAATTTATCCTGAAGGGTTCGCCCTGAAGGAAGAGGGATTTTTTCTAAATCATAATGCGCTGGAGGGCTTTATAATATTACTAAAAAAAGCCCGAAGGGCTTCTTTTAAAAAAGATGGTTTAGAAAAATGAGGGGCATTGAGCCCCTATAAACACTTTGTATTCGGGCTAATCAATGCCCCTCATCTTACCAAGAATCTCTCCAAAAGTCAAGGTTTTTATTGTCAGGCAACCGTAGAGGTTGTTTTTTTGTTTATCCGCCCACGTCATGCTGGACTTAATATGCGGGCTTGATTTTCTGTTTCTTTATTTATATAATCTAATTGAAGAAGGTCTAATCAAACTGCAGACATGAAAAAAGAAATCGCTCAACAATTAAAAAAGCAATTGGAAGAAAAAAAGACCAAGATAGAAAAAGAGCTTGAAACAATTGCTCAAAAAGACCCTAAATTCAAAGGGGACTATGACACTCGTTACCCTGATTTTGGCACCCATCAAAGCCCGGATGAAAGCGCGCTGGAGGTTTCCGCTTATGAAAGCACCCTGCCCATTGAATACGCCCTTGAAATAAGACTGCGGGAAATTAACAAGGCTTTAGAAAAAATCAAAAAGGGGACTTACGGCAAATGCGAAAAATGCGGCCAGCCGATTGACGAAAAAAGACTCCAGGCAATGCCGGAAGCAAAAACCTGCGCCCAATGCCAAAAAACCAAGTGAATCCAACCAGCTTCAGAATTGTGCAAAAAATTGGCTGGTTAGTCCTCCGGCCAATTTTGAAATTTTTTATCCGCTACCGTTTTCGCGCCGAATGCGAAATTGATGAGCTAAAAAGCCCGCTCATTATTGCCTCAAACCACTTAAGCTATCTTGACCCGCCGATTTTGGGCACTGTCCTGCCTTTTGGCAGCCAAGCCTATCCGGTCTATTTTATCACCAAAGATTCTTTGATAACTGCTCCTTTTTGGGGCGGTTTTTTAAAATTTTTAGGGGCTTTGCGCGCCTGGCGGGGGACAGGCCTGGAAAAATCGCTGGCTGAGCCAAAACAAATTTTGGAACGCGGCTGCTCTTTGGTCGTTTTCCCTCAGGGCAAGCGCTATCCATACAACGAATTTAAGCTTGAGCAGGGCAGGCCGGGCGCCGCTACTCTGGCGTTTGAAACAGGCAAGCCGATTCTGCCTATGGCCATCTGCGGCATTCAGGCTTTTTCCTGGAAAAACTTTTTTTTGCGAAAATACAGCGTCAAAGTCATTATCGGCCGGCCATTTATGCTTGGCGAAAAATTAGCCCAAAATTATGTAGAGGGCAATCTTGAGGTCGGCACGCAGATAATTATGAGAGAAATACAGAAATTAATGGAATGAAGTCCAAATTTCAAAGCTCAAATGTCAAATCAAATCAAAAATCCAAATGACTGAATTAACGTCTTTTTGGATTTTGAGCTTTGAGCTTGATTTGGAATAATTTGCCTGCCCGCCGATTGCCAAAGCGAGTAGGTCGCTTTAATAGATTATGTCTGTATATAACCTGTGTCATCAATATCCCATAGTTCATCCAATCGGCTTTGGCGGGCGGGGATTTTGACATTTGGATTTAAACATTATGGCCTCGTCTATACTACTCGGCTTAATTTTGCTCATTCTAGCCGTTTCTTTCGCCATCTCTTATTACAGCTTCTTCATTGGCGCGCCTTATGTTGCCACGCCAAAAAAGGCGATCAGGGAAATCTTTGCCCTGGCCCAAATCAAACCCGGCCAGAAGCTCTACGACCTGGGAGCAGGGGACGGCAAGGCCCTGATTATTGCCCAAAAAGAATTTGGCGCCAAAGCCATTGGCTTTGAGCTTTCACCGATAGTATATACAATTGCCCGGCTTAATTTGCTGTTTCATGGCGCCAAAGTCCGGCTTTATTGCAAAAATTTTTATAAGCAAAACTTGTCCGACGCAGACATCGTTTTCTGCTTTTTATCAATTCCGGCGATGGCGCGGCTTAAGCCAAAATTTGAAGAAGAGCTTCGTCCAGGCACCAAAATCATCTCCTACTCGTTCTCAATCCACGGCTGGGAACCAAAAAAAGTGATTGAAGGGTATCCGGGGAAGGTTTTTTTATACGAGGTTTAGCTTATATTTGCCGGGTAAAAAGAAAAAAGCTAGTGGAATTAATTCTCACTAGCTTTAAATGTGCGCAAAAAACTTTTTTATTATAATTCTTGGTTGCGCCTGTCTTTGCATCCGATGGCTACATTGTCGCGTGCGCTATTTCGCCTTTTTCAAATGGAACATCTCCTTCAGCTAATAGCCTTTTTTCTTTGAATAATTTGATATTACTGATAACAACATCCACCGTTTCTGAATTCATACAACTGTTATTATTGAATAGCCAGCACCACGTGTATTTTGAAACGAAAATGAGCTCTTTGGCATCTTCAACCGGCTTAGAAAAGATGAAGGAATAGGCACAAGGAACTTCTGGAGGCAATTCATTGCCGCCGATATATGGTCCCCGCCTACCTATCTTGGATCCGCCAAAATTTTTCTCGCCGACATAGTATGATTTATTGCCGTATTTGTCAGTAAGAAATACCTTTTCGTCCGGATTCTCTATCCAGACAATGCCGGGCCTTGATAATACATTGCCCTTTTTGCTGGCAATATGCAGAAAGTCCAATCTTAGTTTCCCGCCATCAACGATTCCTACTGACATAAGCCTAATGTACCATTGGGCAGATCTTACGAAGTATTGATTTTCTCTGAATTTCAGCTGCTTAAGCTCTTTACCCAAATAAACCAACTCTGGCGGTTTTGGCGGCGGTGAATTTGCTATTGCGCGAAGAAATTGTTCCTGTTCTTTTTGCCATATTTCTCTTATCTCCTGGTTCGACGGCAAATCTTCCTTTCTGCCAGCTTGATAAACAATTACAATGCCACCCACAGGACTTTGAAATCGGACACCTCTATGGAACTCGTATGAATTATATTCTTTCAATAATGGACCCATGATCTGTCCGTCTCTATTAATAATTTGTGTTTCATTTGGCCCCCACCAGTCAGCCCAACAAGGTCGTCCGCTTGGCATAACGTACATATCTACTGATGGCTCCCCAGCTTTAAGCGGGAAGCGAAACGTCAAATACTTTGTGTTTGTTTTCTGTTTTTGCGGCAAAACATTCTGCTTCTCAGCGTTTGATGGCACGGAAACTTTTTTTTCGGGACTGGGTGGCCGCGACAAATGAATCTCTGACATTTTTTTATCCAGCTCTTTTAGCTTTTCTTCGGCTTCTTTGACCACCTTTTCGTCTTCCGGACTTAAATCTTTCCCCTCTGCTATTTTTGCCTCTATGGCTTCTATTTTTTTGATATACTTCTGTTCCTCGGCTTTGACCATCAGTTCTTTGAACTTTCCCAGTTTCATTGATAAGTCAACAGGATATTTCGGATTAAGCCAATCGGCAATTCCAAGGCTAGTAACAAGCTGACGACTGTCAAATGATTTGGCTATCCATGGCCATTTTGTTTCAATATAAGTCAGCAAAAGGCTGATACAAAAAACAAAGATAGCAGCTCCTGCAAGTGTTTTTGCCCAGCCGGGACTTACTCCCGTTTTTGCAATTACCCATTTATATAATGCGAAGCAGGTAGTGCCGCCGATGATTAAAGTGACAAACCACCAGGGAAAGAAAATTTTTAATATAATCGCGCCAACCAACAAAGCAAAAATTCCTTTTATAGGCGTTAATTTCATTTTGCCCACCTCCTTTTATATGTCCTGTGCATTATCGTGTACAGTTTAAGCAGGCCAAGAAGTATCAGCCCGCCTAAGACAGATGTGCAAATTGTTTTCCAAAACGGATGCCTTACAACGACTGTAGAATTGCCGCTTCCAGATGAAGCGACAACATCTTTTTCCAGAATTTTTAGCACCCGGCTTTTATGCCGCTCTTCGTTAATTGCTCTCCAAATTTCTTTAATTTTTTGTTCTCCGTAAAGCCAAAAGTCTTTTATCTTTCCGCCAGTATATATAGAGCCATCTTTTGCCAGATGGCCTGTTTTGCCTATAATGATGACGCTGCTGTAGCTAATTGCGACAAGGAAAAGAATGCCAAAGCTAATCCACCATTTCCATGTCCCAATAAGGGAAGCTTGCTCGGTTTTGCGCGGGTCCTGCCATTCCCGGCCCTCAATTTTGGCAATATTTTTTTCGCCCTGATACCATTGCTCATAGACCCCCTGGTTATATTTTGGCTTGGCGATTTCATCAGTTTTGCCATAAAAAATATATGAAAAAACCGGCTGGCCAAAGCCATTAAATAGGGCGATAATTAAAAGCAGGGCAGTGGCGACCCACAGAGTGGTTAAACGGCCTTTTCTAGTTTTAAGAAATTCGCCGAATCGAGAAAGTAATGTTTTCATAACAATCCTCCTGTCTTTTCTTTGAAACTTTGTTAAATTGTTAAAAAACTTGCCTTTCAGCCGGATAACCGGCTATAGTTTTACAAAACAAAACATTATCTATATTATCCTCCAAACACACGAAATGTCAATTAAAAACCAACCTGATAGGTTCTTTGAAAAGGGAGATGATTTGTGGTATAATAGTGGTATAATAGAAACATGGCAAAGATCCTTTTCGTTGAAGACGAACCAAATCATATTTCTATATATGAGACCAAGCTTAAACAGGAAGGCTTTTTCTTCTTCTCCGCCAAAACCGCCGAGGAAGCAATCCCGCTAATTAAAATTGAAAAGCCGGATCTGATAATGCTAGACTTGCTGCTGCCCGGCGAAGAAAACGGCATTGATATTTTAATGAAGCTGAAAAAAGACCAGCAAACCAAAAATATCCCGATTATCGTTTTTACCAATTATGACGAAAAGGAGTTCAGAGAGCAGGCTTCAACCTTAGGCGCCAATGACTTTGTTTTAAAATCCGACGTCACCCCAAGCCAGATGGTGGAAAAAATAAAACAAATTCTTAAACAGACAAATTAAATAAAAAAGTGCGTTAAAAACGCAAAATTTGGCAAAACAGGAAAAATAGTCTATAATATCTAAATGAATCAGCTTTTAATATAAAACCCCGCTTTTTGGCGGGTTTTTTACCCCCTCACTTATTCCATTGATACATTTTCTTATTTCAACATTGAGCGGCGAAGCCGCTTCGCTCTCCGGTCTCGAAAATTGAAAGCGCATTGGCGGAATAAGTGTGGGGGTGAACTGGAATATTAACCAAACTTTTATGGCTTTAATCAAAGACGCCAAAACAATTTGGCATTATCTTCTTCCATATCGCAAACAAGTCTGGCTCGTGGCGATTGTGGCGGTTATCAACGCCGGGGCCACTGCTTTTACCCCATATATCTATGGCCGTCTTGTTGACTTTGTTATCAAGGGGCATTCATTACCTCTGATTTTAGGGGGCCTGGCGCTTTGGCTGGCTATCACTTTGTTTGGCGATTGGTCTTCGCGTTACAGTTTTGACCGCGGCTCGACAGTGGCGCTGGACGCGGCCGATGATATTTTGTTTGAAACTTCGGCCCATTTGATGTCTCTGCCGCTTTCGTTCCATAAACAGAAAAAGGTTGGCGAAATCATCCGCAAGATCAACCGGGCCAGCGATTTTTTGGAAAGCATCATCAACCAGGTGGTTTTTCTCGTGACGCCGATGTTTCTGACTTTTATCGCGGCCTTAGCGATTGCCTCGTTCATCAACTGGCAGCTAACCGTTCTGCTTTTCTCGACACTCGTTCTCTACGCTTTTGTTTCCATCAAAAAAACCGGGCCGATTATCGCTTCGCAGGAAAAAATTAACGAAAACTACGAACGAGCCTACGGCGACCTGCACGATGCCATCATTAATGTCCAGACCGTCAAATCATCAACAACCGAGGAGCTCGAAAAAAAGAAGATGGTGAAAAATTTCCGCTACGGAGCCACGGCCGAATACAAAAAATATCTTTCCTATTGGCGCGATTTGAATTTCTGGCAGCAAATGGTTTTCAGCCTGGGCTTCATGGCGATATTTTCCGGCGCCCTGCTTCTATTAGACAAAGGCCGGCTTTCCGCGGGACAGCTGGTCATGTTCATCGGCTATATAAATATGGCCTATCGGCCGTTCGGCCGCCTGGGCGACAATTATCGAACCCTGCGGGCCGGCATGACTTCCATCAACCGGGCGCTGGCGTTGCTCCAAGAGCCAAGCGAGCCGATTGCCGAAAATAAAGGAATTGTGCCCGGATACATCCAAGGCAAAATTGAATTCAAAAATGTCTCTTTCGGCTATACCAAAGACAAAATGACTTTAAAAAATATCAGCCTGGAAGGGGAAGCCGGCCAAACAGTGGCCTTGGTGGGGGAGAGCGGGGTCGGCAAAACGACTTTTGCCGATTTGATATCCAGATATTTTAAACCGGACGCCGGCCAGATACTGCTTGATGATATTGATTTGGAAGAATTAAATCTTAAATGGCTGCGCGGCCAGATCGCCGTCGTGCCGCAGGAAATTCTGCTTTTCAACGACACGGTCAAAAACAACATTGCCTACGGCAGTCCCGAAGCGCCGGAGGAAAAAATAATTGAAGCGGCCAAAGCCGCCAACGCTCACCAGTTTATCGAAAAATTTAGCGGCCAATACGAGCAGATGGTGGGCGAGCGAGGCATCAAACTTTCCACCGGCCAGAAACAGCGGATTGCCATTGCCCGGGCGATTTTGCGCGATCCCAAAATTCTGATTCTGGACGAAGCGACTTCGGCTCTTGATTCATCTTCCGAAAAATTAGTTCAGGAGGCGCTGGCCAACCTTGTCAAAGGCCGAACCACTTTTGTCGTTGCCCACCGCTTAAGCACCATCGTGAATGCCGACAAAATTGTCGTGCTGGAAAAAGGCAAAATCGTCGAGCAGGGCACGCATCAAGACCTCATGCAAAACCCCGAAGGCATCTACCGCAACTTCTGGGAATTGCAGACGGCGATACAGAGAATAAAATGAAGCTTAAGACGCGAGTGCACAGATAAAATTATCCAAAAATGCCTCAAAAATTCTTAAATCAAGGGGAGCAGACCCAAATAACCCAATCAACAAGAGACATTGCTGTCCAATTTAAATCAGGGGGGCTAGATTTAATTTTGGAAATTCTGACATGGCTGCACAAAAATATAAAAGAGGATGGCTCGCCAGAGATAAAAAACCGCCTCTTCAGGAAGCGGACAGCGGGGAAGATAATAGAAAGCAAAATGGCAACCGGCTGTACTGATTACGCTTTGGCATTTATCGTTTTGGCGCGGGCCAAAGACGTCCCGACCAAATACATTGAAGCCATCAGAAACAAATGGCTTGATATCGGCGATGAAAATTTTATTGAAGGCCATGTTTTTGCCGAATGTTTCATCCAGGGTAAATGGCATATTGTTGACCCCCAGGAAGGCGAAATAAAAATTTCCTATCAAAGATTTCAGATATTCAAAGAAGGTCTTGATTCCTGGGATATCGGCATAAAAAGCTTTGATGATCTAAAAGAGAAATTTATGGAGTTTAAAAATACTTATGCCAAAAATCACCCTTAAATGTGACATAAATCAGGATATCCAAAATGCTATTTATTTTATAAAGCGGAAGAGGCCGCGTAAACTTAGGTATTTTTTGTTTACTTTTTTGCCAAAAGAGCTTCATTACATTATTAAAGAGAATCTGCCTGAATCAAAAACAAAAAAGATTATTGGAGAATATGCAAAAAGAACATATAAACTTAAGACGAGAGCGATTAAAGAGGGAATTGCCAAGGCAAAAAGGGAATGGGAAAGCGTAGAAAAGAAATATTTTACCATAACTGATAAAATATTTAAAAAATATCTCTGGCCGAAGAGAAAATATATCGGCTATTGCTCAATATTTGGCATGTTTCCAAGAAATGTTCAGGCAAAATACTTCTATTTTCCACCTATGCACCCGCTCCCTAAATATTCAAACAAAGTTATCGCCCATGAAATGCTGCATTTTATTTTCTTTGACTACATACAAAAAAAGTATGGCCTCAAAGAACATTCAAGAATCCCAAAGAAACCCGATAACTATATCTGGCAGGTTTCTGAAGCTTTTAATAATGTAATTGAGGACTGGAAGCCATATAATAAGCTTATCGGATACAAGCCTAGGCCATATCAAGGCACTGAAAAAATGTTTAAAAAAATGTCCAGTCAATGGCAGCAAAAACAAGATATCGCCTGGCTGCTTGACCATTGGCTTAAATAAATTATGGCTAAATTAAAACTTTTCCCTTACAATAAAAAATTCGCAGTAATTTTTCAGAAACAGAAAGAAAAGCTAACCATGCTTTTAGGGAATCAAGAAATCCATCATATCGGAAGCACAGCAGTGCTGGGTTTGGGCGGCAAGGGGATAATAGACATAATGATTGCTTTGAAAGATTGGAAGGGCGGGAAAGAAATAATCAAAAAGCTAAAGACTATCGGATTCACCCATATTCACCCAAAAGATAAAGGCAGAATTTTCATCAGCCAGCCGCCAGAAACCAAATACGGCGGAACGCATATTCATTTAGTTAAAAAGGGCAATAGACAATACAAAGATTTACTTTTCTTTAGGGACTACCTCACCAAGCACAAAAAAGAGGCCCAAAAATACTTTGCTTTAAAAAAGCAATACCAAAAAGAGGCGAAGGGAAACAGAGCAAAATATAATAAATTAAAAAATCAATATATTGGGCGTATTATCTCTAAGATAAGATAATGGGTTTATAAATAAGTTATGGAAATATTCCTCGTCCGGCACGGACAAACAATAGAAAATGCGAAAAAAATATACATGGGGCAACGGCCTGGTAAGCTTAGCTCTCTTGGCCGCCAGCAAGCAAGATTTTTGGCTAAAGAACTAAAAAACAATCAATTCGATATTATTTACTCTTCTGACTTAAGGCGTTGTAAACAAACCGTTGCCGAAATTATTAAGTATCATAAAAAGACGCCTGTCATTTATGCTAAAGAGCTAAGGGAAACAAATTTTGGCCAGTTTCAAGGGAAAAAATGGGATAAAATTTCGCTAAATGACCTTCCTGGTACTTTTATGACTAGAAAAGCAGAAGGTGGAGAATCTCTAGTAGATGTCAAAAAGCGTGTCGCTAAATTTATAACTTATCTTAAAAAGAATCATTCCGATGACACTGTTTTGCTTGTTACTCATAGCGGCGTAATAAAAACTTTGCTAGCCCTATGGCAGAAAATACCAATGAGAAAAGTTTTTGAAACGGTAGAGTTAGAAAACACGAGCATCTGCGAAATTGATATCCTGCCAGACAAGCCGGTAAAAATCCATTGTCTCAACAAAATTAACCATTTATAATAAAAATTTACACCTATGCACCCAAATATTCAACTGAGAAAAATTAAAAAATCCGACTTGTCTTATTTCTTAAAATGGTGGAAAGACAGAAAGCTTATAAAAATGACAAGCGGGATTTATGAAAAAAATGATGACATCCTAAAGGGGTATTTTTTAAAAATGCTTAATTCTGCCAAAAATCATAATTACCTGATTTTACTGGACAAAAAACCAATCGGAAATATTTCACTTACTCATAAAAATAAATTTACTTTTGAAATACATTTAGTCATCGGGGAGAAAGAATACCGGGGAAAAGGATTTGGCACTTCGGCGACAAAAGAAGCTTTAAAAATTGCATTCAATAAGCTGGGCTATGAGAGAGCTTATTTGGAGGTGCGGCCCGAGAACAAAAGAGCTATAAATTTATACAAAGATTGCGGGTTTGCCGATGCTGGCTTAAAAAGATATCCAAATAACAAATTTCAACCAATTGTTCTAAAAATGACCCTAATAAAGAAAGATTTTTCAAATTGATAAGGTTTTGCCTCTTCTAAACTAAAACTCCATCTGTTGATGGGGTTTTTTGTTTATAAAAAGAGGTGGGAAACTGCCTCTTTTTGTTATCGGTTTTTTAATTCTCCGAACAGACAATAATATCGTTGCCATTTTTCTTTTCCATAATCAATCCAGAGCTCTTTAATTCTAAATTTTTTAAATTTTTCCCGCAGTATACTTTTATTGAATATAAAATGGGTTACGCCTTTTTCTGGCCCTTCTAAGAGAACATAGACTTGTGCATTAATCATTCTTACTGGCATACCATTAATTCTTTTAATATTTGCATCTTTTGGGGGGGCGTAAACTTTCTGGACAGTAATAAAAATTATTCCCCTTGGCTTTAATATCCTCTCAATTTCTTTAATTGTTTTATCGACTTGTTCTATTTCACCATGATTCAGCACTCGAAGGCTGATTACGGCATCAAAAAAACCACTTTTATAAGGTAGTCTTTTATGCATGGAACCAACTTTTAAATCTGCCTCTAGCTTATTTTCTTTTAGCATCTTCCTGCCGATTTTTATTGCTTCTTCCGAAATATCAATTCCATAGAGGCTGAATCCTTGCTTGGCTAAATATGCAATATGCTTGGCGGAGCCACACCCTAAATCCAAAATATTTTTCACGCGCCTCTCTTTAAACATCTTTCCCAGCTCTGATACATGATCAAGGGGGGCCCCGTAGGTTTTATATTGTTTATATATTCTGTTCCATTTCTGCATACTATTTTTTAGCGTAATTTTTTAACAGCCAAAAGTATTATGCGCTTTGGGATTTTCTCTCGTTTTTCGTGGCCATCAATATCTTTCCAAGATTTAATAACTTTCAATCCGGCCTTCTTCAGTTGCGCCTTTAATTCTTTGACCGAATACATTCTCAAGCTGATATGGAAAAAGTGGCTTCTTCCTTTCTCATCAACAACTTCGGTTTTTGTAATATTCCGTGACGTTTTTGGATTATAAGTTCTCTCCTCCAAAAGTATTAATTTCCCTTCTTTTTTCCATGACTTTGGCTGGTAATTAGCTAAGATAGAATCTTTGTTGCTCATATCAATCAAAAATCTGCCGCCGGGCCTCAATGTTTTTGCTACGCTTTTTAAAACCTTCAAGTCTTCTTTATCATTCTCAAGATAGCCAAAAGCCGTAAACATATTAATTACTGCGTCAAATTCATTTTGAAACAGAATTCTCCGCATATCGCTTCTCACAACCCTAACATTCAATTTTTGTTTATTTGCTTCGGCTTTTAATAAGCTTAAGGCTTTATGACTTAGGTCCAGGCCAGTCATCTCGTATCCAGCTTTGGCAAGCGGCAAAACATGCCGGCCGTGGCCGCAGCAAAGATCCAAAATTTTTGCTCCTTTTGGCAGATCTAAAACCCGCTTTATAAAAGCGACTTCTTTTTTTATATACGCTGGCTTGAATCTTTCGCCACTAAGCCAAAGCTCCAGATACCATTTCTCAAAAAATTCTTTATACCAAGACATATTTTTTAAAGTTTACTATTAATTAATAATCTCGCTATCTTCTCAAAGTTTTTATTCCAGACATTAATTCTCTCTTTCTCCGAATATTCAACAATTGTTCTTTTTTCTCCTTTAAGCATAATAACTTTATTCCAGCCGCCGGATAGATTGCCTTTAGGTTTTTTGCTGATTGTAATTGGCACCTTAAAAATCCAACTTTTTGTCTTTCCGTCTGGCGAGGCATAAACCGTGGCCACCTCAAAATAGCCATCCCAGGAAGACAGACTTTCTAGTATTTTTATCAGTTTCTTGCAATCAAGCTTTTTCTCAATGAAGCTCGTATAAGGGCCGGGGATGCCCAGGGCATCAAGAAACAAACTATGGTCTTCTCTTATAATCGGGATGCCTAATTCCTTAGCTGCCATTTTGGCGGTAAAAGCGGCTATTTCCAGGCTCGAATCGGCCTGAATTTCCGGAAAATCTTTCTCTATAAAATTTACGGTAATGCCATATTTTTTAAATGTTTCTTCGGCCACTAATTGTTTGCCGGGATTTTTTGTTAATATATTGATTTTCATACTCTTATTCTTACCAAGAATCTGACAAAATATCAAATAAAAAACCGGCTGGTGTATATTAACCAGCCGTTTTTGTTTACCTCAAGATCATTTATTCTTCTTTTCCCAAGAACTTCTAAGGAGGCCAAAGATTATCGAATCTACATACCTGCCGTCTATATGACGAGATCTCCTCCGCCTGCCTTCCTTTTTGAAGCCGACTTTCAAATGCATTTTGATACTGCGACCATTAGAGGCTGCGGCTTCAGATTCGATCTTGTGCAGATTCAAAAAATTAAAACCGTAGTTGGCCATAAGCCTAGCTGCTTCAGAGCCATAACCATTGTCCCAGAATTTCTTTTCGCCTATCGCGATCCCAAATTCTGCCACTCGGTCTTTCTCTCTCAATTGATGAAGTCCGCAATTGCCAATCGGCTTTCTCCGGCCATTGGGCAGAATGGCTTCAATAACAAAAACTGGTCTTTGTTTTTCCATGGCATCCTGAATCCATTTTTCCTCTGCTACCTCTGTCATTGGAAGATACAGCACTAAATTCTTGATTACTTCTGTGTCGTTAAACCATTTGAGAAAATATTTCATGTCCGACTTCCTTATCGGCCTCAAAACAACCTTTTTCCCTTTTAACATAGCAGTACCTCCTTTTTGTAAAATAACTGACTTCTAATTATAATACATAACAAAGTATATGTCAAATTATCCCTGCTTGTTGATAAGGTTTTTATTTTAACTTAACCAGCCCGCTTAATTGTGCTCTTGGTAATTTTTTGATAGAGTCAATTTATGATAATAGATTGCCATACCCATATATCCGATACAAAAGGGAAGAAGAGATTTTCTCAGGCAAAAGATGAGCTATTGTTGAATATGGGAAAGAATAAGGTTGATTATTCTATCGTCATTTCCGATAACACGCCGAATCATCAATGCGCTGACCTTGAAACGGTTATGGCTCTAACAAAAAACGAATCAAGGATATATGTGATAGGAGCGCTAAAAATTAATGACATAAATAAAAAAGGCCTGGCCAGGATTAACGAGCTATTCCGAAAAAAACAAATCAGGGGTTTCAAAATTTTCCCCGGCCACGACCCTGTTTATCCGACAGACAAAAGATGGCATCCCGTCTACAAATTATGCGTAAAATATGGTTTCCCGCTAATCATCCATACTGGCATGAATGCCAACAATAAAAAAAGCACCAAATATAACGACCCTAAATACATTATAAAAATTGCTAAAATATACCCCGGGTTAAAAATTATCATTGCCCATTATTTTTGGCCACGATTGGATTACTGTTTTTCAATGACCGAAGGCTTTAACAATGTCTTTTTTGACACTTCCGCGTTAGCCGATCCGAAAATAGTGAAAGCCAGCGGAGGCATAAAGAAAATAAGAGATATACTGCACAAAACTATTCGGCGCAGAGCCGACAGCTTGATTTTTGGAACCGATTGGCCAATGTGCGACGTTAAAAAACATATTGATCTAATAAATTCTCTGCAGATATCAAAGGAGAAAAAAGACAAAATTCTTTTTAGGAATGCCTTAAGCCTTTTTAAATTAGAACAAATATGAAAGAAATAATATATGTTACCGGAAATTCGCTCAAAAATGTATGAATAAATCAAAATTAGAAATCAAATTAGCTTTTATCACCGGCTTAAGAGAGATTGTTTTAAACGAAATAAGACAATCTCCGAACCTTCGTGTTATTAGAGAAGAGGATGATTATATTTATTTAGATTTTGTGCAAGATCTTACCATGATCAAACGCCTAAGAAGCGTCTCTCGAGCATATATTGTAGTGCAAAATTCTAGATATAATCCACGCTATATTTCCAACCACAAATCAATCTTAGGTAATCTTATAGAAATAATCATTAGTGAAAATAAAGATAAATTTAAGACTTTTAAAATAACCTGCGCTGGTTCAGATTCTCCAAGTGTCCGCAGTATTGCCGAATATATACAGAAAACCTACAGACTAACCGAGAAAGAAGAGTCGGATATGAAAATACATATCATAAAACTTGATGAAATTTGGGAAATCGGTGTTCAAATTACATCAAGACCTTTATCTTTCAGAGATTATAAGATAAAAAATATGAGTGGCGCGATGGATCCGACAATTGCGTACGCGGTGAATTCTTTATGTGAATTAGAGAGTACGAATTCCTATTTAAATATTTTTTCTGGAAGCGCAACGCTACTTATTGAAGCAGGACAATGTTATCCAAATCTAAAACAACTGATTGGTTTTGATAACAACAAAAAAAGTATTTCTTTGGCTATCCAAAATATAAAAAAAGCCGGATTGATAAAAAAAATACAACTCAAAGAGAAGGATATTTTTGACAAGCCTGATCTAGGCAAGTTCGATGTAATTACGTCTGATTTGCCGTTTGGTATGTCCATATCAAAAAATGAAGATTTGGAAAATCTGTATCGGTGTTTTGTCGAATACTGCCAAGAAACATTAAATCATAGAGGTAAACTGGCTGTTTATACGAACAAGCACGAAATCTTGAAACAAATCATCTTGGAATCAAGGCTTAAGATCGTAAAAACATTAGAGTTAAAATTTATAACATCGGTAAATTCGTATCTTCGCCCGAAAATCTTCGTATGCAGATTGAAACATAGTTCTGCGTAAAAACCATCTGATAGTGATATAATAAAACCATTCTAACCACCGATTTATGAAAAAAATAATATACGTCACTGGAAATTCGCTCAAATTTGAAGTGGCACAGAATGCCATAAAAGGATCTGATTTTTCGCTTATCAGGCAAGACTTAGATGTTCCCGAGATGCAAAGCGAAAACGTGGAAGAAATCGCCCTTTTTTCCGCCAAATGGGCCAGCGACTATTTGCAAAGGCCGGTCGCGGTCACCGATGCCGGCTATTATATCGCCACCCTAAACGGCTTTCCCGGCCCGTTTATTAAATTCATTAATAAATGGCTTACGGCTGAAGATATTTTGAATTTAATGCGCGGAAAAGAAAATAGGGATGTAGAAGTTAAAGCATGCCTGGCATACTGCGAACCAGAGAATGAGCCGGTTGTATTCTCGGGCATTTTCAGAGGGAAAATAGCCCTGTTAGCCGGCCAGAAGGGGACAACATCAATTAATGAAGTTTTTATTCCCGACGGCTTTGACAGACCCGAATCAGAAATCCCCTGGGAGGAAATGAAGATTTTTTGGGGAAAAGACGATACTTGGCAAAAACTGATAGATTACTTAAAAAGCAGAAAATAAATTTTAATAACAATAAAAAGCCATCTTCAAATGGCTTTTTTGATTTCTACGCAAGGCACATTACTGCGGCTAAAAAATCGCTTCTGCTTTTTTTACTTTATTGTATTTGAGCTCGTATAAACAAGCCGGCGGACAATCTTGCTCACTGTATCGGGTATCTCTCGGAAAAAATTTATTAAGAAAAACTAGTATTAGGTCTCTATGAGAAATAAAAAGAACATTTTCTCTCGCATCTTTTAAAATTGTGGACATTCTTTTTTCTATATCTTTTGTCCGCTCTCCAACATCCCATTCATTGAGATATTCTTTGATAATTATTGGGATGTTACCGTTTTCCTTACTAATCATCTCTGCGGTCATGCAAGACCGTTCCAATGGGGAAGTATATATTGTTTTTATCTTGGCGTTTTCTTTCAAAAATAAAGCAAGCGCTTCGGCTTCTTTTTTACCTTCATCGCTTAACAAAAATCCGGGTTTTCTTCTATAAACCTCATTCTTGGGATTATATGCGCTAGTGTGTCTGGCAATATAAAAAGTCATTTTTATATTTATAATAACAAATTTGGTTCAAAATCGCTAAATATCTGCACAAAAGGGCTTTTTGTTTAAAACGGCGCCAAGCCATTAAAAAAGAGATAAGCTTGACAAAATATCACAATCTGGTTTAAAATAACGTACAGCAAAGTTCTTCTCAAATTGAATAAAAAAGGAGGTTCCATCTATGATAACAGCAATAAAACCCAATGCCATGCTTACAGAAACTGATCCTATGTCCACTTTACGCAATTTATCGCCACAGGACATAATTAACGCCAGTACCGCAATAAACAGTGCTCTTCAAAAAGTTTTTTCTGGGTTACCATGCCTGCAAGAATTACACAAATTCTAAAACGAAAGGAGACAAACGAATGAAAACATTGAATGATGTCTATCGTAAAAATCCAAACGTGGTTTCAAGAAAGATAGGGGATAAAGTCATTATTGTCCCAACGCAGCAACAAACTAATGATTTTGAAAGCGTCTTTTCTCTGAATGATATGGCGGCGGGTATCTGGGTAATGATTGACGGACAAACTCCGTTAAGCACCATTAAAGAACGAATCCTCCAAACCTTCGACGTCGCTCCAAAACAAGCCCACAAAGATCTGATAGATTTTGTCTCGCACCTCAAAGGTCTTAACATGATTTCTCTCTGTTAAAGGAGGTGAAGTTAAATGAACTGTACAAATATTCCGAAGATGAGCTACGGGGAATTTAGTCAATTTATTCACAAAGATGCAGCCAAAAAGAGAATTCCCATCGGTGGAGGAGTTGAGCCCACGTTTCGCTGTAACCTTAAATGCGTTCACTGCTACGCCACAAAAGGTTTTAAAAACAATCAGCAGGAATTGTCTCTTCAAGAAATCTGTAAGGTTTTTGATGAGATATCTAACGAAGGCTGTCTATGGCTATTGATCACGGGCGGAGAACCACTCATCAGGAATGATTTTCTGGATATTTACACCAATGCCAAAAAGAAAGGGTTTATCGTTACTCTATTTACGAATGGCACATTAGTAGACAGAGATGTCGTGGACTGTTTGAAAAAATGGCGACCATTTAACATTGAAATCACACTATATGGCGCAACAAAAAAGACTTACGAGCGTATAACTCGGACACCAGGTTCTTTTGAAAATTGTCTACGAGGAATTGACTTGCTGTTAAAAGAGAACTTACCTCTGCGATTAAAATCGATAATAATGACACTAAATAAGCACGAGATTGATGAACTTAGATATTTCAGCAAATCTCATGGCTTGCCCTTTCTATTCGATCCAATTTTAAGCCCAGCATTGAACGGATCGAAATCGCCCTGTAAATATCGCCTCTCGCCTAAAGAAATAGTCGAGCTTGATATCGCTGATCCGGAACGGTTTAATAGCTGGAAAGAATATCTAGCCGACTTTCGAGGCAAACCATCCTCAAATAAGCTATATATTTGTGGGGCAGGTGAGACTTCATTTTTCATAAACCCATATGGAGAACTACAACTCTGCGTTCTTTCTCGTTCACCCAGCTACGATATGAGACAGGGGACATTCTCGGATGGTTGGTATAGTTTTTTCGGCGAAATTCGCAATAAAAGTGAAGTTCGAAAAGATTTCCGATGTAGACATTGTGAATTGATATCGTTATGCGGACAATGTCCTGGTTGGTCATATCTAGAATATGGCAATTGGGATACACCGGTTGAATATCTTTGTCAGGTCGCGCATCTTCGAGCAGAAGCTATAATGGGGCGACCGAACAAAGAAGAAAGGAGGTAAAAGAAATGAGCGGGAAATCAGATTATCCAAAAAAGCAGTACGAGAGACCGTTAATTCAGGAAGTTAAACTGAAACCAGAAGAAGCGGTTCTCAGCAACTGCAGCCCAGGGGAAAAGATGACTAGCCCTTGGAATCCCTGTCTTTATTCATGCAATAAAGACAGGAGCTGATTGTTCTTAGTTCGCAATCAGAGGGCACAAGCAAATCTTGTGCCCATTTTTTAAAAAAAGATAATTTATATTTTTTTATATGATAAAATTTAAAGATTTAATAGTCCCACAATTTAACCAAATAAACCCCCCTAGCTGCATTCCCGCCTGCCTACAAGAGGTTTTTGGCTATTACAAAAAGCAGATTTCTCAACAAAAAATCCTGGCCAGTCTGGAGCATCCTGAGCGCGGTATGGCTATTGTCCAAGCTGGCTTTTTTGCCAAAGAATCTGGTTTCAAGCCTATCGTTATTACCAATAACATTATTGTTTTCGATCCTACTTGGTTCTCTTCAACGAATGAAAAACTTGCTGAGAATCTGAAAAAAAGAAAAAAGTTTGTCGATAAATACAATCAGGCGTTAATAGACGCCTATATAGAATATCTAAAGGCAACCGGCACAATCAAATTTGACTCTATAAGCGCGAATCTGCTTAAACAATATCTATCACAAAATATCCCTATTATTATGGAAATCGCAAGCACCTATCTTTATAAAAAAGCCAAGTCCACTCGGCCCGGTGCCTTCGATAATGCATTAAGGGGAGAAGTCGAAGGACATGGAGTGGTTATAGCGGGATTTAACGGTAACAAATTTAAGATTGTGGACCCAAACACTAAAAATAATCCCTATAGTAAAAGCGGAATATACTGGATAGAATCTAATGAACTACTGACAAGTTTTGGCATATTAGAAGGCAAATCTCTTTTGCTAATAAAAAATAACAAAATATAAAATTAATTAAGCCCCGTTAACGGTTTTGTTCATTAAAAATTGTAAGGAGGATATATGGAACAATCGATGATTTTTTTTCAGAAGATTTACCCTTTGATTTGTAAGTCCATGTTTTCAGAAAAAGCTACTGCAAGAGATGTAAATTTTATAGAAAAAATCTTAAAACTGCCTCGTGGCGCAAAGATTTTAGATCTTTGTTCCGGCCAAGGACGACATGCAATAAAGTTAGCTCAGAGGGGTTTCTTTCTCTTTTGCCAAGATACAAACATCAAATTACTCCGATCTGCTAAAAAAATGGCAAGTGATCTTAGCGTGAATATCACAACAATCTGCAAAGACATGCGAGAAATTCCTTTCAAAAATAAATTTGATGCGGTTATAAACATGTGGTCGTCATTCGGATATTTCAAAACTACCGATCAGAATTTAATTGTCTTAAAGCAGGTGTCAAAGGCCTTAAAACCCTCCGGCAAATTCCTCGTCGACCTTGATAACAAAGAATGGCTATTCCGACATTTAAAGAAAAAAAGTAAATATTGCAATGGGCAAATAGAAGTGAATGGGGTTAGCCAGATAGAAAAAGAAAAAGGGGAAATAAAAACAAAATTAATTCTGCTAAGAAATCATGAAATATTCGAAAAAGCAGAATTAATAATGAAATATTATTCCTTTGAAGACATGAAATCTATGTTAAATTCAGTTAATTTTCGAATAATTGCGGCCCATGGAGACTTCAAAGGTGAGAGATATTTCAATAAATCCCCGAGAATGATTATCCTATCTGAAAAAAGATAATAATCTTGTTTAATATTAACCCCGTCAATAGATGGGGTTTTTTGTTTGGGGCGGGGTGGCCGGTTGAGCAGCTTCACGTCTAACGGGGAAAAGTGATATAATAAAAGCAAACTTCCCTCGCAGGGTTGTGTTAGGGTATGTTAGATAATAATTTTGGGAGGTAAAATAGCTTTATGGAGCAGAATCAGCAATCACAAGAAGAAATCATTGAACAATTATCCGAATCGCTGGCGTTAAAATTAGCCAAAAAGCTGAGAGAGCGCCAAATTAACGTTGAGCAGATGACTAAAGCGACGCAAACTTTTTCTTATTTAATTAATCAAGAAAAAGATATTAAGAAAATAAAAGATTTCGTGGGGAATTTTTAATATGCCCGAAAGGATATTTTCAAAAATTGAAAATCCTGAAAATCCCGCTAAAAATGAGCCTCCAGAAGAAGAACTCGCCAACCCCCAAGAACAACCGTTCCAAGAACCAGAAGCCGAACAAAAACCTGAACAGCAGGAATCTATTGAGACGGAATTTGCCAAAGAGCTGGAAAATACGCCCAAAGGTGGTTTCCGAAAAAAAATCACTAAAATAGCCGCTGCCTTTGCACTGGCCGGATATTTAATGGGTGCCGGCGAAGCAATTGCGCCGCAGGCAACCGAAGAATCAAAAGGCGTCTATGACATTGATTATACGCGGGAACACCAGCCAGAACTCTACAAAAAAGTCCTGGAGCAGATAAAGGAAAAAGGGGGCATAATCACTTCGCCGCAATTGCCAGAAATGCTTTATCGGCCAGAAAAAATTGCAGAAATTGCCAAGGAGGTAGCTGAAAAATCAGAGAAACCATTTTATAATAAACCGGAGGTCATTTTGGGAGAAAAATTTGTTAGAGAAAATCCCGAAAAAACCAAGGAATACATGGAGAAAATTTCAACCGCAATTAAGGCGACGGTAAGAATTGAGCTGGAAGATGGCATTGGCAGCGGTGTGATAGTAAAAAGCGGGAACAAAAAATTTATTCTTACCAACGCCCATGTATGCGGCGAAAACAGCAGAGTTGACGTCCACTTTAGCAACAATGCTTCTTTTAATTTGAAAGTGATGGCAATGGATGAAGAAAACGATATTGCAATGATAGAAGTTCCCGAGGCAACGGAAGCGCTATTAAAAGAAACAGAGGCGCTTGAATTAGAAAAAGGACAAGGTAGCAATATCAAGCGCATGGGAGAGACAATTGCTTCGATAGGCAATCCTCTGGGATTCCCTTTTGCCGTCGGAATTTGCACTAGGGCTTATTTTCCGGGACAAAAAAAATGGCTTAATTATTTCCCAGATAAAAGATTCGAAAATCTTGAATTATATACAATAAAACATATACAGGTTAAAAAAGGACCATCGGTTTTTTATGAAAGGGCTAATATCAGCATACCGAAATACGAATTTGTAGAATCAGATGAAGATTTCCGCAAGACCGGGGCAATACCGGGCATGAGCGGCGGGCCCATTATTAGTCTTGATACAAAAGGCAAGCCCCAACTCTCTGGCATCGTCAAGGGCGCTACAGAGATTCCGACAACTACAATTGGGTACGCTGTCCCTGCTGAAAAAATCAATGAATTTTTAAAAGAGAAAGGAATGATGTAAATTATTGTCTAAAATATGCCCCTAATAAATATCAAATCTTTAATCCTGATTATTGTGGCTATCCTGAATCTATTGCTGGGCGCTTTTGTCTATCTCAAGAATAGAAAGGATAAAATAAATATCTATTATGGCCTGACTGCTTCCTCAACTGCGGCGTGGTGCTTCGGAATTGCGGTGCTGCGTCTAACAAATAATGTAGATACGGCATTCTTTTGGGTTAGATTTAATTATGTCGCTGCAACTTTAATTGGCATCAGCTTCTTGTCTTTTTCTCTTGTTTTTCCCTTTGTCAAAGAAAAACCAAAAAAGATTTATAAAACTTTATTTCTATTGTTCGCTGCCTTTGTGCTTTTTATCTCAGCTTGGCCAAATTTGATGGTTGTTGGAGTAGAAATAAATGACAAGGGCAACACGGGAATTTTGACTGAGTTTGTTTATTTTTTTGCTACATATTTTATGATGTGTCTAATCGGTGCCTTTGGCAATTTTATCCAAAAATATAAAGACGCAGATAGTACACAAAAAGTACAAATAAAATACGTTTTTACTGGCACTCTAATTGCAGCTATCTTTGGAACAACATTTGATTTAATTCTGCCAATCGCGAGAAATTGGGAACTAGCGTGGTTAGGCCCTATCTTTACAATCGTCATGGTCGGCCTAATCGCTTATGCTGTTTTAAAACACCACCTGATGAATATAAAAGTAATACTGACCGAATTTCTTATCGGCATAATGGGAATCATCCTTTTAGTTTTTCCGTTTCTGATGCCAACAAATATATTAAAAATCTTAGCCGCGGCTGTATTTCTTTTATTCTGCGTTTTCGGCTATTATTTAATTAAAGCAACTTATGAACAAGCCAGGAGAAAAGAAGAAGCGCAAAAGACAGCCATTCAGGAAAGATTTTCAAAAGAAGAGGCTCTCTGGACAGCCCGACAACTTCAGCGATTTAACGAAACCCTGGAGCAAAGCGTCAAATTGAGGACAAAGGAACTGGAAGAAGCAAAAAACACTGCCGAGCAAAAAGCGATAGAAGCTGAAAAAGCGAAAAATGAATTAGAGAAATTTTATCAATTGACAGTCGGTCGGGAAATCAAAATGGGGGAGTTGAAGGGAAAAATTAAGGAAATGGAGAAAAAATTGGAAGACAGTTCGTAATAAATCATCTCCTGCTCAGTAGATAATAACGAATCTGCATAAAGAAAACCCCCTCGGTTTTTGACCTAGGGGGTTTTAAAAAAGGCTAGCCCATTTTTGTGCAAAGATCTAAAAATTTGATACTCCAGCCCAATGTTTTTAATAAGTTATCCAACGAATCAGCTACCCAGAATCCCTCCTTGTGTTGAGCATCTACAAGACAGCCTAACGAATTTTCTATTATTTTTTCTAGCCGATTATAGGGATATAAATTATGAAATATATCCCGGGAACTCAGAAGGTTTGCGCAAATAACAGAAGCCATAAGCGGGGTATCTAATCTCGCATCAAGATTATTTTCCCCGAAGTCCTTAAAGAAGAAGGTCCAACTCCCTTTGTCCGTCTGCGTCTTTTCAATGTATTCAAGAGTATTAAGAATAATCTCTCGACCAACCATAATTTCGATTTTCCCTCCCTTTGAAGCAATTTCTTGCAATAATCGCAGGAATATAGCACCCTTAAACGCCAAACCATTGTTTGCAAGATCTTCCTCCCAACGGGTATAAATCCAGGCAAAAGATGATTTAAAGACCGCTGTCTTCAAAAAATCTTTTTTCTCGAAACCTAGTAAAGCAACCAGTGCCTGAATCGAAGGAGAAAATTTCGAAAACTTATCCTTGCCTTCGTCCCCCCAGCCCGCATCTTTAATTCTTTGACGCAAAAGCCTCTTCCTAATCTCTGGATTGGCTATGCCATGAATTAATTTCTCTGTTTGACTACCTTGATAAGACCCCTCTAACTCTTTTATTTTACCATCGTACTCCACCAATTCTTTTGCAAATATTGGCCTCAAAATTTTGAAAATTGGCAACCACGTATAGAATTGCTCAAAAAAAAGACCAGAATTTAAAACACGCAGAAGAAAAAATAGTGCAAACTGCATAGACCGATCCAACCTCGCCTCTATCATTCTATTTTTTAAGAACATCGTACACCTCCTTTTAATAAATATTCGTTATTATTTTTTTCTTACTATCACGTCAAACACATAATGATTGTGTACTCCGACAGGAGGATGCTTATCGCACCTTCTGTACTCTTCTATTTTTATCATTTCAAATCCTTTTAGAATGTCCTGAGTTTCTTTCTTATTAAAATAATGAATGCTTTTATTCAATTTCGGAGAAAATATCTCGTTTATGCCGCTTTGTAAACCTTTTTTCTTTAGTCTCTTAAAATCGTCATCTTTATTACTAAACGCTCTTATAAAAATGATGCCTCCCCGTCTCAACGATTTTTTCATTTTTATCATTATATTTTTTACAATTTCTAATTTTAAAAAATGGAGAACGGATATTGCCAGAATTAAGTCATATTTTTTCACCGGAATAAAATTTTCAATGTTTGCGTGTATAATGCCTGCTTTTTTAAAAAGCTTATTTTTTTTGAAATCTTTTTTGAGTTTTTCTAAAAGCGACTGGTTAGAATCAACACATGATACAAAAAACCCTTGTTGTATGAGATATTTAGAATTGGCTCCCAAGCCACATCCAAGATCAAGAGCATTGCCTCTCTTTTTGCAATAAGAAATAACATCTTTTAATTTTGGGTTAACTTTTACGCCCCACCGATAGGGAACTTCCTTTTTCATAGAATTAAAACTGCTTAAGAAAATAAAAGGGGCAAAATACATGCCCCTTTTGTGCTATTTCCAGCATTGAGGATCGGCCTGCGTATAAGAACCTGTTACTCCCCATGCCACAGCCGGACATCCTCTACAATAATAAAGGAGCTCACACTTAGAACACTTGAAAAACTTCTTTATTTGTCTGTACTTATTAAGCTTGTTGCCAAGAAAAACATCGGCAATACTCTGCTCCGGTAATTTGCCAACGGGGCTAATAAATCTACGACAAGCATAAGCGGTTCCATCGGCAAGGACGGACAAACAATTTATTCCCATTCCGCATCCGGCAACAATTTGATTAGCCCGCGCTGATAGTTGATATTCTCCTCTCTCGTAGAAAAAAAGTTTCCAAAGATGGTCTTTAAAAGAGAATCGGGTTGATGTACCAGATTTTGTCAGCTTGACCTGGTGTTCATAGATATCACCCAAAAAATCACGATATTCTTGCGGTGAAAAAAGATCCGCGGCCTTCATCTCTTCGAAAGGAACAACACGGGCGAAGCCGAAAACGTTAACGCCAATATCACTGGCAAGCGTCATTACCTCTTTGAGTTCTCCGGCGTTAGCCTTGCTTAGTGAGAACATACAAAGAGATTTTATCTTGGAATCCTTCAAAAGACCGAAGCCACGCAAAGACTCTGCGAAGCTACCTTTTCTTCTTTGTGCATCGTGTGTTTTTTGAAGTCCGTCTAGACTAATCTGATACTTTTCAATTCCAAATCGCTCTAGATCACGGACTATTGACGCTGTCAGAAATGTAGGATTTCCAAGGACCCTTAGTGTAAAATCTATGCCCTTTTCTCTGAGCTTTTTGATGTGTTCCAATATTTGAAAGAAGTCTGATCTCAGAAACGGATCGCCTCCGCTGAAAGCAATATGCGGCCGGGTTTTCGTGAATTTACAAAATTTAGTCAAATCGCTTATTATCCGCTTTATGCTGGCCAGATCCAACTCGTCTTCCGCCTCTCTTTCAAAATATTCTGACTGGAACATATAACAATGTTTACAGTGATTGGCACAATTCGTCGTAATATGCCATTGTAAGCCAAATTCTTTCTTTAATTCCCGTGCTGTTTCCATCATCTTTCTCCCTGTAAAAAGCAGAGGCTAGATTTCTATCTAGCCTCTCGCATGGTTTGACGGGTAGTTAATCCATGGAACAAGTCGGGGCCGCGCTACAAGGATCACCGGGTGCGCAGGCAGCTTGACAATTGCTAGCCATCTCAAATCCAATCTCTTTAGGCGCCATAGTTTTCTTTTTGCCGAACAAAAAGTTCCAATAGGCATACCGGCCAAGGCTTTTCTTCAGCTTTTTACTGGCCTTCACAGAAATCACCTCCCTCCGTTTTTATTTAGCTCTCAAGGAACTATTTACCACCTATAATAAAACAATGTTTTCCCACTTGTCAAGGTTTGAGCTGGAATGTTTAAAGTAGTATAATATAATTAAAATCTTCCTAGAACTATTCGGGAAGACAATATTTTAAGTTTATTAAAATGGACTTCGCTTTCCTTATTCATTCAAGAGATTATACAGACGTTCAGAGAAAATTTAAGATAGCAAAATTCTTGCCCAAGAGCTGGGTGGAATTTTGGTGTCTGCATTGGCCGCCGGTGGTGGTGTCAAAAATCACAGGATTAAAAGATAAAGACGGCCAAGAATGTAAAGGTTGGCTAATCGGGATTCCGATGACTGCCAAACAAATGATGGAAAATCGTGAGATGGCAAAGGAAAAAATTATTCAGGCAATAAAAAAAGCGGAAAAATTAGGCGCACGTATCGTCGGCCTAGGGGCGCTGACATCATCCGTGACGAATGGGGGAGAGGAGATAAGGGACAAAGTCAATATAAAAATCACGCCGGGCCACGCCTATACAACATTCACGGTAAGCTCTTATGTCTTAAAAGTTATCTCAGAATTTTCATTGGATAAAAATGATTTAATACTTGGCGTAGTCGGAGCGGCGGGATCTGTTGGCTCTTCTTGTCTTCAGTATTTAGCAACAAAAGAAATCAAGAATTTTATCCTCATAGATCTGGAAAGAAAAAATCCTCGCCTCCAAAAGCTTACAGAAAAATTAAAAGAAATAAATCCTCAATTGCAAATTTCGGTTTCTCATCAAATAAAAGACGTCAAAAACGCAGATATCGTTATAACCGCAACAAATGCTCCTGAGGCATTAGTAAGGCCAGAAGACTTAAAAACCAATGCCATAATTGTCGATGATGCCCAACCATCAGACATATCCCCCGAAGTAGCAAAAGAGCGTAGCGATGTTTTGCTTATCGATGGCGGCGTGGTGGCCACTCCTCAAATGAACACACATTTTAATATGGGACTATCAAATAAAAACGACATTTTCTGTTGTCTTGGAGAGACTTTGATCATTGCACATTCAAAAATATTTAATGAATACAAGGCCGGCCAAATGGATATGGCGCTGGTAGATGAATTTGGCAAGCGCGGTGAGGCATTGGGCTTTAAATTAAGCAGTCTTCAAAGGTTCGGAAAAATTCATGTAAAAGAGCACATCGGTGCATTAAAAATACATCCTGCAAAAATCAAATAGATAAATCCAAATGGACCTACAAAATATCCTCATTATCATTGCCGCTGTAATCAATAGTTTATTGGGTTTTTTTGTTTATTCCAGAAATCCCAGAAATAAAATAAATCAATGGTTCAGCATCTTCGTCTTATCGCTAGTCCTGTGGTGTATTTCAATGTTGATTTACCGGTTATCTAATAACATACAGAGTGCGTTTTTATGGGCAAAAGTTCTTTATCAAGTTGCCTTGTTCATCCCGGCTACATTTATGTATTTTACGTTTACGCTCCCAGAAGGCAAAATTGATGTCAGCAAATATATCAGAATTTTCTTATGGTTGCCTCCTATTATTCTGGCAATCCTGACGGCGTACAGTGGACAGATTATAACCGGAGTTAATTTTATTCCAGGACAAGAGAATCAAATTTTATGGGGACCCTATTATCTAGTCTATAATATCTACTTTGTTGTCTATTTTGCTATTCTGTTTTTTGTTCTTTTCAGAAAATTACTGTCTGTCTCCGGGATTACAAGGGTACAGATTAAATTTATTCTTTTGGGAACATTTATTCCCAGTATCTTCGCGAATGTTGCAAATCTACTTCTGCCAACATTTAAAATTTTTTACTTTAACTGGCTGGGGCAAGTCATGACGATCCCAATGGTTGCATTTGTTGTATATGCTATTTTGAAACATCACCTAATGAGCGTAAAGGTCATTACCACTGAAATATTTAGTATCCTCGTCTCATTAATTCTCTTGGTAAATACCCTTCTTTCTAGATCTCTTAATGATTTCATTCTAAACCTCATTTTATTTCTTGCCATCTCATTCTTCAGCGTCCTACTTATCCGCAGCGTTTTAAAAGAAGTAAAATCACGCGAAGAACTCGCGGCATTATCAGAGAAACTTCAAAATGCCAATGAGGAATTAAAGAAGCTGGACAAGGCCAAGAGCGAGTTTATATCCATTGCTTCCCATCAGCTTCGCACCCCTTTATCCATTATCAAAGGCTTCGCTTCCATGCTTGAGGAAGGCTCCTACGGCCAAATGAACGAAAAGGCCAAAGATATTTTGGGCAAAATCGGCGCCAGCTCGGACCGCTTGACCCGCCTGATCAATGACCTGCTTGACTTGTCGCGCATGGAAGGCGGCCGGATGCAATTTAAATGGGATTTCGTAAAACTGGATGAGCTGGTGCAAAGTGTGGTTGAGGAGCTGGCACCCCAGGCAGAAAAAAAAGGCGTTAATTTCAAATGGCTGAATCAGGCGCCCGAAAAAATGTTTGTCCGGGCGGACAAGGAAAAATTGCGCCAAGTGATTATGAACCTGATTGACAACGCCATCAAATACACGCCCAAAGGTTTTGTTGAGGTAAAACTGGTCAAAACGCCAGAGAACCAGGCCAGATTTTCGGTCAAGGATTCGGGCATCGGCATGGACCAGGAAGAAATTAATTTGATTTTCGGCAAATTCGTGCGCGGCAAAAAAACGCCGAGGCTCTGGACCGAAGGAGTGGGATTAGGCCTTTATGTCGCCAGAAAAATCCTTGAAGAGCACAAAGGCAATGTCTGGGCTGAATCGGAAGGGGATGGCAAAGGAAGCACTTTCTTGGTGGAAATACCAGTTTACTAAAATTTAAAATGCAAAAATTTTAACCTTTATCTACTGATATGGGTTTTTATTTAGTCTGTTTCAGATCTATTAAGCCATTACACACCATTGACAAATATATGAATATGGCTTAGGATATAGCCAGTTTTTTACAAATTAAAAACGAGCTAATCATAAGAAAGGAGTCAAAAATGAATAATCATCCCAATTTCGAAAAGGCAATAGATAAATTACCTTATAATATATTAGTGACGGCAAGCGGATTGAGTCCTGTTGGAATTAATACTGTCTGTTCACTCAAAAACAGAGTCAACAAGATTGTCGGGGTAGATATTGATGGCGAAAATACAGCCGGATATTTTTCTGACAAATTTTATACCGTGCCGCTGGCCAAAGATAGAAATTATCTAAAAAGAATATTAATGATATCAAAGAAAGAAAAGATTGACGCTGTTTTTCCATTGACCATCGAGGAACTATTAGTTTTATCAAAAAATAAGGACAAGCTTGATAAACTAAAAATTAAAATCATTGGAGAAACGAATTACAATGTCCTTAGAATTTGCAACGACAAATGGTTAACTAATAAATACCTAAACCAAAAAGGTCTTTCTGTACCCCTGGCCTGCGCCCCAAAAAGTATCAAAGAATTAATGCAAAATGCGAAACAATTGGGGTATCCAGGGAGAAAAATCGTGTTCAAGCCAAGAGTTACCCATGGCAGCAGAGGTTTTAGGATATTAGCTGAAAGTTATGATAAATTTGATCTACTTTTTAATCATAAACCGACAGACAATATATTTCTGTCGCTGGAAGAATTGATAGACTCGCTAAGATATGCAAAAAAGTTACCTATGGCTATGCTCATGGAATATTTGGAGGGCGAAGATTATTCAGTTTATCTGTTCTGCGAGAAAGGTAAATCTTTGGCAGTGGTTCCAATGCGTAGAGCTGGATTGATTCCCGGTATGTCCACAGGCGGCATCATACAGAAAGATAACCAAATAATAAGCTATGTAAAAAACATAGTTAAGGCGCTTAGTCTTTCTGGGCCGATCAATATACAGCTGATTAAAACTAAAAAAGGCCCTCGCCTTTATGAAATCAATGCCCGTATTTCGGCGACGACCGTAATGACTATGGGAACCTATCTTAACTATCCTTTTCTATCTGTTTTGCAAGCCTTCGGCTTTCATCAAAAAGTCTACAGCCTCATATCTAATACAGAAATTAGATGGGACAGCAGACTCTTCAGAATACAAAAAGAGATATTTCAAGATGGAGATGGCCGATTTTGGATTTCGGATAGTCAGGTCGGAATTTGATTTCTGGAAATTTCTTTCCAGCTAAAAGATCTATACATTTCCTGGAGTCTGTCTCTGAGGTCTTGCACTTCAAAAATTTTGTTAACTTCTCTAGAAATTTCTTCTGATGTTTTTTCGTCAAACAGCTCACCCTCGACAAGTATTTCTTTAATATTTTTCAGGGTGGGCCTTTTTTTTACATAATCGAAAACAAAATTATACCATTTTTCAATAAGCGCATCTGACAGTTCCAAAAATTTAATTTTATAAGGTAGCCTTAGCTCATCCTCCATATTTATCTTATCTATCTCTGAGGCTAATAAAATATCATCAAGCAATTTTAAACACGCTCCGATTTTCTCAAATTCTGATGGGAAATAGATTTGTTTCGGCCACCATTGGTCCAGGGCGATATGAAAAGCAAAACCAATTCTGAAGTAGCGCATCTTTTCTAACAAAGCATCTGGGCTGCTTATTTTATTTTTGATGTCTCCAAGAACATTATCAAACAACTGGCCGTAGGTTCTCGCATCTTTGAATGACTCTTTAAGATGAGTTAATTTTCTGTCTTGTTTGGTTATATATCTGACATCGGGGAGCATTGAACCCAAAATCCCGTCATTTCGAAAAGACTCCGGATAGCCCATCTCTACCCAAAATTTATTTAAATAAGTTATATGCGAAATAAAAGCTGGCATATATATAGTCTAAAATAAAAAAGAGGAAACGTAAACATTTTTATTGTGTTTCCTCTTTTATTTGTTCGTCCTTCCAAAAATCCATCTAAATTTAGTCTCCAGGGTGGGCTCGGAAATATTACGATAATGGTTTTCCATAATGCAGTTGAAAAAAGAAAATTCTTTTAGTATCTCTGCCCCAGTTCTGTCCGGCAACCATATCCCGCTCCTCCCTTTATATTCAACCTCAATTTGACTCAAGGGATAGCATCCTTTACTATGACACAAATCGGCTGACAGATTAAAATTCCGATAGCTTTGGGCATTAGTAATATAGACAGAACATTTTATCCGAGTCGTTGTTCCCACAAATTTTGCGTTTGGTTCCTGGATGCGAATTTCCTGAAACATCTGTTCTTCCGATACCCAATTTCCTTTTCTTGTCTCCTTTCTGATGAAGGGCGGATGCGATAAAAGCATTCTGTCAGCGAAAAGCAAATTTTCGCCCCCCTTAAATGCGAGCTGATACCGATTTTGCCCCGGAATTTGAGCTACCATCGCTACTTGTCTCCATCGCTCATTTTCAAATTTTCCGAAAAAATGAAAGTCCAATTCTAGATAACGAATACCAACCGGCATAGACCCCATTGTTTTTTGCACCCTGAAAGGACTCCAATAACCTTTTTCGATATCCGTAAGAAATTGCAACATTGTAAGCACTGGGGTTTGCGTTGAAAGAAACCATTTGCTCTCAATTTCATATCCTGGGAATTCTTTTGTAAAATAATCTATCTGGACTGCGGTAATTGTTTCTTTAACCACTGGCTGTAACATCTTAACACCTTCCTTTCTAAATATAGGCTGCTTTCCTGATGATATCGGCAGTCTTTAAGAATTTCGTCTTCAAACATATTCAAGTCTATTATTTCGCCTGCTCCTGCATTTTTAAATTCTATTTTCCCTTCTTTCAATAAGCCCATCTGATAACCGTGGAAGTAATTTTTACCTGAAAACCCGAAAAATGAAATGTTTTGGTCCAAAGTGACTCGTAGGTCACAGTCACTATGCACAAAATGTATCCTTCTTGCTTGAGTGGCTATACCGGGAAACAATACTGGCAACTCAGAAAGTATGTCATTTTTTTCAGGATGCGCTAGGATTTTAATCGCTAATCGGCCATTTATACTAGTTCTTATTTTCATAACCTTGCTTGTTCCGCCTTTGTCTTTTGTTTTTATTTCTAGGGAGAACAAAGATCTCCTATAAATAAAAATCTGTTTACTTTCACTATCAACATATCGCCGCATCCTAACATAAAAATCATCAGGAAATTCATGGGTTTTTTCAAATAAGAAATAGACTGTTTCTGTCACTGGATAGACAAATCTCGAGAGCGTAAGCTTCGGATGAGTGAGAAGCCGATTCACAATAATTTTTCTGTCTCTCTGCGAAAAGAAAAAACGATGTTCCATTCTGTCTTGCGTTTCCACATTTTTTCACCTCCTTTTAGTTTTTAATGTACTATCAAAAGCATCTCTAATTTGATTTTTTATCATAATAGACAAAAAGTGCTTTGTCAATGTTTGAGCCACAATGATTGGAGTGATATAATGTAAGTATGCTTATTGCTGATTTTTGGCAAATTCGTGCGCGGCAAAAAAACGCCGCGTCTCTGGACAGAAGGCGTCGGCCTCGGGCTTTATGTCGCCAGAAAAATCCTTGAAGAGCACAAAGGCAATGTCTGGGCTGAATCGGAAGGGGATGGCAAAGGAAGCACTTTCTTGGTGGAAATACCAGTATACTAAAATTTTGAATTTTGAAATTCGAATTTTGAATGAATTTTTAATGACTTAAATTAGAAACATAAAATGACTCTAACCAAAAACAAGATTTTTGACCTGGAAGAAAGAACGGCTAAATTTGGAGAAAATACCATAGACCTTTGTAAAACCGTAAAACAAGACGTAATTAGTAAACCGATTATTAGCCAACTAATACGTTCCGGCACCAGCATTGGCGCAAATTATATGGAAGCAAACGGCGCCAGCTCAAAAAAAGATTTTAAAAATAAGATATTTATTTGCAAAAAGGAAGCGCAGGAAACAAAACATTGGCTACGCATGATGGCTAATTGTTCACCAGAAAATAAAGAGAATATAAGACAATTGTGGAAAGAAGCACAGGAATTAACGCTGATTTTTGGCAAAATCGTTTCTTCCCTAAAATAATTTGTTTCAAAATTATATAATTCAAAATTGATTCAAAATTTAAAATTAGAATTTAAGGTTTAATATGGAAGACTGTATTTTTTGCAAAATTGTCAAAGGCGAGGCGCCTTGTCATAAAATCTGGGAAGATGAAAAACATCTGGCGTTTCTGTCAATTTTCCCGAATACGGAAGGTTTTTCGGTCATCGTCACAAAACAGCATTATCCAAGCTATGTTTTTGATCTGGATGACGAGGTTTTAAAAAATCTGGTTATCGCAGCGAAAAAAGTAGCCAAGCTCATAGACGCAAAGCTTGAAGACGTCGGCAGAACGGGCATGATTTTTGAGGGTTTTGGCATAGACCATCTGCACGCCAAGCTCTTTCCCATGCACGGCACCAAACAAGGAAAATGGGAGGCGATCAAATCTAAAGTTGATAAATATTTTGATAAATATGAAGGCTATATTTCTTCTCACGATTATAAACGCGCCGATGATGAAAAATTGGCTAAGCTGGCCAAAAAAATCAGGGAATAAATTGACTTTAAGCCTCTTTTGCGATTAAGATTAGAAACATGAGAACGTTTATTCAGGATCTAAAGAACAAAATAGGGGACACTGTGGAAGTTTTTGGCTGGGTGCACGTCAGGCGAGACATGGGAAAAATTTCTTTTATTGACCTGCGCGACGGCACCGCCAAAATCCAGGTGGTTTTGGTGCCCGATGAAGTTGATAAAGATTCTGTTGAAGCGATCAAAAAAATACGTCCCGAATATGTTTTGAAAATATCCGGCCAGGTCAAAAAAAGAGATGAGAAACAAATTAATCCCAAAGTTGCCAACGGCGATTTGGAAATCCTGGCCAAAAAAATAGAGATTATAAACGAATCCAAAACGCCTCCTTTTGAAATAGATTCCGACAAAGAGATTAACGAGGACATCCGTTTAAAATACCGCTATATTGATCTGCGCCGGGACAAAATGCGCGCCAATATCATCTGGCGCAGTAAGGTAATAAAATTCATCCGCGACTATATGGACGCTAAGGGGTTTATTGACATTGAAACGCCAATTTTGACCAAAGGCACGCCCGAAGGCGCCAGAGAATATATCGTACCGTCAAGATTGTATCCGGGCACTTTTTTTGTCCTACCCCAGTCGCCGCAGCAGTTCAAGCAGCTTCTGATGGTGGCCGGCCTGGAAAAATATTACCAGATCGCCAAATGCTTCCGCGATGAGGATATGAGAGGAGACCGGCAGCCCGAATTCACCCAGCTTGATGTTGAAATGAGCTTTATTGAACAAAAAGACATTTTAGAGCTCTTAGAACAGATGTTTATAACGATGGTTGAAAAACTTTTCCCGGAGAAAAAGATATCGCAAAAACCGTTCCCAATTTTAACTTGGGCCGAGAGCATGGAAAAGTACCAGACCGACAAGCCGGACCTCAGAAAAGACAAAAATGACCCCGATGAACTGGCTTTTGGCTGGGTCGTCGATTTCCCTCTGTTTGAATTCAGTAAAGAAGAAAAGCGGCTGGTCTCGGCTCATCATCCTTTTACCTCTCCCAATCCCGAAGACCTAAAACTGCTCGATAAAAGCCCCGAAAAAGTCCGTGCCATTGCCTATGATATCGTGCTCAACGGCTATGAGATTGGCGGCGGCAGCATTAGGATCCACAAAAGAGAACTACAAAATAAGATATTTGAAATTTTGGGGCTTGAACAAAAAGAAATTGAGGACCGGTTCGGCCATATTTTAGAAGCATTTGAATACGGCGCTCCGCCGCACGGCGGCATCGCGCTTGGCCTTGATCGGATATTGATGATCTTAATGAAAGAAGAAAGCATCCGCGATGTTATCGCTTTCCCAAAAACCGGCACTGGTCGTGATTTGCTTATGAATGCGCCATCCCCGCTAAATCCCAAAAGTCTAAAAGACGCGCATATAAAACTGGATAAGTAAAATTTAAAATCTTTAAAGAAGTTGAAATTTTTATGCCCTCAAAGATTTTTTCTGCCGCGCTGATCGGTCTTGATTGCCTGCCAATAGAAGTTGAGGTTGATATGTCGCCCGGGCTGCACTGTTTTTCTATCGTCGGCCTGCCAGATACGGCAATCAAGGAATCAAAAGAGAGGGTGTCTTCGGCGATTAAAAATTCCGGCGCCTCGCCGCCCCATCATTCAAACAGGAGAGTGACTGTTAACCTCGCGCCGGCGGATTTGAAAAAAGAAGGGCCAAGCTACGACCTGCCCATTGCCGTGGCTTTTTTAATTGCCTCGGGGCAAGTAGCGCCAAAAAATATTGATTTGGAAAAATCTTTATTTCTGGGCGAGCTGTCGCTTGAAGGCAAAGTCCGGCATATAAACGGGGTCTTGGCAGCGGCACTCATGGCCAAAGAGCGCGGTTTTGCCACTTTATTTGTGCCGCGTCAAGACGCCACCGAAGCGGCGCTGGTTGAAGGCCTGCAAATTTTTGGCATAGAAAATCTTGAAGGTTTATTTTTGCATTTGGAAGCAAAACAAGTGATCGAGCCGATGCCGCTAACTGACGTGGCGCAATACTATATAGAAAGCGACTCGCCCTATGACATGGCCTATATCAGAGGCCAGGAACACGCCAAGCGCGCCTTGGAAATCGCGGCGGCGGGAGCGCATAACCTAATTATGTCCGGCCCGCCGGGCGCGGGAAAAACTCTGCTGGCCCGCACCATGCCCACAATCCTGCCGCCGCTCACATTGGCCGAATCTTTGCAGGTAACAAAAATTTTCAGCGTGGCCGGCAGGCTGGGGGAGGCCAGGCCCCTGATAACCGAGCGGCCTTTCCGCAGTCCCCATCATACGGCTTCGGCCCCGGCTTTGGTTGGCGGCGGCAATCACCCAAAACCCGGCGAAATAACTTTGGCTCACCGCGGCGTTTTGTTTATGGATGAATTTCCCGAATTTCACCGCGATGTTTTGGAAGCCCTGCGCCAGCCTCTGGAAGACGGAGTGGTCACGGTTTCCCGCGCCCAGGGAACGCTCAATTTTCCGGCCCGGTTTATTTTGGTGGCCGCCATGAATCCCTGCCCCTGCGGCAACGCGACCAATCCTTTAAAAACCTGCGTCTGCTCGCCCGGCCAAATTTCAAAATACAAACGCCGCGTTTCCGGGCCCCTCATGGACAGAATTGATTTGCATATTGAAGTGCCGGCATTAAAATACGAAAAACTGACCAGCGAAAAAGTTTCAGAAGAAAGTAAGGCGGTCAGAAAACGGGTCCAGAGCGCCAGAGAAGTGCAGCGGAAAAGATTTGTCAACCAAAATAGTTCCGTTAATTCGGAAATGAGCATTCAGCAGATAAAAGAATTCTGTCAGATCGATTCCGCTTCCCAGCAGATTTTAAAAAACGCGGTCAATACCCTGCATTTGTCGGCCCGCGGCTATCACCGGGTTTTAAAACTGGCGCGCACGATTGCTGACCTGGCAGGCCAGCCGCAAATTTTGGCCACTCATCTGGCCGAAGCGCTGCAATACAGAGCGAAAGAAGAAATATAATAAAACACTTGACAATTAACTGTAGTGTGGTAAATTTAAACCACAACGGACTATATCTCTATAGTCCTATAAAAGAAAGGGGGTGCAAAAAATGAATAAAAAAACGGCAAGACTTGAATTATTTGGAGAACTATTACGTAAAAAAAGGGAGGAAAATCGAATTGGGCTAAGGGAAATATGTCGTAAAGTAAGGTTTGACCCAAGTAATTGGAGCAAAATTGAACGAGGCAAATTATCTCCTCCCAACGACCAAGAGACTCTCTCGTTGTGGGCGCTTGCTTTAGGTATAAAAAAAGGGTCAGATGAGTATCATTCTTTCATTGACCTCGCATTAATAGCACAAAATATAATACCTCAAGTATTAACAGAGGAAGAAATGTTGAAACTTTTGCCGGCTTTTTTCAGAACAGCAAGAAATGAAAAACCAACAAAACAAGAAATAGATTGCTTAATAAAACTAGTAAAAGAAACTTTATCATAAGTGGATTACTCAAAACTTATAATTCCGTTATTAACGCAACATCAAATAACAAATGCGGCAGAGTCTTTCAGAAATAAATACCATGCCAATAAACCGAGCCCGTTAAATATTCTAGATATAGTGGAGTTCGATTTAAAAATACAGATCATACCAATTCCTAAATTAGAATTTCTATGCAATAGCAGCGCTTTTATAACCTCTTCATGGGATATGTTATATATCGATCAGCGGCAGTACGAAAATGAGTCGTTTGATAAAAGAACTAATTTTTCTGTTGCGCATGAAATAGGACACCTTGTTTTACACAAGCAGTTTTATGAATCTTTACATATAAGAAATTTCGTTGATTTTTATAAATTTTTTAACGGTTGTCCTCCTCAAATTTATAAATTGCTAGAGAATCAAGCTAACCCATTTGCTGGAAAACTTTTAGTTCCTGGCGAAGAACTAAGGACGGCAATTGCAGAATTAACAAATAAAAAAGTTAAACCAGACGAAATTCTAAAAACACTTTCTGACAGATTCGCTGTAACTAATGATGCAATTATCTGGAGAATAATCTACGAAAAGATTGATATAAATCTCATTAAAGAAGGGATTGACCCTGGCCACTTCTAGTACTATAGGCCATAAAAAATTTTATAAATTTATAAACGACAAAAAGCCCTTTCGGGCTTTTTTGATTCACTTTAGAATTTTGTTATTTTAAGGAATAGCGGATATAATACAGAACTGCCAATTGCAAAGTGGCTTCTTTAAGTTTTCCTCTGGCAATACCTTTATCTATTTCGCTAAGCGGCAACCATTTAATACTTAATATCTCCTCATCTTCCTCTCCGCCATTAGCAATTTTTGAGATATGTTTTAATCCTTCCGCCAGAAAAATATGCTTTACGTCTCCTTTCTTCCCGGAATCAGGATAATACGTTATCATTTTTTTTAATTGCCGGGCCGAATAACCAGTCTCCTCTGCTAATTCTCTCTTAGCCGCCGCGATGGGTGTCTCATTTTTTCTGACAGCGCCTCCTGGCAAATCAAAAGTTTCCTGGCCCACAGCATGCCGGTATTGCTTAACCAAAAGAACTTCCTTGCTGTCATTCACGGCCAATAAAGCTACCAGTTCATTACCTTCTACGCTGAAAAAATCGTCTATAATTTTCCCATTTGGAAGCCGAACCTTGTCTTTCTTTACTTTCAGCCAAGGCGTTTTTAGAACATAACTAGAAGATAATACCTTCCATTTTCTACCCCTAACCCCTCCTTTTTTTAATTGACGGCTGTTTTTCATCACACGGGGGATTACTGATTATAAACCCATTATACCACGAATATTTATTTGTTAATGAGCATTCTTTTTATTAACACACATGGAAAAAATAGTCAAATAAAAAAGCCCTTTCGGGTTTTTTTATTTGCTGACAAATTTTATTTTTTAATAATTCTTCGCTTTGCCGGCCAGAGGATTGGTCGCGCCTCTGACTTCAAAATGCAAATGGCAGCCGGTTGAACGGCCGGTTGTGCCCATAAGCATTATCAGCTGACCCTGAACCACTTGTTCGCCCTGGTCAACCAAAAGCTTTGAAGAATGGCCGTAAAGAGTGACCACGCCATTTGGATGCTGGATTTCAATATATTTTCCATAACCGCCGTTATAACCCACGCCGTCAGACAAAATTACTTTTCCGGCCGCTGCGGCATAAACAGGCGTACCGCAGGTATCAGCAATATCAACTCCGTTTGAAGCGTGAATTCTGCCCCAGTCGCGGCCGGTGGTCGGAATAATCAGCCAGCCGGCAGGAATGGTTGAATTGGCATATTTATTTGAAGGCACCGAATAACGTGGCGCGGCTTTCGGGGCGGCCGGCAGCTCACCGTCTGGGACTATCAAATAATCGCCGGCTTTGATTGTGCCCTCCAAAGGCAAATAATTAAAAGCAATGATTTCCATTTTATCGCCTTTGTAATTTTTGGCGATAGTATCTATAGTGTCTTTTTTGCCCACCTGCACCCGCACGCCGTTAATCGGCAAAATCATAAGCTGCTGGCCGGGCTTGATAATGCTGTTTTCGTTTAAGCCGTTGGCAAAGAGCAAGGTGTCGGTGTTGATGTCAAAACCCATGGCAATTTTTTCCGGATTATCTCCCTGCTTGACGATATAATTTAGAATTTCGCGCCTGAAACCGGAAAAGATGGCGGTTCCGGAAGGATTGGCAGAAGAAACAACTGAATTGTCCTGAATGACCACCAAATCATAATCTTCAAACTGATCATCAGCCGAAAAATCAACCTGGGCCTGGGCAATTGGCGCAATAAGCGAACCAAATACCATGGGCCCGCCCAAAACACCGTTTTGGGCAGAACCTTGAACAGTTTGATCGGAAGCCGAAGTAATCTGAATTTCACCAACCACTATTTCGCCGATTTCTTCGCCAAACAAATGGGGCTTTAAGCTTTCCTCTTTGGTAAGGGGCAAACCGTATAAATCAAGGCTCAAAGCAACAAAAAAAATAACGGCCAGCGATGCCAGCCATTTACGCTGTCCCCAAATAAAGCTAAAAATCACTTGTTTGAGTGATTTGTTTGAATCTTTGTGCCCTTTCTGGGAACTGATTTTATTAAATTTTTGTAGTGTACTCACGGTATTATACGCCTTTATTCTATCATTTTTCGCATATTTGGGTCAAGCAATACCTTCCACAGAATATCCACCCCGTTAGAAGTTTTAAAAAAGCGTTTTTGAATCAAAAAAGTAAGCCGCCCGCCCGCATCGCCAAGCGAAGCTTTGGCGGGCGCGGTAGGCGAATTCGCAAAAAAATTATCATTTAAACTCCTGGCTGGCTGAACCCCGTTAGAGATATTTAAAGATATCTGTTTAGCAAGAATTAGAATGAATCTCTAACGGGGTGAACTTCTAACGGGGTCCACAGCCAGATAAGCGAATTATTGGAATTTTATAACCACAATGTCCGGATTTGTATCAACTCTCATGGGCGGACCCCAAGTGCCGGCGCCGGCGGAAGTATAAACTGTCATATTGCCCAGTTTCTTTAAGCCAAAATCAAAGCCCTTGTAGACAAGAGAGGTTATATATTTGAAAAGAAAAAGCTGGCCCTGATGGGTATGGCCGGAAAGCTGCAGAGAGATTCCCGCTTGTTCAGCTTCGGGAATATTGAAAGGCGCGTGTTTTAGCAAAATGCTGGGTCTGCTTCTGTCTATGCCAAGGCTCTCCAGAATTGCCTTAAATTTGTCTAGATTCATGGCATCATTATAATCCACGCCGACAATCTGCAGACCATCCAGATCTATCATTTCATTATCCAATACGCGGATGCCTGTTTTTTTGACGATTGCCAGATATTTTTCTTTAGAATCCTGACTGAACTCTTCGTGGTTGCCGGTGATAAAATATGTTCCTTCGGGCGTCTTAATTTTGGCAAACGGCTCAACCAGTTTTTCCGAATCAGCGGCTACGCCGTCAAAAAGATCGCCGCCGATAAAAAGAATGTCAGGGTGTTCCTGTTCAGCCATAGAAGCAACTCGGCCGGCAAATCCAACACCTCTTATCTGCCCCAAATGGGTATCGCTCACCCAAACAGCGGTTTTGCCCTGCCAAAAAGTCGGCAGATTGGGCAGCTTTATGCTTAAGCGATTGACGCGGACGTTGCCTGCATTAAAAATCCCGTAAACGCCAAATAAAATTGCCGCGCCAAACAGTATCGCTGCCAGCAGGCTTTGGTTCAAAGAAAAAGAAAATGCCTTTGACAACCAAAAAACCAGCCAGCAAAGCAAAGAGGCCAAGATAAAAAAATTCAAAAAGCCGAGCCAGGACATGGCGCCGGTATAAAATAATCTGACAAAAATATTCTGATAGCGGGAAGAAAGCAAAAAAGCGACGATCAGACTAATTGTCATAATCGCCAAGCCCAATTTTAGAACCAGCAAAACAGTCGGATTGGTCGGAGAAAAAAAACCGACGATTGTCCGGTACAAAGCCCAGTGGGCTAAAAATAAAACGGCCAGAACAACCGCCAGAGCCACAATTATAATTTGATATGACATTTTTCCATTATAAAGCATCTTCCTTAATTTGTCATGAAAAAGACAGGGAGTTTTATTATTGGAATTTATTTAATCCCTTGTGCTATACTTCATTTGTTATGCCAGGTAGTGAAAATTCGACTGCTACCTGGCAGCAATTTTATAAAATAGTCGAATTTCTACTACCTGGTATGATTCTTGACTCTCTCAACGAAAAGCAAAAAGAAGCGGTCACAACAATTGACGGCCCGCTTTTGGTTGTGGCCGGGCCGGGCTCGGGCAAAACAAGGGTGCTCACCCACCGGGTCGCTTATCTGATAGAACAGGGAGTTGAGCCACAAAATATCCTGGCCGTCACCTTCACCAATAAAGCCGCTGCCGAGATGAAAGAAAGAATCCAGAAATTGCTGGCGGCCAGCCGTTTTGCCAAGCCCGCCACTCCTGCCCACCTGCCATCGCTCGGCACGTTCCATTCGGTCTGCGCCAGAATGCTTCGCGCCAATGCGGAGCGACTCGGCTACAAAAAAGATTTTGTTATTTTTGACGACAAAGACTCGCTCGCCATGATAAAAAAAGTGATGAACGAGCTTGAGATTTCCCAGGAGCAATTTAAGCCCGAAACCATCCAAAACATAATCTCGCAGGCAAAAAACGAGCTGATTGACGAAGAACTCTGGGCCCAGACAAATCAGGGCGGATACTATCAGCAAATTGTCGCAAAAATCTACAGCGGCTATCAGACGAGTATCAAAAAAAATAACGCGATGGATTTTGACGACTTGCTGATGCAAGCGGTCAGGCTTTTCAAAGAGCATCCGGACGTCCTGAAAAAATACCAGGAAAAATTCAAATATCTTTTAGTTGACGAATACCAGGATACGAATCACAGTCAGTATGTTTTTGTCGGGATGCTGGCTAACAAAAACCGCAATATCTGCGCGGTGGGGGATTTTGACCAGTCAATCTACGGATGGCGGGGCGCGGATTTTCGCAATATTTTAAATTTTGAAAAAGATTATCCGGAAGCCAAGCTCGTATTTCTGGAAGAAAATTATCGCTCAACTCAAAATATTTTAGAGGCAGCCCATTCAATTATCGTTAAAAATGCCAACCGAAAAGAAAAAAATCTTTTCACCCAAAATGCAGCGGGTAATCCCGTCGTGCTTTTTTCTGCCAAAGACGAACAAGACGAAGGCGCTTTTGTCATCAGGCAAATAAGCCGGCTCAAAAAACAGGAAGGTTTCAGTTTTAAAGATTTCACCGTTCTTTACCGCACCAACGCCCAATCCAGAGCCATTGAAGAAAGCTTTTTGCGATATGGCTTCCCCTACAAAGTCATCGGTACGTTTAAATTTTATGAGAGAAAAGAAATCAAGGATTTGCTGGCCTATTTAAGATTTATCCAAAATCCGCTGGATTTGCTAAGCCTTGAAAGGATTATTAATCTGCCGCCGCGGGGCTTGGGAAAATTTTCGGCTGAGGAATTTTCAAAAATTGAGCAAGTTTCTCTTTCCCAAATTACTCCCAAAAAATTAAAAGCTTTGGAAAATTTTCAAAATTTAATCTCCGATTTGCGCGAAACGGCAAAATTTTTGCCGCTTTCACAAACCCTAAAACAAATCATTGCAAAAATCGCCTTGCGCGATTATCTGCGCGACGGCACAGAAGAAGGCGAAAGCCGCTGGGAAAACGTCAATGAACTTTTTACGGTGACAAAAAAATATGACTCCTTTGCGCCGGGCGAAGGATTGGCCGCTTTTTTGGAAGAAGCGGCACTCTTGAGCAACCATGATGAAGTGGAAACCGAAAAAGACGTGGCAAATTTAATGACTTTGCACTGCGCCAAAGGGCTTGAATTTCCGGTTGTCTTTATTATCGGCTGCGAAGAGGGGCTTTTCCCGCATTCCCGCTCGCTGCTGGACGCCTGGCAGATGGAAGAAGAACGCCGGCTTTGTTATGTGGGCGTCACCCGCGCCAAACAATATTTATATATGAGCTGGGCTAATCAAAGAAATCTTTACGGCTCCATCCAGGTCAATCCGCCTTCAAGATTTTTGTTTGATATACCAAAAAACTTAACAGATTTACAAGGAGAAGAAGGAGGGCTGGAGGAATATGATTTTTGAAATTTTTATGGACTTACTTTCTCCCAAAACAATCAAAGAACTATTAAATAAATATGGCGCCGCGCCGCTCAAGCAGATGGGGCAGAATTTTTTGATTAACCGCGGCGTTTTGCAAAAAATTATCTGTGCAGCAAACCTGGACAGAGAAGATACTGTCCTTGAAATCGGGCCGGGCTTGGGTCAGATGACCCAAGAATTGGCCAAGCGAGTCAAAAAAGTCATCGCGATAGAAAAAGACAAAAAATTTGTAGAAATTTTGAAAGAAACGCTGAAAGAATATAAAAATGTTGAAGTTATCCAAGACGATATACTAAAAACTAAAAAACTAAAGCTACTAACCAAAAACTACAAACTAATCGCCAATTTGCCCTATTACATTACTTCGCCTGTCATCAGGAAATTTTTAGAGATAGAAAATAAACCCAAAGAGATGATTTTAATGGTCCAAAAAGAAGTAGCCCAAAGGATTTGCGCCTGCCCGCCATCGCTGCGCTCAGGCGCTGGCAGGCGGGCCAAACCGCCCCAGATGTCGCTACTGGCCGTTTCTGTCCAATTTTATGCTCAACCAAAAATTTTGGGCTATGCTTCAAAGGGCTCTTTTTGGCCGCAACCAAAGGTTGATTCGGCCATATTGCGGCTAAAGCCGTACAGCGACCCTAATTACGACGTAAAGTCGCGTGGCGACCACGTCGCTTTACGCGAATACACCCGAATAGAAAATTCGGGTGAGCGCTTTCGTGTAATGTCCGGCTCCGCCGGACTTAGCGCTTTTCGGGTACTTTTCTTTAAAATTGTGAAAGCTGGATTTTCTGCTCCCAGAAAGCAATTAGCAGGCAATCTATCAAAAAAACTCGGCATAAAAAAAGAAGTGACAGATAAAATCATGCAAAAAATGGGTATTGACCCCAAAAGAAGAGCCGAAACACTCAACGTTGAAGACTGGATAGAGCTAACAAAATTACTAATTGAAGTTTTAGGGTAAAAGTCATAGCAGCTGGTTTAGTCAGTGGTTTATGGTTATCAGTCAAAGACCAATGACCGATGACCGATAACCAGACCAGCGGCCAAGACAAAAAACCAAGAACCAATTATCGCATGTGGATAACTGACTGAAAATCGGTTATTTTTTTGTGGATAAATATAGTATAATTAAACTAACAAAAAGATGTCTTCAACCAAATCCAAAAAATTTAGCGTTTTCGTGGCGATTTTGATATTATTCGCCGGCGTTTTGATTGGCGGTTTTTTATTTATTAAAACCAAGGCCGGTTCAGCCAATATCGGAGACCAGGTCAGTTACTTGCTCGGCAAAGAAAAAAGTGTCGCGGCGCAAGATAAAAATCTTGACTCTGACAACGATGGCCTGCCCGATTGGCAAGAGGCAATTTATAAAACCGACCCCCATAATCCCGATACCGACGGCGACGGATACCTGGATGGCGAAGAGGTGGCTTCGGGCTACAGTCCGACAAAAAAAGCTCCCAATGACATAATAGTGACTGCCAATTCCCAAAGCCCCAGGCCTCTGCCAAAAAATTTAACAAAAGCCCTGGGCCTGAAACTTAGCCAAGCAATCATCGGTGGAAAAATCAAATCTTTTGATAAAACAACCGGCAAACCGCTAACTACCGAAGAGCTACAAAATGAAGTTGGATTGCAACAAGCAATGGAGGAAGCCATCGGCCAACAGATAAATGAATTTATACTCCCCGACATCCAAAACAGAGAAATAAAAATTTCTGACAAAACCGGCAAAGATGAAACAGTCGCATATTTTAATGCCATCGGGGGCGCGGTTGACGGAATAACTTCGGAAGCAAATTCGGAAATGCAGCTTTTTTCAAATGCGATTGACAGCGGAAATTTCTCCGAGCTTGAGCGCGTCCAAAAAATTTATCAGCAAGGCTATCAGAATTTAAAAGAAGTGGCAGTGCCTTCTGACCTGGTCAGCTTTCACAAAGGGCTTTTGGGAGTTATCTGGGTGACCAATAATATTTACAGCGCGATTAAAAATATAAACCAGGACCCTTTAAAAGCCGCCATTGCGCTTAGGCAATACATAAATATCACCCAGGAAGCCAATAAATTAATGGCTATGGTGGTCAGCCAGATGAACAAATACTAATATGTCTTTTTTCAATAAAAAAATCTGGTCGCGAAAATTTTTAGCCAGCCTGCTGGTCGTGGCTTTATTTATAAGCGCTCTTGTTTTCAATGTCTTGCTGCCTCCAAAACCAGCCAAAGCCGGGGATGCCACCACCGCGATGCAGGTTGTCCAGTGGATACAGCAAATAGTCGCCTGGGCGAAAGACTATTCCAATCAGCAGAAACAAAAAAGCTATCAGAAAACCACCTCCCAAATCCAGGAATGGTTTAAATCCGACACCTTGGACCGAAGGTCAGAAAGAGAATCCTGGAACGAAACCAGAAAAAACATGCTGGATGAGATGGTCAATAATATTCTGGGCAACATTCAAGACATAGGAAATGGCCAGGCGGCTTTTGTCACTGACTGGAAAGATTTCCTTACCGGCCAAACAGACCAGTATTTTCAAAATTTTGTCAGCAATGATTTAAATCAAGCTGCCATCTGCGATACTTTTAAATCGGAAATTCAGCAAGAGCTCAGTTCTGGCAATGAGCCATCTTATTCCGCTCAAGCAGAGTGCCCCCTGCAGGATGCCGAGGCTATGAAAAACGGCACCAGTCAAGATTTTTGGGCAGGATGGATGAATATAATCAGGCCATCAGGTAATCCTTTCGGCTCTTTTATGATAGCTGACGATCAAAAAATAGAGCAGGAGGCGCTGGGTTTCACTGCCGAATACGGAAAATTAATAGCCAATCAGGGCAATCAGGGCACGCCAGATACGCCGGGCATCCTCCAGTCCTATGCTGCCCAGCGGGCCTCTATGATGGACCTTGACTATCTTTTGAATTCCGCCGACCTTGAAACATATTTTGGTTCGGTGGTTGATTCTTTCATTAATCAAATTACAAAACAAGGATTATCCAAATTTGACACTTCTGCTGCACGGCCAATCACTAATTATCCGCCAACTGTATCGCCTAAAACTGCGGATTTGGATTTTATAAAAACCAACTACAATTATGCGCTTTTAATTTCCGACCAGCTGGCCTTGACCAGAGAGGATTTGCAAGCGCTCCAAGATGCCGGCGGACCGGCCGACGCGCAAATTGCCCAGGCTGACCAGGCAATTGATGATAATAAAAATTTAGTTACTGCCATGGAGCAGGCAATGGCTGCCGAAGGGACAGGGGATAGCACCCAGATAAATGCAACAATAGCTAATGCTAAAAATGCGCATAACACTTCCCTTTCTTCGCTCCAGGCATTGCTTGGCACCAGCGAAATCTGGCTGCAAAAAATTTCTCCCTTGATTGATACATATGACTCCCAAATAGTTGACCAAACAAATCAATTAATCTGCCTAAGATCGCCAGGCGGCTGTTTATAAATGCCTCTATTAAACCTTCTCAAAAAAAATAAAAGCTTTTTTGTTGCAATACTGATTTTTGTGGCCATCGGCAGCGCTTTTTTAGTCACTTTAAATAAAGCAAAAGCCGAATGCACATATTTGGGCGAAGGTGGCTGGGATTGTCCTCCCGGCGAAAATCCACCAACAACAACAAGTAGCCAAAAATCAACTTCTCCAGCTACTAGCCAACCTTCATCCCAAACTCAAAGCCAAGGACCTACCGACACTCAACTTGCTGATGCATGCAAGGGAAAAACCAGAGGTGACATCTGCACACCCCAAGGCAGCAAATATCAGGGTGTCTGCCAGTCCAGTAGCAACGGGGGATTTTCTTGTTATACCGGGGAAAACACAGTGGTCAATGAAGCTGGGCAAACGCAAAAACAAGCAGAAGAACAAACAGCAGGCGGTTTCTGGGATTGGATTGGCAATATTGCATTCTCTGTTATCGCCAAAGCAATATATTATGTGACATATGCCATTTTTTATATTTTTGGCTTGCTTCTTTCGTTGGCAGGCGCGATTCTTGATTTTGTTCTGACAAATGCCCAACTTAATAAATTCACCCAATCGCCTATTGTCCAGACCGGCTGGGACATTACCAAAAATCTGGCCAATATGTTTTTCGCTTTGATTTTGTTGATTATTTCTTTTGCCACTATTTTGCGCATTGAAAGCTATGGAATAAAACAAGTCTTACCCAGACTCATCATTGCCGCGCTCCTGATAAATTTCAGCTTGGTAATCGGCGGCGTCGTTATTGATTTTACGCAGGTTCTGACAAAATATTTTGTTGATGCAGCCTTGCAAGGAACCAATGGGAAAAGCCTCAGCGCAACTATTGCTCAAAAATTGCAAGTCACTCAAGGTATTCTTGCGACTAAAGATGAATCCAAAACTCCTCCAATTAGCGAGTCACTTGACGGTTCTGCCGCTGCAATCGGTGGGCTATTTGCCGGCACTATTGTTATTTTAATTGCCGCCTTTGTTTTTTTCGCTGCCGCGCTTTTTTTTATTGTCCGTTATATTGCTTTGCTATTTTTGCTTATTTTGGCGCCTTTGGCCTGGTTTTTTTATATTGTTCCTTTCACCAAAAAATACTGGGATATGTGGTGGAGCACTTTTTTCAAATGGGCTTTTTTCGCGCCTGCCTATGCTTTTTTCCTTTACTTATCAATGGTGATAATTAAAAGCGATGTGATGTCAAAAGTTGGAATTAGCACACAGGGTGCATCCGATGTGGGATTTGGACGCTACACTATCCCGATGCTCATTAATTACACAATAATGATTGGGTTTTTGCTCGGCTCAATAATCGTCGCGCAAAAAGTGGGGGTTATGGGTGCAGGAGCGGCCATGGGGATGGTCAAAGGGGCCGGCAAAGGATTTGGCCGGATGACCGGCCGCTGGGCCGCCAGAGGCGCGCCTATGCCAAGAGTAGTGGCGCCGGTGCTAAGAGGACTCGATCGGGTCACTTTCCGTAAGCTCGGGTTGGGCAAAGCGGCGACAAAATATGAAGCCGGAAAGGCAGCCGTCGCAGCAGGAATCAAGAAAGTGCCTTATGTGGGCGCCGCTGTTGGTGCAGCTGCCGCAGTCAGAAAAACCTTACCGACTCTCTTCGTTCCCGCTGTCTGGAAACGGGCATTGGCCTCCCGCGAAGCCAGAGCCAACGCAGAAGCTTTTACCCAAGCAGCTGGCCGCCTTGAGGGCATATTATCGCTCAGTCCAAAAGAAGCAGAAGAAAGACAAAATCAAGCGCGCGACGCCGAAGTTAACAGAAAAATGGATGATTTCAGAAAAACCTTTTCAGGTGATGAAGACAGGATGGTCCAAGCTTACCAGGGCGCCAAAACTCCGCTTGAAAAAGAAGCACTTGTTAAATTACTGGCTTCTGTTAACGGCTTAAATACCCTCATGAAAGCCGAAAACAAACCATTAAATCCCGGGTCTATAAGAAATTATATTAAAGACACATTCGGTGACAAAGAAGGTGCCAGAGTCGCAGCGGCTGTGGGCGGCATGGGCGTGGCCAACAAAAATTACAGTTACTTTGGTATGTCTTACTGGGATAAGAAAGATCAGCAATATAAATTTGCGGCTGATGATAAATCTCAGGCGGAAGCGGCGGCTAAAAAATCAATGTCTGAGGAGCCGCAAGATTGGGCTCGCGGCATCAGAGCCGAAAGCTTTGTCGGCAAAGATGCAGCCGGAAAAATGGAAAATACTTTGACGGAAACCGGCAGGAATATAATTTCCAACCTAACTCTATCCCATGTTAATCAGGTCCAGCGAATGCGCATAGAAAGCTTGCAGGCGATAGTAGGAGCGAAAGGCGATATTGAAAAACTAATACCTGATCTAAAAAGTGACCAACAGGAAGTGGTGAAGAAATTTATTGTTGAAGTGGAAAATAAATATAAAGGTAAAACTGAAACTTTAACGTCTCCACCGCAATCAAATCTCGCCGGCGGCTCCCAGGAAGAATTAAAACAAGCCAGAGGCCAACATCCTCCGGGCGCCTTCGGTTAATCGCAAATAAATATGTACGGCATAGAACAACTAACTCAATCCAGCTTTACCGACAAGCAGGTCCTGACGCAGATCATTGCCCAAACCAGGGATTTGATAGAGCATATGGCGGCGCCAGAAGCATATAAAATGGCGATGGAGCTGGAACAAAAATTAAAAGAACTGGCGGCGATGGGAACAAGCGAGCCGCAGTTTTTTGGACAGTATCGGCAGATACTGACCGGATTGAAATTTCTTTCTATCGCTCACTGGCCTGATGAAGTCTATTCTGATCTGATAAAAAATCACCTGGCCGATATTCTTGGCAGCAACATAAATATTTCCGAGAGAATGACCGCAAAAGTCTATATCGCGCCAGAAATGGTCTGGCCTGATGTCGCCGAACAGACCCTTGATGTCTTAAGGCAAAACATCCAGCCCATCGGCAGTAGCCAATTGATAATCGCGGGAGAAAAAGTAACCCATCCTTCTATAATAAAATATTGGCTACTGGATTATGACCGTTCCTTGGGCATGGAAAAACACGAGAACATCCAAAGGGCTAAATATTTTACCGACAGCAGAAATTTTCAAGGCCTAAATGAAACTGATAAAACAAAAGTTCAGCAGCTACTTGAGTTCTTTGATGCCCTAAAACCTCTGCCGATTCCCGAAGAAACAATGCCCCAAAGGCCAGAGGGAGTACCGACAATCGCTATCCCCAGGCAAAAAGGAGAAGAGGGAGAATTTTCTTTCAGAGAAGAAGAAACGCCGGAATTTCCATATCTGGGGCAACAGCTTGAACCCAGCCCCTCTTCTTATCAGCCGCCGGCAAAGGCATCTATCCCGCCCTGGCAGCCAACCCAGCAACCTTCACCGCCACCCGGGGCCCTGCCGATCGGGCAACCCCTTCCGCCGCCTTCACCTCCGCCGCAACAGCAGTCAAAAGACACTTACCGCGAACAAGTCGCGCCGCAGGATCTGGCCGGGCCGCAGGCAACCCAAAGACCAACACCGAAGCTGAATGGAAACGTCATCAATCTAAAAGATTTTGGCACCGGGCAACAATAAACCAATATATTTTTTAATTGAATCTGCATGCAATTCAATGTCCCCCAATTTTTAGATATTGAAGACAAGGTGATTGGACCCTTAACGCTCAAGCAATTCGGCTATCTGGCGGGTATGGGAGGAGTGATTTTTATGATATATACCGTGGTGCCTAATTTCGCTCTTTTTATATTATTATCAATTCCTGTTTTTCTTTTTGGCATGGCTTTGTCGTTTCTTAAAATCAACGGCCGGCCTTTTATAAACATCATCATCTCTTTTGTTATTTATATGACCAAGCCAAAACTTTTTATTTGGAGAAAGAAATAAAATAGCGACTCTAATTACGAATACACCCGAATGTCCCGAATAAAATTCTGGATATTCTGGCCGCTTTAAATGGACAACCCTACAAAGCAGAAAACAAGTATATTAAAAAAAATCCCCATTGCCGACATCAAAGACAATGTCGTCATAATGAAAGACACCTCGTTGAGGGGCATTTTAATGACCAATTCGCTCAACTTTTCTTTGAAATCAACCGAAGAGCAGGACGCCATCACTTATCGCTATCAGGATTTTTTAAATTCGCTGGATTTTCCGCTCCAGATATTGATCGTGACCAGAAAATTTGACGTTACCGATTATATTGCGATGCTCGAAAAAAAAAGGAATGAGCAGGACAACGAACTTTTAAAAATTCAGGTGTCCGAATACATTGATTTTATTAGAGGGCTGACCCAGCTGGTCAATATCATGAGCACTTATTTTTACTTAGTCGTGCCCTTTTCTACAAGCGAAGAATCAAAAAAGAAAGGGGGCGGGGGAATTTCCGGCACAGTCACCGGCCTTTTTAAGGGCTTCGGGAAAAAAGACGCCCAAAAGGAAACCCAAAGCTATGACGAACTGCGCACCGGCCTTTGGCAAAGAATGGAGTATATTTCTTCCGGGCTGTCGGGCATCGGTTTGAAAACGGTCACTCTAAATAACGAGGAGCTGCTGGAACTTTACTATAGAATGTATAATCCCGAAGCAAAAGAGAAGCCGAAGATGGAGACGGAAGTACCAAATCAATTGACCTAATTCCTAATTGACCTAATTGACCTAAAAATGTCCCGCTTCGCTCGCCTCGCTGAAGCTTTCGGCGAAGCGGGCGGGACTGGATTGGAGCAATTAGAAATTTTATTCAAATGGATTTACCATTTTTTTCTAAAAAGCAAAAGGCGGGAACAATAGATGAGGGGTTCCAAACGAAAGCCGCTCCGGAGTTGGCCGATTTGATCGCTCCGCCGGCTCTGCAGATAAGCTCAAATCATCTTCAGATCGGCGGCAAGTTCTGCCGCGTTCTTTTTGTTTTCACATATCCCAGACATCTAACCACCAACTGGTTCTCGCCGATATTGACACTTGATAAAGAAATGAACGTTTCCATGTTTATCCATCCGGCCGACACTAACGTGGTTTTAAATCAGCTGCGGAAAAAAGTGACTCAGGTTCAGTCGCAAATTTCGATAGAAGAAGAAAAGGGCAAAGTTCGCAATCCTGTTTTGGAAACCGCGCTTCACGACATGGAAGGCCTAAGAGACATTCTCCAGCAGGGGACAGAAAAATTCTTCTATTTTGGTATTTATATTGCGGTCTTTGGCAATACCTTAAAAGACTTGGACGATATTGAAAACGAAATCCGTTCTTCGCTTGAATCAAAACTTGTTTATGCCAAACCGGCTTCTTTTCAGCAAGAGGCGGCTTTTTATTCTATTCTTCCTTTGGCCAAGGATGAACTTTACATCAATAATCCCTTAAATACTTCCCCGATTTCCAGCACTTTTCCTTTTGTCTCTTCTGACCTTTCGCATAACAAAGGAATCCTTTACGGCATCAACCGCCATAACAATAGCCTGGTCCTTTTTGACCGATTCGCTATGGAAAATGCCAATGCGGTTATTTTTGCCAAATCCGGCGCCGGCAAAAGCTATACCGTCAAACTGGAAATATTGCGTTCACTCATGCTGGGCACCGATGTCATCGCCATTGACCCGGAAAACGAATACCAATATCTAACCGAAACCGTCGGCGGCTCTTATATCAAAATTTCCATCAATTCGCCAAATCATATCAATCCCTTTGATTTGCCATTTCCAAACAAAGACGACCGGCCGGCAGATCTTTTGCGCACAAACATCATTAATCTGGTCGGCCTGCTGCGAATAATGCTGGGCGGCCTAACTCCGCAGGAAGACGCAATTCTGGATAAAGCGCTTTCGGAAACCTATGCTTCGCGCGACATCACTCCTGAATCCGATTTTTCCAAAGTGACTGCTCCTTTGATGGGCGACCTAAAAACTGTTTTAGAAAATATGGAAGGGGGCTTGCCCTTGTCTCAACGCCTGGAAAAATATACTTCCGGCTCTTACGCGGGATTTTTCAACCAGCCGACAAATATCGCTATCAAAAACAAAATGGTTACTTTTTCAATCCGTGACATGGAAGAAGAGCTGCGGCCGGTGGCAATGTACGTGGTCCTGCATTATATCTGGAACTTGATTCGCGCCCAGCTTAAAAAAAGAATTTTGGTGGTTGACGAAGCCTGGGTGATGATGAAAAACGAAGACGCCGCTTCTTTTATGTTTGGCATTGCCAAGCGGTGCCGCAAATATTTCCTTGGGTTAACAACCATCACTCAAGACGTGGCTGATTTTATGGCCTCTCCATACGGCAAACCAATTGTGACCAACTCCTCAATCCAGATATTAATGAAACAGTCGCCGGCCACAATTGAGATAATCAAGCAAACATTCAATTTGACCGACCAGGAAAAATATCTGCTGCTTGAATGCAATGTCGGAGAAGGGATATTTTTTGCGGGCTTAAAACATGTGGCCATAAAAGTTGTCGCCTCATATTCGGAAGACCAGGTTATCACTTCGGACCCGGCCCAGCTGCTGGAAATTGAAAAAGCCAAGACCGAAGTGGCCGAGCAGGAAGCAGTCCAAAAATCTCAACAAGCCCAACAATCTCAACCAGAGACACCGCTAACAAACCAACCAGCCTAAATATTATGGCTACGGCACAAGAACTATATGAACAACAATTAAACGAGGACAAAGCGATGCAAGAGGAATTGCTGGCCCAGGACCGACAGCGACAGGCAACGGCTACAAAAGCCAAACCCGAACCGGTCACTTTTCCTTGGCTTATGCTTTGCCTGGCCGCTGTTTTTGATCTGATAAGCCTTATTCCTATTGTCAATATCTTTACCGAAATATTAGCCGGGCTAATTCTCTGGCTTTGGAAAAAAACCTATGACTCAAAAACAAATCCGCTGATAGATATCGTTGCCGCCAAAATTATAGATTATATATTTTTAGACATTCTACCTTCCAATATATTCACAGTTGTCTATGCGTATACCAAAAAGAAAGCTGCTGCCAAAGCAGGGACCGCTGTTGGGGGAAAAATAATCGCAAAACTAGCAACATGAAATTTTTAAAATTACCATGCCGTGAAAAAATATCTTTTATTTTTTATTTCAGTTTTTTTATATTAATTTTTCTGCCCCTGATTGCCTCCGCCATTGAATATCCATTTGGCAATATGAGCGCCAATCCCACGCCCTGTGAATATATCAGCGTTATTTTTGTCTGGGGTTTGGGCATTGTCGGCGCGGTGGCTGTAGCAGCTATTGCTTACGGCGGATTTAGGTATATGGTAGGTCAAGTACAGGAAGGCAAAGAAATCATCTATTCGGCGCTTCTGGGCCTTCTGCTTTTAATGGCATCCTGGCTAATTTTATACACGATAAATCCAGAACTGGCCCAGCTTAAATGTCCGCCTTTACAAGCACCAGATTCCACTGCCCCGACTACTCCCGGCGTAACAACCCCTTCAACGCCAACTGCTTATGTCCCTCCGGCTCCATCGGGTCCATTGGGCTCCAAAACCAACCCTATTAAGACTAGTAAACCATCGTTAGGACAAAACGTTTACATCCCTGAAAATTCGGTGCCTGACAGTCATGGTATAGCCCAGCTCACTATTCCAACAGGCTCAAAGGTCTATTTTGAGGTAGATCCGGCTGCAATCGCCGGAAGATCAGTTTCTGTTTTTTCAGTTAACGCTAAGTTCTACGAGGGAGCCGGTGGAGTATGTAGGATTACGCAGGATAAAACAACAGGGGTTTACTCATCGGAAGTATGTTTTGGGTCTGATGGTTTGTTTGAAATCTATTATGATGGTCAGCCGAGTGCTTACTACCCTTATGATGGCAAGTCTTATAAGATAGATAATACAAAATTCATATACTCATTTGTGGGATCTCCTGATGGCGAACTTCACGAAGCGATTTGGATCACAATCCCGCAAGGTACAACTATGTAGAGAAAAGAAGGGAATAAATTGAAACGGTATTGTCTCAGTCCGATTGTTGGGAATTGCCTCGCAAATTCAACTAAAAATTAAATAAAAAATGAAGAAGAACCGAGTAATTTTAATTTCTACTTTCCTCCTTTTTTTTGCCTTGCCTTTGGCTGCCTCCGCCATTGAATATCCATTTGGCAATATGAGCACCAATCCCACGCCCTGTGAATATATCAGCGTTATTTTTGTCTGGGGTTTGGGCATTGTCGGCGCGGTGGCTGTAGCAGCTATTGCTTACGGCGGATTTAGGTATATGGTAGGTCAAGTACAGGAAGGCAAAGAAATCATCTATTCGGCGCTTCTGGGCCTTCTGCTTTTAATGGCATCCTGGCTAATTTTATACACCATCAATCCCGACCTGGCCACGTTGAATTGTAATCTCCCTTCTTCCAGCGGAGGTCCTGGACCCGGTCCTGGACCTGGACCGGGCCCTGGCCCGGGTCCTGGACCCGGACCTTCATCCTTAGCAGATCAATCCGTCCGCGATAAACTATCTGCTGATAGCGGCGGCAAAATTACAGAGAATAAAACATGCCAAGACTCTACTGTTTGTGTAAAAAACCCTCCCGGACAAACCTGTGTTAGTGGGTTACAAAATAACACAATGCAAGGCGCAGAAAAACTCCAAAAAGATTGCAATACCTCCACGGTTATAACCGGCGGAACTGAATGTGGCCATAGCACCAGCGGCCCTTATAGCCATTCTAACGGCTATAAGTTAGATTATGGGTTTGCATCTAATAACGCAACCCTAAATTCTTGTATCTATTCCAAAATCGGCACCACTAATCCAAAAGCATTTCAGCCAATTAAAGCCGCGGACGGCAATACTTATATGTATGAAACAGGCCCGCCTCACTGGGATGTATGTTTCAGCTGCAAATAATAGCTATGAGTGTTAAAAAAATTCTTGTTATCTTTATTATTCTCCTTATTTTAGCCGGCGGAGCGCTGGTTATTTATAATTTTGTTATAAAAAAAACAGGCAATGCACCGGCCCAAAGACAAGCCGCTTTTCCAGAAACAGAGCTCAATCTAAAAATTAGCGTCCTCAACAAAGAAAAGGCTTTTGCGCTGTCAATCGGCGACGACGACAAAACCATAAAATATTATCTTGAAAAAAACGGCCTTGTTTTTTCATCGGCTTTTGACGGCTCAAATTCTCAAGCGCTTTCTACAAATGAGCTGCCCGGCCTGTCAGAAGTCATCTGGTCTCCCGACAAGAAAAAAGTCATCGGCATCTTTTCCGGCATCACGCCAAAAAAGTATTTTTATGACTACCAGACAAAAAAATCCGTTCTCTTAAACGAAAGTATAAAATCAATCGACTGGGCGCCTTCCAGCCAAAAAATCGTTTATCATTACGAGACTTCAGACGACCAATACAATAATATCAGCATCGCCAACCCGGACGGAAGCAACTGGCGCGCTATTTTTCAAACCCGCCTGACAGACCTTGTTGTCAAGTGGCCTTCGCCTGATAAAATTTATATTTTTAACAAACCAAGCGGCTTAACCAAGAGCTCTCTGTTTGCCATTGATTCAAATTCGGGAAATTTGAGCAATATCCTTTCTGACCTTTACGGCTTTTCCCCAAAATGGTCGCCTGACGGACAAAAAATACTCTATCAGGCGACAGACCAAAACGGCAAAAATTTAAAACTATACGTTGCCTTTTCTGACGGCACCCAGCAAAAAGAATTGCCTCTGCAAACCCTGGCTGAAAAATGCGTCTGGTCGCTTGACAGCCAAACGCTTTTTTGCGCCGTGCCTCAACAGCTTTCCGAACACGCCATCTGGCCCGATGATTATTCTTTGGCCAGAGTTTCGGTCAGCGATGATTTTTATATTATAAATACGGGTTCGCTCCAAAAAACAAAAATTGCGGGGTCTGACACCTCGCAATCATTTGACGCCCAAAATTTAATTCTTTCACCGAGCGGCGATTATCTGTTTTTCGTCAACAGGAAAAATGAATTAATTTACGGCATAAAACTGGAGCTGCAGTGATTCAAACGGCCTGCGTTTTTCTGACGCTCCGCAAAGAAACAACAAGCGCGATTATGAGCCAGAAGACGACCGCCAGGTCGTTTTTAAAATAGGTGGTGTCAATCAGACCATGCAGTAAAGAATAAATCATCAGCGCGGCTAAAGTCATCAACAAGCGATGCTCTAAACAAAAACAGGCAGCGGTCGCGTTTTCGCAGCGAGGACTGTTTGAGGAGGCCGAAGGCCGATGAGTTCCGCAGCAAGAAAACGTGACCGCTGCCTGTTTTATCTTTCTAAAAAATAATATTATCAGCCATAAAAATCCGATCAAGCCAAGGAGCCCTGTTTGCAGCCAAAAAGCCAACCAAAGATTATGGGGTTGGGGCACCGCCCATTCCAAATAGGGGACGGCAAACCGACTTTGATATTTCAAATAATAATCCTGGAACATACCGGGCCCTGAACCAAAAAGCGGGTGGTCTTTTGCGATTGCCCAGGCCGAGCGCCAAATCATAAGCCTGGACTGCCAGGAAGAGCGAGCCGAATGCAGAAAACTTTCCAACTTTTCGCTCTTTAGCTGGGACACGAATAAAATGCCCACTAAAGTCAAAAACAACAGCCCGTAAATAATTGCCACCTTTTTCTTGTTTTTAATTCTTATAAATAACCAAAATAGCGTTGAAATTATTATAGCCGCCCAAGCCGCATAAGAAAAAGTCAGATATAAGGCCAGGCCCAAAGCAACAACAATAGCAAAAAAAATCAGTTTTTCCTTCTTTACGCCCGAATCAAACAATACCAAGCCGGCTAGAAAACCGGGCGCCAGATACATTGCTAAGTGATTCGGCGACAAAAAGAAGGCGGACAGCCTTCCGTCAAAAGTAACTTTTCCGTCCAAAAAATAAAGAATTCCAATGAGGGCGACCAGCCCGCCCGAAATTGTCAGCCAGCGAAATATCTTTTTGACCTGCTGGCCGCTTTTTATTTCCTGACTAATTATTAAAGCGAAGATTAGAGGAATAACAAACCAGCTTTTTAAGATTCCGGCGCTGACTGCCAAATTTTGCGAAAATAAAGTTGATAAAATTGCTCCGTTCAAAATAAGCAGAGCCGGCAGAGAAAATTCTCTGATATCGGAAAGCCCGATATCTTTATATTTTTTCTTGGCCAGCCACAGCAAAAACAAGAGCCCGATCAGTATCTCCAAAACATTTGTGGGAATAAAAAAAATCTTTATCTTCAAAAGATAAAACGGCAACAAAAAAATAATAAGATAGATCGCGCTTTCAAATCTCTTTTGAGCCAGCCAAACAAACCCTGCCAATCCAATGACAAGTCCTGTCAGCGCAAAAGTTGAATTAAGCCAGACGCTCATACCAGGTAGTAGAAATTCGACTTAAAATTAATCTCATCTAAATTAAACTTAAGTCTTTTTTTAATGCCAAGTAGATATTATGTGTGACTATTTTTTGTCGCCCGCCCAGGCAACTGTCGAATTTTCACTACCTGGCAGGTTTTAAACTTACGCTAACCAATGCAAAAACTATCATTAAAGCCGCCAAGATTGCCGGGTTAAAAATAGAGGTCTCAAACAAAGAATGGACGGCAAAATAGCCCAAAGAGCCTGCCAGCCCAATTTTTAAAGAAATCCGTTCTTTTGTTTTATCGTCTTGGACTGTCCGGTTATCTTTAATTGATCTGGCCAGTTGATAAAAGCTGCCAAAAATCAAAAACAGCCAAATAACCAAACCAAAGATTCCGGTTTCTGTAGCAATATCCAAATAAAGATTATGGCTGGTAATTGGGCTCCGATATGCGCTTAAAGGATCTGCGACTTTGGGATAATTTCCCAGTCCTACTCCAAGAATCGGTTTTTCCAAAAATGTTGAAAATGCCTGCTGCCAGATCTGAATTCTGCCAAGAGAAGAGCCTTCGGACATTGAAAAGCTGGAAATAAATCGGCTAAGCACGGGAGAGGCAAAAATTATAAAGATTAGGAAAAATAAGGCGAAGCTGACAAATATTAAAAATTTTTTCTTTTCTTTTAAAAAGCGCCAAGAAAAAAGTAGAACAACAAGGGTTGAAAAAAACAGCCCCAAATAACCTCCCCGGGAGAACGTCAGGAGAAGAACAACAAACATCAGGCCAAATATAATAAATAATTTAAAATCCGTTTTTTTCTCAAAAAGCAGGGCTGACAAAGCAAGCGGCAAAACAAGACCGATAAAAAAAGCCAACATGTGAGGGTCGGGGAACAAGCCAAAAGCGCGCATCAATGTTCCTCCGCCGACATTAACAAACCAGCTGGGATTTTGGGCGACCAAGGCCGAAAATGTTTTGCCCCAAAAAATTGGCCCGATGCCTTCAGAATAAAATTTTACCAGAAACGAAGAACTCAAAAAAAATTGACTTAAAAACTGAAACAGCCCGATTAACGCTGAAATTAAAGCCCCTAAAATTAAAATATTGACTGTTTTTTTGGAATTTGTTTTTTCATCGGCAAAGCTGGCCACCAAAAAATAGAGGGGGAAAATCGACAAAAAAACGGCCAGTTTTCTTAAGCCCCAGCTAAGCTCCTGCGCCTGAAAAAGAGAAACAGCGCTAATCACCAGAACGCAAATCAAACTAAATCCCTGGAAAGTAGAGACAAAAAGTTTTTTTCTGGAAAAAACAGCCGCCAGCAGCCAGACCAAAAAAAATACCGGAATCAAAACCCTGATCGAAGCCAAATCTATTTCCTGGCTAATGTTAAGCGCGATACCAAAAGGAATATAAAGAATTAATATCAAAACACCGATCCCAAAAAAATGCCAAAATTTTCTTTGGCCCAATAAAACATTATTCTGAACGGATAAATCGATTTTTGACCAACTCATGCTTGTCTTTTAATCAAGGCTCTCACTTCATTTATTGAGACGGCTCTGGAAGCCAAAAGGATGGAAAAATAGGCCAAAAACGCGATAACCAACAGAATAAAAATATTTAATCCTCTGGCAAAATAAAGAATAGCGGCCATCGTTGCAGAAGACAAAAATATTTTAAACATGATTCCAAAGCCAGGAATGTAATTAATTGTTTTTTTGATTACTACGAGCATCAAAAAAGTTACCAGCGCTTCGGTAAAAAGAGTTGAACTGGCCGCTCCCCAGTAAGAAAATCTCGGAATTAAGATTAAGTTTGCCCCAAAATTTATAAGTGCACCTATCGCATAAATTTTAGCCAGCGCTTTCTGTTTTTCAAGCGCGATAATCATATTTGAGAACAGGCTGCCCAAAAAAATAATGGCGGTGGCAAAAATCAAAATATCCAAAACGCCGGCTGCCTCTCCAAAGCCAGAGCCCGCAATCAAAGCGATAATCGGGCCGGACAAAACTAAACCACCAAAAGCCATGGGCATGGCAAAAATTAATAAAATATCCAATCCCCGCTGGGCAACTCTTTTAAATTCTGCCTGATTGACTAGCGCGTACTTTGACAAAAGAGGCATTATTAAACCGACAAACAAGGCCGGGAAAAAAATCAGGCTTTCCAAAATTTTATAAGCCACCCCATAAATTCCCACGTCCGCAGGCGGCTTCATCAACGAAAGCATGAGCGTATCAAGCTTAAAATAAATCATCACAAAAATAGCCGAAATAGCCAAAGGGAAACTTTTTCTCATAATCTTTCTCCAATAAGTCAGATTCCAGCGAATTTTAACAGCCGTATATTTTTGGACAAACAAATAAATAAATAAAAAAGTAACGAAGCTGCCGATGCTGGTCGCCAATATTATGTTAAAAAAGCCCATGTTTTTAAAAACAAAAAAGCCGATCAAGCCAACCTGAATTACCCGACCGGCCAGTTCGGCCACGGCCACTTTTTCCATTTTCAAATATTTTTGAAAGACCGTTACCAATACCTGGGAATTGGACAGGAACCAGAAACCAAAAGAGGCCAGAGCGATCCCGATTTTTGTTTCAAAACCATAAGGGAAAAACCAGGCGATGGCGGGCGCCAGAGCAAAAATAAAAAGGCCGCTGAAAAATCTGAAAGAAAATGCCTGACTGACAATTTCAGATTCAGCCGCCCCTTCTTTTGAAATATCTCGCAGGGTAATTGAATAAAGGCCGAGGTCCGCCAACACAGAAAAAATATATAAAAAGGCCATCACAATGCTGTAGTTGCCAAAACCATCCTGGCCCAAATATCTGGTTATTAAACCGAGGGTTAAAAGCGCAATTGCCGTGCCCAAAATGCGCGAGGTTGCAGAAATAATTGTGTTGTAGGCAATTTTTTTGGCCAGCATTGCTTGAAATACCGCCGGACGACAGTCCCGCTAAGCGGCATCGCTGCCCGGCTTAATTACGACTCTTCTTAGCTGCCCTTCGCCCTGGCTTTCGGTCTTAACTCCATTAAAATCTTTAAGAATCAGGTGGATAATTCTGCGTTCATAAGCAGGCATGGGCTCCAATATTTTTATCTGGCCGTCATCGGCAGCTTGCCTGGCCAAAGACAATGCCATTTCTTTCAAAAGCGCCAGACGATGTCCTTTGTAATTATTGACGTCAACTATAAAATTTATCGGCTCTTGACCCAATCTTTTGCTGACGATTATTCTTAAAATATGCTGGAGAGCCGACAAATTTTCTCCTCCCTGTCCAATCAGGAGACCGGCTTCCTCGCTCTGGATATTGACCACCAAAAATTCGCCCTGACTTGCGTCAATTTCAATTTCTACTTCAAAATCCATATTTGAAAGCAATTCTTCAGTTAATTCCTTTAATTTTTCTTTATGATTGTTTTCCATTTTTCTTTTTTAAAACGAAATATTGCTGCCCAATCCCAAAAACAGTTGTCGTTACCCAGTAAAGACCCAGGCCGGCGGGCAGGGAAGCGGCGATAAAAACAGTAAATAGGGGGAAAAAATAAAGCATCTGCTTGCTCATGACGCTGGCAAAATCAGAGCCAGAGGAAGAAGTTGTTTGGGGCGTTATCATCTTTGACTGAATGAACTGGGCAATGCCGGCCAAAACTGCCAGAACAATACTTTTTTGGGACAGATCAAGTATGCCCAAAAACATGTTATTGATGACTCCCGGATGTGCTACAAAACTGTAAAGTTTGACTAAACTTTCTGGCTTGAGGCCCGCTCTTAAAACGCTGAAAAGACCCCAAAGAATAGGCAGCTGCACCAATATCGGCAGACAGCCGGAAGCCGGATTAATCTTATGCTCTTTATATAATTCCATCAGCGCCCGGCCCTGTTTTTCTTTGTCGTCCTTGTATTTTTGCTGAACCTCTTTTATCTTGGGCTGAATTACCTGCATCTCTTTCTGAGATTTTATCGCTTTCTGATTCAAAGGGTAAAGAATTATTCTGATTACTATTGTTAGAACAACAATCGCTACCCCGAAGTCATGGCCGGGAATAACATTATATAAAAAAATTAAACCGTTAAAAAGCGGCCTATATATAACTTCATTATATAATAAACTAAAAATATTCATCTGGTATCAATCTGTCTTAAAATTTGAAATCCGAAACTTATTTTATTTAAGGTTCGGATTTCAAATTTTAAACTTCTCCGGAACGGGATCCCATCCTCCATGATTAAATGGGTGGCATCTGGTAATTCTTTTGACACCTAAAAACACGCCTTTCAACATACCAAATTTCTTTATTGCCTGCAAGGTGTAGCTCGAGCAAGTCGGATAGAAACGGCAAGTCAAGGACCTGGGCACCAAAATTCCCTGGTCAGGGGAAAGAAAAATCTGGTAGAGGCGGATCAGCAACAAAACCGCATTTTTAGGAATAAATTTTAGCTTTTTTAAAATTGCTTTCAACATCTTTTAGTATTTCCTTCTGAGTTTTGCCGACTATTTTTGCTTTGGCAATAATCAAAATATCAAAACTCTGACTGATTGAAGAAGCCAATATTTTAGCCGCTTCACTCAAGCGACGTCTGATTTTATTGCGAATTGTCGCTTTTTTTGAAATCTTTAGACTGGTTACAAATCCAAAACGGCAAACACCCAGGTCGTTTGGCAGGAACCGCAAATCCGAAAAGTCTCCTCTGACGAATTTCCCGTCTCTAAAAATCTTTTTAAAATCAACCGTTTTTTTTAATCTTTTGGCCTTGGCAAACATCAATCAAACGCTTAGTCGATGGCGCTTTTTATTCCGCCTTTTTTTTATAACTCTCCGGCCCCCAGGCGTTCTCATCCGCTTTAAAAATCCGTGGGTCCTTTTGCGTTTTCTTTTTTTGGGCTGATATGTGGTGCTCATACCCAGTATATCAACCTCGACCGCCGCCCAGGGCGGCAAAATAACCGCCTCGGAAAGGAAGATAGAGATTGAAATTATATTTGTTTTTTATAGCAAAGATGTTTTCAGAAATATCAAAAGTCGAGGTTGTATTACTGGGCATAAAATTTTTAAAAAAGCCATCTATTTAAGATTTAGACCTTCAATAAAAAACATTTTTTCTTTAAAAATTATAATTCTTTGACACTGAATTAAGTTTAGTATATTATTAAATAACCAAAAAGTCAATTTAAAAATGCTGCTCTCCACAGATAATACACACCTTATAAACAAAATTGAAATTTTTCACAGTCTTTACGTGGTTTCTCTGCGAACTTTTGTCGTGTTATAATTGGCAACGAGGGAAGAAAACAAAAATTTATTTTTCTTTCACTGAGCGAACTAATTATATTTTAAAATATAATTGGCAAAGGGGTTTAAATTTTCTATTGTCTATTCTTTTTTGACAAACAGATTCTATAAATTTTAATAATATTCATTTTCCAGAAACGTATGACTAATCACGAACTATGGCAAGCTGCCTTAGGCGAAATTGAGCTTAATATTTCAAAGACTAATTTTATTACCTGGTTCCGGAATACCGATATTATTAAAGCCAGAGACAGCTCGGTGACCATTGCCGTCCCCAATGCTTTTTCCAAAGAGTGGCTTGAAAACAAATATAATAAATTGATTTTAAGGGCCCTAAGAAATATCACGCCCGAAACAAAAGACGTTGAATTTATTATCAGCGCCCTGCCTTCTTCTGAATTGATGCCTGCCATGGCTAGCGCCTCTTCCAAGCTGACCAAAAGGAAGACAACAGAGGAAGTCGGACAACCGTTTCAGGAATTTGAGATCGATAAAGACACGCATTTAAATCCAAAATACACCTTTGATAATTTTATCGTCGGCTCTTTTAACGAACTGGCTCAGGCCGCCGCCCAGGCCGTCACCAAAAATTTAGGCAAGCTTTATAACCCGCTCTTTATTTACGGCGGAGTGGGGCTTGGCAAAACCCATCTTATTCAAGCCGTTGGAAACGAAATAGTAAAAAATTATAGCAATGAGAAAAAAGTTCGCTATATCAGTTCCGAAAAATTTACCAGCGAGCTAGTTGATGCCCTTTATAACGGTCAAGTTGAAGAGTTTAAAAACAAATACCGGCAAATCGATGTTCTGATTATTGACGATATCCAGTTTTTAGCCGGCAAAGAAAAAACCCAAGAAGAATTTTTCCATACCTTTAACGCCCTTTACCAAAATAATAAACAAATCATTTTAAGCTCGGACCGATCGCCACAAGCTATCTCAACGCTTGAGGAACGACTAAAATCCCGCTTTGCGGGCGGCATGATCGCCGATATCTCGTTTCCCGACCTTGAATCGCGGATTGCTATTTTGAAAGAGAAGGTCAGTGAAAAAAACCTCGAAATTACCGATGAGATTTTAAGTTATATCGCCAATCATATTCAAAAAAATATAAGGGAGCTGGAAGGCGCTCTAAATAGGGTTATCATTTCTGCTAAGCTCCACAGCTCCATCCCGTCTCTTCCGGAAATTTCAAAAATATTAAGCAGTATTACCTCGCCCCCGTCTAAAAAAATCAGCTATAAAACCATCGTTCAGGCGGTGGCCGATTTCTATGATATAAACACCACTAATCTAGTTAACCGCTCCCGTAAAAAAGAACTTGTCTATCCGCGACAAGTGGCAATGTTTCTAATAAGAGAAGAATTAAAAAGCTCTTATCCTTTTATTGGAGAAAAGCTTGGCGGGCGCGACCACACAACCGTCATGTACGCCTGTGAAAAACTAACAAAAGAGCTTGAAAATAATGAGTCTCTCCAACAAGAGCTTAATTTAATCAAAGAACATTTTTACAACACCTAATATTCGGTGGATAACTAACCCAATAACTATCTTATTTTATATGAATTAAAATGTTTTTTATTTTAAAATAAACTTTTGAATAAATTTTTGATAGATTATTAACATCATATTAAATAAAAATATCTAATTCAGAATTTAAAAAAATCACTTTTCCACAATTTCATGTCGCTTTAATAACAATTAAATTTTTTAAATAATAATTTAAATGAAGATTACTTGTCTTCAGGAAAATTTAAAAATTAATTTAAATATTACCCAAAATATAGTTGGAAAAAATTTAACATTGCCAATTTTAAATAATTTATTACTTGAAATTGAAAACGGCCGATTAAAAATTTCATCAACTAATTTGGAAATTGGAATCAATACCTGGACTGCTGGAAAAATAGAAAAAACAGGTTCAATCACATGTCCGGCAAGAATACTAACCAGTTTTATAAATAATCTCCCCAATAAAAAAATTGAATTAGAGACAAAAGATAACACCTTGTTTATTAAATGCGATAACTATAAAGCAGCAATAAAAGGGTTAAGCGCCGATGATTTTCCTTTAATTCCGAAAATAAAAGAAAAACCAATATTTATTTTTAAAAAAGGCGAGGTTTTAAAGAATGACTTGAATAAAGTAGTCGGCTCAGCTGCTCTTTCTGAATCAAGGCCGGAATTTTCGGGGATTTTATTTAAATTTAGTAAAGACTCTGTTAGGTTTGTTGCCACCGACAGTTTTAGGCTGGCGGAAAAAATAATTTTTCAAAATAGCAATATTAGCCAGCCCAATTCCCTGATTGTTCCTCAGCGGACCATTCAGGAACTAATAAGAATATTGGGAGAAAAAGCCAGTCAGGAAGTAAAATTTATTTTAGGAGACAACCAAATTTTATTTGAGCTTGATGAAGTCCAGTTGATTTCTCGCCTGATTGACGGGCAGTACCCTGATTATCAGCAGATTATCCCTAAAAATTTTGAAACGAAGGTTACTTTATCAAAAGATGAGTTTGTTAATAATATCAGAATTGCCAGCATTTTTAGTAGCAAAATAAATGACGTAAAAATAGTTATCCGGCCGGAAAAGATTGAAATATTGTCTCAGGATCCCGATCTTGGAGAAAATAAATCGCAAATGTCAGCCCGCGTCCAGGGCAAGCCCATGGAGATTGTTTTTAACTTTCGTTATTTAATGGAGGGATTGGCCAATATCAGCACCAAGCAGGTTTTGCTGGGATTAAATTCTGACGTTCAAGGAACCAGCTCCAAATCCAATCCGGCGGTGCTCAAGCCAGTCGGCGAGGAAGGATATCTTTATGTCGTCATGCCCATTAAGACATAATTAAAAGTTTAAAATTCAAAAATTTTGATTTTTGATTTTTACATTTTTAATTTGAGCGTAAGCGAATATGTGGACAACGATAAAAAAAATACTGCCTTTCAATATCAGGAAGCTTGGCTTGGGCCAGGTCTTGGAGCTAAACGAAATTTGTTCTGGTTGGGATAAAATGCTTGGAAATCTTTTTGGAGAAACCTTTAAAAACAAAGCCAAACCGGTCTCTCTTAAAAATAAGATCTTGATAGTGGACTGCATGAATTCGGCCTGGGCTGGCGAGCTGCAGTTGAAGCAGCCCAAAATCATCAAACAAATAGACAATGTTTTTGGCAAAGAATTGGTTGAAAAAATAAGATTTATTTGCTGACAGATTATTAAAGAATAAAAAATCCGCCCCCGGGGGCGGATTTTTGTTTGAAAAAAAATATGGAGTCAGGTGGCTACTGGCCTTAAGGCGTCTCAATAATAACATCGGGCGCGGCAACATAAATCCGCGTCTGCGCTTCCTGTCTGTTGAAAACCTGGTCGTAAGCACGGACTTTAATTATATGACTGTTGCCGATTAATCTACCGGGCAGTTTAAAAGTAAACTGATAAGGGTCTTGGGTCGCCACTCCGACAAGCTGATCGTCAAAGAAAAAATCAACTTGTTTGATGCCAAGCTTGGCGTAGGTCAGCGTATAAATATTGACGCTTCTTTGGCTGACAGTCTGCCCGTCGCTTGGCGAAACAATCGTCAGGGAGGGTTGGTTTTCGGGAACGTGGACATCGTCATACTGGGTTGGGGGCTGAGTCGGCACCCAACCGGAATTGGCTGCCCAAGCCTGAATTGGCGTATCCCAATTTAAAAACTGGGGGTCAGCTGCTGGATTTTGAGGCGGGTCACCCAAAGGATTGTCTTTATCAACGTAATATAAAATGGTATGAATTTCCTGAAAGGGCACTTCTTGAACTAAATCGGGCGGCGTCAAGTCAGTCGCCAGTTTGCCCGAAATCTTATCTATTCTTATTTTTTTATCAGAAAATATTTGGCCGGTTAGAACAGCTTTGGTTGAAACAGCCAGCGGCTCGGGACCGATGAATTGTTCGGGATCTTTTTGTAGAGCAAAGCCATTGGCTGCCTGGATTGTGTTATTCGTCTTTATTTCATAAGCTTTTTTCATAAAAGCGTTCCAAATCGGAGCGGCCGCATACATGCCCGCGCCGGCTTTTGCCATCGGATCGTTATCATTATTGCCGGCCCAAACGCCGGCAACCAAAGATGGGGTATAGCCGACTGTCCAGGCATCGCGGTATTCCTGGGTCGTGCCGGTTTTAACGGCGGTCGGCCGCTCGGCAATAAATAGCGGGGAAGCCGCGCCGAAAATCGGTGCGCGGGCTTCGTTGTCGGATAAGATATTGGAAATTGTTCTTGCAATTTGCGGGTTAATGACATTTGTCGGTTTGGGAGTAAATTCTTCCAAAACATCGCCCTTTGAACCTTCGATTTTTAAAATCGCCGTTTTTTCATTTTTGATCCCGTCAGCGGCAAAAACTCCGTAAGCGGCAACCTCATCAATTAGTTTAACTTCGCCGCCACCCAAAACCAAAGCCAGGCCATAGCGGTTTGGGTCTGAAAGAGTGGTGATGCCCATTGCTTGAGCGGTTTGGATAGTTTGTGGTATGCCGGCCAAATACAGGGTTTTGACAGAAGGGATATTTAAAGACTGAGCTAAAGCCTGGCGCATGGTCACCGGCCCCCTGAAATTGCCGTCATAATCTTGGGGATTGTAGCATTTGTTGCCGTTAAATTCGTCTTGATTCGCATCAGGAGGACAATTGGAATTAAATTCAGTTTTTAAATCAAACAAAATAGTTTCGGGCGTAAAACCTTTTTCAAATGCTTTGGCATAAGCAAAGGGCTTGAAAGACGAGCCTGGTTGACGGTCGCGAATGGCGACGTTGACATTGGGTTCAAAGCGGCAATTTTTTCCGGGGTCGCAGTTTGCCGGCGAAGAAGTGGCAAAATAATTTTTTGAGCCGACCATCACCAAAATTTGCCCTGTTTTTGGATCAATGGCAGTCAAGGCGGCGTTGTAGGCGCCATATTTTTTTTGGTTGTTAGCGACGCCATCCTCAACTATTTGCTGGGCAGCTTGTTGCAGATCCCAATCAAGGGTGGTGTAAACTTTGAGTCCGCCATTTTCCACCGTGTCTTGGCCGTATTTTTGTTCAAGATATTCTTTGATGTACATGACAAAATGAGGTGCTTTAATAGATTGAGTGTTCATTGCAAAATTTAATTTTTCATTTTTCGCCGCTTGAACTTCGTCTTTTGAAGCATAGCCAAGTTTTTCCATCCGGTCCAGAACATATTCCTGCCGCGCTTTCAAAGCTTCAGGATGCGAACCAAAAGGTGAGTAGTAGGTAGGCGCCTGGGGCAGGGCAGCCAAGATGGCGCTTTCAGCCAAATCCAGGTCTTTGGCTGATTTACTAAAAAACGTTTGAGCCGCCGCTTCGGCGCCGTAAGCATTGGAGCCGTATGGAATCTGGTTCAGATAAAAGCCGAGAATTTCATCTTTTGAATACTTGCCGTTAAGCTCGATCGCCAGAATTGCCTCTTTGATCTTGCGGGTCAATTTATATTCTGACGTGAGCATCGTATTTTTTATGAATTGTTGGGTGATGGTGGAGCCGCCGCCGGCGTTGGGCTGGCGAGTCAAAATGCGCCAGGCAGCTCGCAAGATACCCTTTATGTCTACGCCAAAGTTGCTATAGAAACCGGCGTCTTCGGTAACGACAGTCGCGTTTTTTAGATTTTGTGAAATTTGATCAAACGGCACGACCGTTCTTTTTTCTTCTCCGTGGACGTCGTAAAGCAAAACCGTGCCGGTCCGGTCATAGATTTTCGTGGACTGGGTTATCTGGCGCTCCGAAATTTTACTCGGGTCGGGCAGGTCTTTTGCAAAATAAATAAAAAGCCCGGCAATCAATATAACTGCCGCCAAAACAAAATAGCCTGATAAAATCAGGACCTTTTTCAGCAACTTCTTCCTGTCTTTGGCGGTGTTGAAATACGGACGGTAATACCTCATTGATATTAATTATGGCAAATTTTATTCACTTTTTCAACCCCGTGATAGAAAACCCAAGATGAACTCTTTGGATTCTTTATTTCTTCTACGATTAAGTAATCAGCTTTGTTGCAAACCCAGAATCAACAAAGGAAAAGCGGCCTTCCCTAAAGAAAGCCGCTTTTTTGATTAACGTAAAAATTTTAGAGAGGTTTCTTGATGAGTTATTCTTCTTCCTCTTCTTCTGGTTCTTCAATCTCTTCTTCTTTTTCCTCCTCTTCCTCTTCTTCCTCCTCTTCTTCCATGTTTAAAATTAAATCTTCGTTCATATGAAAGTTTAGAGAGTGCTTATTATTTTTTGGCCGACCTTTCACAGACAATTTTTATATTTGTGAAGTCATTTTATTAGATTATTTTTTGCCTGTCAAGCCCCTCTCTTGAAAAAGATATGTTCTATCTATGCGTTTTAAAAAGAAGAATTTTAAATTCTTTAATCTTTTTCAAGAGAGGGGTCAAGCCCTACGGCGATTTTTGACAATGGGCCGCGCATATCGCTATCGCCAGGGCGTCGGCCGCATCATCCGGTCTTGGAATTTCTGAAAGCCCCAGAAGCAATTTAACCATTTTTTGAACCTGCTGTTTCTCGGCGCGGCCGTAGCCCGAAACCGCTTGCTTGACTTGGAGCGGGGTAAATTCAATGACAGGAATGCCCAGATTGGCGGCCGCCAGTATCGCAATTCCTCTGGCCTGGCTGACCCCAATGACAGTCTTTGAATTTTTGAAGAAAAATATTTCTTCCACGGCCAGATAATCGGGCCGGCACTTTTTTAACAATTTTGTTAATTCTTGATAAAGAATTTTGAGGCGCTGGGCGACCCCTAGATTTTTGGGCGTTTCCAAGCAGCCATAACTGATTGGTCTGTTTTTGTTTTTTGTTGCCTCGATGCAGCCGTATCCCAAAATAGCTATGCCCGGATCAATGCCCAAAATAATCATAGGTTTGGAACAATAAATAATTACGATTTTATATTAGAATATATTTCGTTGACATCGTCGTTCTCGTCCAATGCTTCAAAAAGTTTATCCAGCGCGTTTTTGGTTTTTTCATCCTGGATTTGGACTTCGTTTTTGGCGACCCAATCCAAAGAAGCGGATTCAATACCAACCCTTTTTTCTTCAAGCGCTTTTTTGATTTTTCCAAGGTCTTCAGTTTTGGCGTAGATCTCAAGAAGCTCGGCAGTCTGCCATTTGATATCCTGGGCTCCGCAATCAATTGCCAGCAACTCCAGGTCCTCTTGGGTCAGGTCCGAAGTCTTGGAGTTTACAATTAATGTCCCTTTCCTTTCAAAGAGCCAGTTAACGCTGCCTGCTTCAGCCAGCTTGCCGGAGTGCTGGCTGAGCAAATATTTGATTTCGGAAATCGTTCGGTTTTTGTTGTCGGTTATAGCCTCGATTATTAAAGCCACGCCGCCCGGACCGTACGCTTCAATCGTCATCTCTTCTATTCTGACGCCTTCCAGTTCGCCGGTGCCTTTCTTGATGGCGCGTTCAATGTTTTGCGAAGGCATGTTGAAAGAACGGGCCTTTTCTGTAAGCATTTTGAGCTGGGGATTGGTTTCTAGGTCTTTTCCTTTCTGTTTGGCGGCAACAGAAATTTGATTTGATAATTTGCCGAAAAGCTTGCCCCTTTTGGCATCGGTTATCGCTTTTTTATGTTTTATTTGACTCCATTTTGAATGGCCCGACATGCAATTAAAAGTTAAAAGTTTTGAGGCGTCTAAATAGTAACACCGGTTTTTAATTGCTGTCAACCCCGTTAAAAAGCCATCAAAAGCGCCAAAATAAAACGCGAATTTTATAATGATAAAAGAACGATTATCCAGAAATTAAAAATTCAATTATGGCTTTTGTACGGGGTCAACCGCCTTTTTTCTCCTGAAAATCGCAAGAAAGATTCCGCTGCCCCCTGCCAAAATTATTATCGCCGCCAAAGCCAGAAATATTTTGGTTTTTGATGGTTGAGACGGTTGATTGTTTGTCTCGTTTTTGGTGCTCGTAGGAATCTCCTGTTTTTGTGTCGCAACGGTTGAAGATGTTGTTTGTTCTGCCGGGCCTCGGGAGTTATCTTGCAAGGAGGAGTCTGTTATTTGCTGAAGCGCGATTTCTGCCAGGTTGGCAGCTGATAAAGCCGGCGGCAATTGAGAAATTTTTTGTTGCGCAGCGGGTTGCTCGTTCGTAATATTATTTGGCGGACTATTATTTTCAATGTCCTGATTATTGGGTTTGCCGGGCGTGGGATAGGAAAATATTTGCCAATCGCTGGCCAAATTTTGGTCTTGGCCGTCTTGTTTCAAGCCGAGCGATTGGTTTTTGTTTGCTTCGGTGGCCGGCAAAAATTGTCCCTTTGTCCAAATGCCTGCTTGGGAAGCAGATGCCTCCCATGTTTGGCCGGCTTTGCCATACGCGAGATAATCAACGATTGTATTTTTATTGCGCTGGCCAGAATTAAAAAGGGCGATGAATCCAGAACTATTGGCCAGGTTTATGTCGACAGCGGCCGTGCCGGTAAATATTTCATTGCTCGTATTTTGGCCATCAACATGCCAGCGGATCAGCAAATATGAATTGGCCGGCATTAAATACGAGGGGAGTGTGAAATAACTGCCTGTGCCTATCTGCCAGCCAGTCAAATCAATTGTTTGACTGCCGGAATTATAAAGTTCAATCCATTCAAGGCCGGTGTCGTTACCTTTGGGGTCTGAAAAAATTTCATTGATAACAACATCTTTAGCCGCCACAGAGATGTTTGGCAAAATAAAAAAAATCGCCACCAGAGCGATTATTGAAAAAAATTGACGCGCTGTAATCATCGGATTAACTTTTTTTGATAAGACTCGGGGTATTTTAAGCCCAGGTGTTCCCAGGCCTGGCGGGAAGCCAGGCGGCCGCGCGGCGTGCGGGTTAAAAATCCAAGCTGCATCAAATAGGGTTCGTAGACGTCTTCCAAGGTGTCTTCTTCTTCGGAAGTGGCAGCGGCGAGAGCTTGCAGACCAACCGGTCCGCCGTCAAATTTTTCTATAATAATTTTTAAGATCTGGCGGTCAACCGGTTCAAGTCCCAATTCATCAACCTCCAGCATTTTAAAAGCCGCTTTTGCCAGTTCTTCTGAAATGCGACCGTCGCCCTTGACTTGGGCAAAATCGCGGACCCGTTTGAGCAGCCGATTAGCCACGCGGGGTGTGAAACGGCAGCATTTGGCAATGTTTTTAACAGCTGATGGATCAGTTTCAATTTTCAATATTCTGGCTGAGCGCTGGATGATTTTTTCCATGTCTGACAGTTCATAAAAATCAAGACGGTAACTTAGGCCAAAACGGGAGCGGAGCGGGGCAGAGAGCAGGCCGGGCCTCGTTGTGGCAGCGATTAATGTGAAATGCGGCAGGTCAAGCTGCAGAGTTCTGGCCGAAGGACCTTTGCCGATGATAATATCAAGCTTAAAATCTTCCATGGCCGGATACAAAACTTCTTCAATCAGTTTGTTTAGGCGATGGGCTTCGTCAATAAATAAAATATCGCCGTCAGAAAGATTGGTTAAAATAGAGCCCAAATCGCCGACCCGTTCAATCGCCGGACCAGAAGTCACTTTAAGGCCGACTCTGGTCTCATAGGCGATAATGTGGGCCAAGGTTGTCTTGCCAAGGCCGGAGGCGCCGGACAAGAGCAGATGCTCTATTGGTTCTTTGCGCTTTTGGGCCGCTTCAATCAGGATTTTAAGAGATTCTTTGATTTTTTCCTGACCCAAATAGTCCCGGAAAGTTTTTGGCCTAAGGGTTTGGTCCAGAGTCTGGTCTTCATTGGTTAAATGAGGGTCAGTCAGGTGAGGGCTTGACATTTAGATAAGTTTATGATAGAATACGACATTCTTAGCCCGCGCACCAGAAAGCCATAAATGTATGTGTTTGGACGGGCTTTCAGTGCGGGGCTTCGCCTCACGCGCCAGCGTGGGCGTAATTATGAAATCGAGAGGCCTAGACGCTGGCGCGTGAGGCTTCGCTTCTGATAACCTGTAGGCAATCAAGATCCTTCTTTTTGCACGGGATCTCATTGGGGTTTTTCTTAGGCTCTAAGGACAACCTGGCTCCGGCTAGATTGCTCCTCGGAAAAACTTTTACCTTTCCGTCTAACGGAAAGAGATTGCCTGCAGATTAGCGGAAGCTCGCCGCACCAGAAAACCAAAATTGATAATTGTAAGAAATGGTTTTCGGTGCGGGATTTCAGCTCCATTTGCAAGCGTGTTAGACAGTCTAAATAGATTTTAATTACATGCTTGCAAATGGAGCTTTATTTTTATATCTCCGCTTCTTCCAATTCTCCGGTCACTCTTTCAACTTCGTCAATACTTGTCAATCCGGTCAAAGCTTTTATCAAGCCGTCCTGGCGCAGGGTAATCATCCCGGCTGCTTGGGCGGCTTTTTTGATTTCCAGGGTCTGCGCCCCTTTGGCAAACAAGGTCTGCAGATTCTCGTCTTTAATCAGAATTTCAAATAAACCGACCTGGCCCCAATAGCCGATGTTTTTGCATTTGGCACAGCCCTTCGGTTTATATAAGGTGATGCCAGAAAGATTGGGCACTTTTATATTTTTGGGAAGAGTTGATAAGGTTTCTTTTATTTCGTTGGCTAACGCCGCATCTGGTTTATAAGGTTTTCGGCAGTGAGGGCAAAGTTTCCTGACCAGGCGCTGGGCCATAATGGCGTTCACAGCAGAAGCAATATCTCCAGGAGATATGCCTAAGTTAATCAAGCGCTGAATAGTGCTGGCCGCGTCATTGGTGTGTAGGGTTGAAATAACCATGTGGCCGGTTAAGGAGGCCTGAATGGCGATTTTGGCAGTTTCCTCGTCTCTGATTTCGCCGACCATGATGATATTTGGGTTTTGGCGCAAAAAAGATTTCAGCGCCTTGGCAAAATTATAGCCGCTTGTTTCGTCAATCTGAGTCTGAATGATGCCGGGCATCCGATACTCAATTGGGTCTTCAATCGTCATGATTTTTACGCCTCTGACATTTAATTTCTGTAAAATTCCATAAAGCGTCGTGCTTTTGCCGGAACCGGTCGGGCCGGTGCTCAAAATTACGCCGGTCGGTTTATGAAATTCTTTTTCAAACAGAGGGTATATTTCGTCGCGGATGCCCATCATTTTCAGATCAAGACCGCCTTCGGCCGTCTGCACGTCTTGGCTCAGCCCCAAGATTCTGATAACGGCCGTCTCTCCGTAGCCGCCGGAAATTATTGATAACCTGGTATCAAGGCTCTGGCCGGCAAAATCAATATTGAATCTTCCTTCCTGCACGCCGGCAAACTGTTTGGTTTTCAAACCGCCTAAAATCTTAATCTCGCCAAGCAGCGGCAGATGATAGATTTTTGCCAGCTTGGCCACGTCCTGCAATATGCCGTCAATTCGGCAGCGGACAAACAAATCGCTTTGAGTCGGCTCAATATGGATATCGGTGGCCCGCAGGAGCAGACTAAAAGTGATAATGTCATTTAAAATCTCTTCCTGCGGCGCCTTGGCTAGAATTTTTTCAACATTGCTTCTTTCCATTGATTCTTTTTCTAGTTTCGTCTTTGTTTCCGGTTTGATGGTGATGCCGCGGGTGAGGGATTGGGAAACTGCCCGTTCATAGAGCTCTTCCAAATAGCCGGGTTTGCCGACCACTCTTTCTACTTCTTCCAGGCCGGTTAGCCCTTCCAGCGCCCGCAAAACTCCGTCTTGATAAAGCGTTAACATGCCTGCGTCAACAGCCGAAACCAGAATTTCAAAAGCCGAGGCGCGGTTTAAAATCAATTTTCTGATTTCTTCATTCATAGTGAGGACTTCAAAAAGAGGATAGCGGCCCCGGTATTTCAAACCGAAACATTCCGGGCAGCCCTTGGCGCGATATAGTTTTCTTGTTTTTGGCAGTTCAAGCTTCGCGCGGGGCGAAATAATGGACAAAACTTTTTCAATTTTGAGCAAAGTTTCTTTGTCAGGCTCATATTCTTCTTTGCATTTGGGACACAATTTTCTGACGAGCCTCTGGGCAATAATGGCGTTAAGCGAATCGGGGAGAGTTTTTATATCCGCGCCCATGTCTATCAGGCGGTGGACTGTGTTGGTGGCGTCATTTGTGTGCAGAGTTGAGAAAACCAAATGGCCGGTCATAGCTGCCTGAATGGCAATTTTGGCGGTTTCGTCATCTCTAATCTCGCCGACCATGACGATATTTGGGTTTTGGCGCAAAATTGCCCGCAAAGCCTGGGCAAAAGAATAATTTTTGCTGATTTGTGTCTGGACTAGGCCGGGCAGACGATACTCAACCGGGTCTTCAATCGTGATAATTTTAATCTTCGGGTTATTGAGATAATTTAAAAACGCGTAAAGAGTAGTGGTTTTGCCAGAGCCGGTCGGGCCGGTATTTAAAATGAGGCCGTTTGGTTTTTCCACCTCCCGGATTAATGTTTGATAAGTAGTTTCTCTTAAGCCGATATTTTTGACATCTAATTTTTCAATACCCGCGCCCAAGATTCTGATAACAACCGTTTCGGCGTTTCCTTCCGGCAATATTGAGACTCTGGTTTCCATTTCCTGCACAATTTTTGTTTCGTCTTCGTTTATTTTTTCGACAACTTGGATGGTAAAGCGGCCGTCCTGGCTGGTGTCGTGAACATTAATCATTAAATCAGAAAGGAGCTTGATGCGGGTTAACATAAACCGATATGATTTTTCAGGGAAGGCAGCCACATCCTGCAGCACTCCGTCAATTCTGTACCGCAGGCGGATTTTTTTGCCCGGCTCAATATGAATATCGCCAGCCCCAGTTTTCAGGGAGCCGGCGATAATGGTTTCCAAAATTTCAGTTGTTGAAAGCGTATTGATCCTGTCTTTGAGCTCGGTAATATTTTTTACCCGTTCGTTGAATTCATCAAGATATTTTTTGTTGATGGCGACTTTGCCGACCAGCGGCACGTCAGAAGATTTAACTTGATAAAATTTAAATGCCCGTTGCAGGCTTGAAAGAGAAATAATGACTTGAGACACGGCGCAGCCATATTTTGTCGCTAGATTTTCAATGATTGTTTTGGCTTCTGAATTTTCCGGGTCGGTCAAACCAACGGTTATTTTGTCCAGCTGTCTTTTCAAAGCAACCAGATTGCCCTGGCGGGCATCTTTTTCTGAAAGAAGATAAAGCACTTCTGCGTTAATCGGAAAAACGCTCAAATCCATGTAAGGCAATTTGTGTTTGGTTGCCAGACGTTGAGCGCCTTCTTCCTCCTGTTTGCGTTTGAGCTCTGCTAATTTTTCACTTATCCGTACTACTTTGGAAATGGCCATACCGGGTAGTAGAAATTCGACAATAAAATTATATTGCTGCCGGGCAGCAGTCGAATTTTCACTACCCGGCATAACGGAAGGTAAAAAACTAAAAATTAAAAACTAAAGACAGATTTTTAATCTTCAAAGAGTGCCGTATATCTTTTATTCTATCTTATAGGAGCGGATTTATCAAGCTGGCAAGATTGGCTTTAGCCAAATTCAAATCCTGCTCAGCGATTTTGAAAAAAACCTGATGATTTTTTAGCGAGCCGCCCAATTCCAGGTTCAATTTTTGCAAGAGTTCTGGTTTAGACGATTGGGCCAGCGCCTCGGTCATGCCGGATTGGTCGTTCCAAAGCAGGAAACTGGCATTTAATTGGGGGAGGAGGTCATTGATTTCTTCAGAAATTGAGACCAGGTCTTGAAATGCGGGCGGCAACTGTTCAAATTCAGCGGCTTGGACAAGAATCCAGGCAAGCCCTCTTTCTTTATCAAGTTCCAGGCCGCCCAAAAGCCTTCCCCAGAGCTTGAGATATCGCAGCGGCTTGGTTTTGTAAAGGAATTGGATAACTTTTTCTTTTTCTGCTCCGTGAGTTATCAGCAAAGAGGCAAGATTAAATGTTTGGGGAGTAGTGTTGGTTTTTTGGAAGCTATGAGTTTCTTCTATGATGCCCGCCAGGAGACAGGTGGCCAGCGGCGCGACAATTTGATTGGGAAAGAAAGAATTTAAAAGATCAGTTATGATTTCGGCACAGGAGCTTGAGGTCGGCTCCACCAAATTGATTTCGCCGAAGTATTCATTGCCGGACTTGTGATCAATATTTAAAATCGGTTTTTCAAAGAAAAGGTCGGTATATTTTTCATAAAATTGGCCGAGTGCTTCCAAATCCGGCGCATCAATAACGACGAGTGCGTCATAATTAAACGGACCGGGATCCAGACGAATATCTTTTTGCTCAAGACTGTCGGGGCCGGCCAGAAATATTTTCAAGACCGAATCTTTGTTCTCATAACGCAGCTGTTTGATTTTCTTCTGCGAAGTGTCAATTGAAATAATAAAATCGCGCAAAGGCGCGACTTCGTTTTTTACCATTTCAATTCCGGGTAAAAAAGACAATTTTTCGGGCACCGGTTCCTGAATTATCAGATCTGCTTTTTTGCCAAGTTCTCTGGTCAGTATTGTTAATGCCAGGCCCGAGCCAAGAGCGTCGGCTGTATAGTCTTTTGGCAAAACGATTAAGATATTCTGGCTTTTGTTAATCAAATCAAAGGCTTGTTGTTTTGGGGAAAGCATATTCTGTATTTTTTAAGGGTTAATATAATCTATCGCACAAGGGTTTTTCGGTCAAGCCCCGTTAGAAGTTTTTATCCACAGACTATCCAAATTTTCAAAAGTAAGCCGAAGGCGATTCGCAGTATAAATAAGTTTTTGTAAAATACCATATGGACTTCTAACGGGGCAAGCGGATTATCCACAATTTGCTGTTGGCGTGGTAAAATAAGAATATGAAAAAACAGATATTTTTAAGCAAAAATGCGGTCCAGACGCAGAAGTTTGCCAAGGAAATTGCGGATGATTTTTTTGACAAAAAAATTCTTGGCAGGGCTATGATTTTGGCTTTGGAAGGGGAGCTTGGCAGCGGGAAGACGACTTTTATTCAAGGCTTGGCAAAAGCGTTGGGCGTTAAAGAAAAAATCACCAGCCCGACGTTTGTGATAATGAGGCGATTTAACATTTTAGCATCTAAACATTTTAACAATTTTTATCACATTGATTGTTATCGATTGGAGAAGCCGGAAGAATTGGTGGAGCTGGATTTTAAAAGAATTATTGAGCGACCGGAAAATTTGGTTGTCATTGAATGGGCGGATAAAGTAAAATCATTAATTCCTAAAGATGCGGTTTGGATAGAATTTGAGTGGGCGGGAGAGGAGGAGAGAAAGATTGAAATAAAAATGCCAAAGGACTAATATCCTCTATATAAATCCGAAATTAACGCCAACGGCTCAACAGCGAGCCGCCGTTGAGCCGTTGAAAAAAAACAAAAAACCATGCAAAAAGAAGCAAAAAATAAAATTCAAGATTTAGTCAAAAAGTACGAAGCAGTCAAAGCCAGTGGTAAAATCGGTAAGTATACCGAAGAGGATACAAAAAAAGATTTTATTTGTCCTTTGTTTAAGGCATTAGGGTGGGATGTTGACGATAGAAATGAAGTCACGGCCGAGGAGCAGATTTCCAGCGACCGCGTGGATTATGGTTTTTACCTTAACGGCCAGCCAAAATTTTATTTGGAAGCCAAGCCATTAAAAGCCGATCTGTTCCGCGAGGATTATGCAAGACAAGCTATTCATTATTCATGGAACAAAGGTGTTACATGGGCGGTTCTTAGCGATTTTGAAAACCTGATTATTTTTAACGCTTTGTCTCCGGAAAAGTCTCTTGCCGGCAAAAAATATTTATCTTTTACTTACGAAGAATACCTAACTCGCTTTGACGAACTTTGGCTGCTTTCAAAAGAATCGTTTGGCAACGATATTTTAGACAAGGAAGCCGAAAAAGTTGGTAAAAAGCTCCAAAAAGTGTCGGTTACTGAAACCTTGTCAAAAGATATGAATGAATGCCGAGAAATTCTGACCAATTCGTTGTCACAATTCAATGAAAAAGTTGACCCATATCTTATTGATGAAGGAGTGCAAAAGTTGCTTAACAGGCTCATTTTTATTCGTTGCGCCGAGGATCGTAAAATTGAGCCGCCTACACTTTTGCCGCTAGTTCATGAATGGAAATCAAGCGGGAAAGCCGGAGAAGTTAGTCCTTATCAGGCGATGATAAAAAAATTCAGGGAATTGGACGCGGTTTATAATTCCAATCTTTTTGACGAACATCCTTTTGAGAAGTGGGAAGAGTTTGGCGGGGCGACGGAAAAGGTTATTGATATTTTATATGGCAAAAAGAATTATCTTGAATACGATTTTTCCATTATTCCGGCCGATGTTTTGGGTAATGTTTACGAAAACTATTTGGGCCATCAGCTGAAAAAATCAAAAAAAGAAGAACATCTGGATAAAAATCTCAAAAAGCGCAAAGAGCAAGGAATATATTATACCCCTAAATTTATCGTGGATTATATCGTTCAAAACGCACTCGGGCCTGTTTTGGACAGATGTAGGAGCATAAATGACTTACAAAAAATAAAAGTTCTTGACCCGGCTTGCGGTTCCGGTTCGTTTTTGGTGGCGGCGATGGATTTTATAGTCAAGAAATATGAAGATTTTGAGGTAAAGCCGAGCGGTCTTTTGAAAATACAGATATTACAAAATAATATTTATGGCGTGGATTTGGACCAGCAAGCTGTGGAATTGGCGCGTCTGAATTTACTTTTAAATACATTTGACAGTAAAATCAAACTGCCGAATCTTGGCGATAATATCAAAAACAGCAATTCTTTGATTTCGGGCACAGACGAAGAGCTGAAAAAATATTTCGGCAAAAATTTCCGTGATAAAAATCCGTTTAACTGGCAGGAAGAATTTCCCGAAGTTTTTCTTGCCCGTCATAGCTTTAGCGACGGCGGGAAACAGGGCGGTTTTGATTGTATAATTGGCAATCCGCCGTGGGGAGCTAATATTAATCAACAAGAAAAAGAATATTTTAAAAATGAATTTGTTTCGGGAAAGGGGATTATTGATACCTATGCTTTATTTGTAGAAAAATCTCTATTGCTTTTAGATAAAGAGGGTCGTTTGGGTTTTGTTTTGCCAGATATTATTTTGCTTAAAAATTATCCTCAAATTAGAAAGCTGATTTTAGATACTTGTGTGATTTCAGATATTTACTATACAGGGATGGCATTTAAGGGGGTGAATTTAGACACGGTAGTTTTAGGATTGTCAAAAGAGGAAGACGTTAAAGTAAGAAAAAACAATAAGATGGTTATTCTAAATGAAAACGGTAAAACCTTAATTGAACAGAAAATCTTTTTAGAAAACGATGGCTTTAAGTTTAATCTATTTTTTGATAATAATACCGTAGCCTTAAAACAAAAATTAGATAGTCAAAGTATAAGTTTGGGTGAAATTTTAGAAATTCATGAAGGCGTCCACTCTGGGAATATCAGGGAGAAGTTATTTTTAGATAAATCGTCTTCTAAAAGTTGCGAAAAACTTTTGTTTAAAGGAGTAGAAATCGGTCGATATTTTAAAAAATGGGGCGGTAAATACATAAATTATGATAAGAATTTAATTGAAAAAAAGAACGGAGAGTATGCTAATTTGGGCAGAAAAGCATATTTCGAAAATGATAAGATTCTGGTTAGAAGAACGGGGGATAAAATAATTGCTACAATTGACGATGAGAAGTATATCGTTAGTAATAATTTCTTCGTCCTTTATAACAAAGATTTTTTAAGCCAAAAGCTGAAAGCAATTTTAGCCATATTAAATTCGCGATTAGGGACATGGTATTTTACCGCGATTCAGCCAAGAAGAGGGAAATTATTCGCAGAAATTAAAATTAATCATTTAAGCCAGATTCCCATTCATAAAGACCTTAATAAAAGCAAGTTGGAAAAACTGGTTGATAGCCAATTGGTTTTGAATGAACAAATTAAAAAATCCTCAGAAAATTCAAACGAATGGAAAAAAATCAAAGACGAAATCGCCAGAACTGATAAAAAAATTGACGAAGAGATTTATAAACTTTATGGACTAACTGAAGAGGAAATCAAAATTGTTGAGAAAGAATAAAGATTTATTAATAAAAAGTATGAAAATAAATTTTGCGGGGCGTTCAAACGTTGTGGGAAAGGTTCTGGGTTGTTTAGAATACGCAGGGCTAGATTTTGTTGATGCGGCCTTGTCTCTTTATGAAATTAAGGAGCAGACTCGTGATTGGAGCCGTTTCGTATATTCGTTTAATCTTTTAGCATCACAAGCGGTAGAATTACTGCCAAAATCTGTAATAGCAACTCGGATTTGCTTGGAAAAAAATAATAAATCGAGCGAAGAGATTCACTGTGCCATTAATAAAGAATTGGGATGTCTTGGCCACAAGCTGGATAATATTTTTAATGAAGTACCAGAATTGAAAAAGGTGCTTGATATCTCTAATATAGAAAGATTTAATAGTGGCGGCTTTGTAGACGAATTCCGTTTTACAATAAATGGTTCGGGAAACGCAACGGAGGTTTGCATTAAAAATTTAGAAGGTGCGAGATATGGCGCATTTGCAAAAAATCCGAATTTTAGTTCTAGCTACTATAAGAGCACTGTTGATTTTCTTAAAAATCTTAGAGAGAAAACAGTGGTGATTCGGGTAGCAATGATACAGAAATTTGATAGAAAATATGCTCTCACAAATTGATTTTGAAAATATAGTATGGGACTTCCTTTTCACATATAGGCAGTTTTTACTCAATGGATATCTGCATAAGAGGGTCACGAATGAATCCTATAGAAAAAACCCAGCCACATGGGACGTTATACTTATTAGTTTAGAGAACGGTACTTTGCTTGGTCTGGCGAAATTACTTGAAAAAGAAAAAGACTTTGGGAGAGAGTTTAACAGAGATGATTTAAATATTATTTCCGAAAAAATTATAGAAATACGCAAATCTTTCATTGCGCATAATAATCTTCTGAAGATGCGAAATCGCGACTCTTTTTTGACGGAAAATCAGCAAACTGGTTCCGAAATTTTAACAATGATTGACGCTTTAAAGAATAGGTTGATTCAATATCAAAAAAGCTATAATTTAAATACTGATGTGGATGATTTATTTAGAAAAACAACTCAAAATTCCCTTGAAGACCTTAACGTTTGGCTGAAATCTTTTAAGGTGGAATTATAGAATGGGGAGGCATGGCAAAAGGACTTCTTCAAGTTGAGATATGATTTTTATAACCAAAGTATGAAAAATAATAAATACCATCTTTTTTTAGACGAAACTGGAGATCACGGACTTTCTTTCGTGGACAAAAATTTCCCGTTATTTTTGCTGGCTGGTTGTCTTTTTGATAGTGAAGAATTAACTAAAATAAAAAAAGAAATAGATAATTTTAAAAGAGAATTTTTTGGAACCACTGATGTTATTTTGCATTCTCGTGATATCAGAAAATGCGAGGGTGCCTTTCAAATTTTATTTGATCTGGAAATAAAAAAGAATTTTTATGAAAAGTTGAATAAAATTATCGGCGAAGCAAATTTTACTATCTTCGGTTCTGGTGTTAATAAAGAAGAGCATATAAAGAAATATGGCAAAGGAGCAAAGGATCCCTATGTGCTTTCTTTATCATTTATTATGGAGCGTTTAGTATTTTGTTTGGATAAAAAAGGAACAGAGGCCGTTGTTGATATAAAAATTGAGAAAAGAGGACGAAAAGAAGACCAGCAGCTTTTAAACCAGTACAACACCATATTGGATAAAGGCACTTATTATGTTTCATTGGAACGACTAAAAAACAAAGTTGGTGAATTTAGTTCTTTTTTAAAAACTGAAAATATAATCGGGTTGCAAATAGCAGATTTATGTGCTTATCCCTTGGCGAGGCATACCTTGAATTCGAAACAACCATACCCGCCATTCGATATTATAAAAGATAAAATTTATTGCGACGGCGATGGTAAATTTAGCGGCTATGGTTTAAAGGTTTTTCCATAAGAAAAAAGTCCCTTTCGGGACCTTTTACCGACCGGGAGACACCCCGATCCACTAGCTATATATTAGCAAAAAGTTATCCACATGTCAACATCTTTTGCCCGCAGATAGCCTTATAAATATTTAAGCAGAATCAGATTAATTTTGAGTAAAAAGGTATTTATTTAAACGATGCCCGAACAAGAAGAAAAAAAATTAGTTTTAATTGATTCTCACGCCCTGATTCACAGAGCCTTCCACGCTTTGCCGCCTTTGACGACCAAAAAAGGGGAACGGGTTAACGCGGTTTATGGTTTTTTTTCGGTTCTACTCAAAGTTTTAAAAGAACTTAAGCCCGATTATGTCGCGGCAACTTTTGACTTGCCCGGCCCGACCTTCAGGCACAAGGAATTTGAAGCATACAAAGCGACGAGAGTCAAAGCCCCGGATGAACTTTATCAGCAGATCGGCCGGGTCAAAGAAATTTTGAAAGCATTTGATATCCCGATTTTTGAGAAACCGGGTTTTGAGGCGGACGACATCATCGCTTCGCTGGCCACCAAAAGTGAATCCGAATCCGTCAAAGGGCGGACAAGAGTAAAAAACATTATTGTCACCGGTGACCTAGATACTCTTCAGTTGATTTCAAGCCGGACGAATGTTTATACCCTAAAAAAAGGAATTGGTGACACTTTGATTTATGACGAAAAAGCGGTGAACCAGCGTTTTGGTCTCAAGCCAGAACAAATGCCCGATTTTAAAGGCCTGAAAGGTGATCCTTCTGACAATATTCCGGGCGTGCCGGGAATCGGAGATAAGACAGCGACGGAACTCCTTAAACAATTTGGCACAATTGAAGATTTATACAAAGAGATTGAAAAATCAAAAGTAAAAATCCCGCCGAAGGCGAGGCTCGCCCGCCTCGACGAGCGAGAGCGAGGCTGGGCCAAGGGCGGCATGAACCAAAAATTAGTCGATAAACTGATTGAAAACAAAGACCAGGCAATTTTCAGCAAATATCTGGCCACGGTCAAAAAAGATATTTCACTTCAGCTTGATTGGGAAAAATTGAAATTTAAGCAGTACGACTTTAAAAAAGTGGCCGATATTTTCAGAGAACTGGAATTTTTCAGTTTGATAGACAGACTGCCCAAGCTTGATGATATGAAAAAAGAGGAAATGGAAAGCATCAAGGCCGCCAAGCTACCTCTACCGGGTATCTTGGAAAAAATAGAACAGGCGAAGCAGGCCGGAATTTTGTCGGAAAAAATTTATGAATTGGAAAAGGAGCTGATGCCCGTCATTGAACAGATGGAGCAGAACGGAATAAAGGTTGACTCAAAAAAATTGGAAAAATTAAACAAAGAATTTTCCGTGAAGCTTTCTGGCCTGGAAAAAAAGATATATCAGCTGGCCGGAGGCGTTTTCAACATCAATTCGCCCCAGCAGATGAGCCAAGTGCTTTTCGAAAAATTAAAACTGGAAGTCAAGGGGCTTAAAAAAACGCCCGGCAAAGTCATTTCCACGGCGGCGCCGGAATTAGTAAAGCTGAAAGGCCAGCATCCGGTGATTGACCTAATTATGGAATATCGCGAGCTGGCGAAGTTAAAATCAACTTATGCCGATGCTCTGCCGGATTTGATTGATTCAAAAGACGGCCGTATTCACACCCAGTTTGATCAGCTGGGAGCGGTTACCGGCCGGCTGTCGTCAAAAAATCCGAATATGCAGAATATTCCCATAAAAACGGAACTGGGAAACGAAATCAGAAAAGCTTTTGTGGCGGAAAAAGGGTCTGTTTTGCTGTCGGCCGATTATTCACAGCTTGAATTAAGGATTGTCGCTTCGCTGGCCAATGATAAAAAAATGATAAAAATTTTGAAAGAAGGCCAGGATATTCATTCCGTCACAGCTTCGGAAGTTTTTGAAGTTCCACTGGAAAAAGTAACTTCAAAAATGCGCAATTCGGCCAAAGCGCTGAATTTCGGCGTGATTTATGGCATGAGCATTCACGGCTTTTCGCAGGCAGCTGGAATTGATTACGAGAAAGCCAAAATTTTTATCAAAAAATATTTTGAGAAGTTTGGCGGCGTAGCAGAATATGTTGAAAAAACAAAAGAAGAAGTATTGCAAAAAGGCTACGTAGAAACTCTCTTTGGTCGCAAGCGTTTTTTGCCAGAAATTAATTCCTCGGCCTGGGATTTGCGAGCAGCAGCGGAAAGGGCCGCTATAAATTTTCCTGTCCAGGGCACAGCCGCTGATTTGGTAAAAATGGCGATGGTGAAAATAGCAGATCGCTTATCGCTTATAGCAAATGGCAAAGAAGCTGGCCATAAGCCACAAGCCATCCGCCATAAGCTATTATTACAGGTGCACGACGAACTGCTATTTGAAGTGCCCGAATACGAAATTGGTGCTATTGCGCCTCAAATAAAAGAGATTATGGAGAATGTTTATGAGCTGGCCGCGCCGCTAAAAGTTGAGATAGAAATTGGGTTAAACTGGGGAGAGCTCAAAAAGTGGAAAACATAAAATAGCCAAAGAAATTTTTGTGATATAATAGAAGAAATATGAATAACGGAGGAAAAAATAGGGATAAAAATCGCAAAATTTATCTTATTTTTTGATTTATGCCAGGTAGTAGAAATTCGGCTGTTGCCTGGCAACCCTAATTTTATATTGCCGAATTTTCACTACCTGGTATGGATATTTCCGAAAAAAAACAATTAGCCGATTCTATAAAAGCGATTATTAAATCCCGTTGGTTTTTTGCCGCAACTGTATTTGTTCAGGGAATAATTATAAAGCAATTTTTTCCTGGTGTTCCCTTGGCTCCCACTTGGCAATTAGTTATTATTTTGGTTATTAGCTATCTTTATAACATCAGTTTTTGGTTATATACTAGCCGGCCGGCCGAAAAAATAACCGATTGGGGTATTAAAATTGTTAAGAATTTGCAGCTACCTTCTGACGCATTGGCAGTCTCGGCCATCCTCTATTTTTCTGGCACTATCGATAAGCTCGTAGTGGTCTGGTATTTTGTAATACTTATGATTGGTATTGCCATTTATGGCAAGAAAGGAATAATTTGGAGTTCTTTTGTTTGCTCTTTTCTCTACAGCACTTTGGCTATAATGGAATATTACGGCTTTTTAAAAACGCCATCGGGCGCGGTAGATTTTATGTCAATAAAAGGCAATCTTATCTTTGCCGGAAGGCGTCTTGTGGGCTTTAATTCTTATATGGTCGCGGCTGGTTTTTTTGCCTGGTTTTTAGGAGACTTATTTAGAACAAGGGAAAAAGGCCTTATAAATCAAAGAAATGAACTGAGCAAAAAAACAGAACTTTTAACCCTCCAAACCCAGGAGCTTACCAAAACCAAAGACTATCTCCACGAAGCGCTCACCAAATCAGATGCTGCAAGAATAGAGACAGAAAAAACAAAAGACCAGCTCCAAAAATCAAACCTGGAGCTTCAGGCCAAGATTAAAGAACTTGAAAAATACGGCCAGGTGACCACCGGCCGGGAGCTTAAAATGATGGAATTAAAAGAAGAAATTAAAAAATTGCAAGACACAGTTGGAGATATGCAGGAACAATTAAATAAAAAATAGAAATTAACTGCGAAATACTAAAATATACGAATATATTAATTCTTATATTCGTAAAAAATTATTAATTCGTAGAAAATTCATGAGCAATAAAAAAATATTTTTTGTTTTAACAGTTTTTTTAATTGTATTGGCCGCCGTATTTTTTCTGATAATTAATCCCTTTGGCAAGAAAGAACAATCAAAAATCTATCGTGTGGGATTGCTGCAAATGGCCTCAACTGTCAATGCCAATATAGATGGTTTTAAGGCCGGGATGAAAGAATTGGGCTACGAAGAAGGCAAGAACATCGTTTATGATTATAAAAACGCAGAGGGAAACATGGATTTGTTAAAAAAATATGCAAAAGAACTTGTCGCAGAAAGCCCGGATTTGATTTTTACGAATACTTCGCCTGCCACGCAGGCAATGAAAGATGAAACCGCAAACAGCACAATCCCGGTAGTTTTTTCCATGGTGGCCGATCCCGTGCGGGCTGGCTTTGTCGCCAGTATCCAGAGCTCGGGCAACAACTTGAGCGGCACCAGCTGCGCTTATATTGATATTGCGCCAAAAAGACTGGAGTTTTTGAAAGAAGCATTTCCCGGCATTAAAAGAGTTTTGGTTTTTTATCGGTCGGCCGACAAATCCGGCGGTCCGGCTACTGAAGAAATAATAAAAGCCGGTCCCAAATTAGGGGTCCAGATAATAGCGCGGCCAATTTTAAGTTCAGACGATATCAAGGCGGCCCTAAAAGATTTAAAGCCAAATGAAGTTGATGCAATGATGGACCCGGCTGATTCTATGGTTACTGCTAACGTGGATTCATTAGTTGCAGCATCTCAAAGATTAAAGATTCCGTTAATGATGCTGAGCGATTTGGAGGCAGAGAAGGGAGCGACTATTACTTATGGGGTAGACTATTTTGACCTGGGGAAACAGTCATCTGCCCTGGCTGATAAGATACTGCGGGGGGCAAAACCGGCCGAAATTCCGATTGAGATGCCGAGAATTTTTTGGACAGTTGTGAATTTAAAAGCAGCCAGCCAGATCGGTTTAAATATATCGCCAGATATTATTGCCAGAGCCAGCCACAGGATTCTGCAGGATTAAATAAAGTTTTTTCCTCACTTATTTAAATATTGTTTGAATATTTATAAAGATGATTCTTCGTATCCCAAAAATAAAATTAGGAAACAAAATTGCCCTAATCTATTTCATTTTAGGTTTTGCCTCGTTGGTCGCAATTAACCTAGTTTGGTTGTTGCCTTCTTTGAGCGATACAAAGAAAAATGCCGCCAATTTGCAGCTTGAAATAGCAAAGCGGGGTGCTCAAGAGATAGATTCTCTCATTAATTATAAACTGGATTCATTGAAAAAATTAAGCTTTTTTTTGCGGCCCGAGGAGAGAGAAAAAAATCGCGAAATTTTCAATAGACTTTTACAAAAAGACCAGTCTTTTTTTGAGATCACGTTAATTGACGAGACGGGAAAAGAGCAGATCAAGGTTTCGCAGTTTGAAATTTTTACGGAGTCAGAACTAGTCGATCGCTCAAAGGAAGAATATTTTCAAAAAGCGCTGGCCGGAGTTTCTCTTGTCAGTCAAGTGTTTTTTAATGAGAAAGCCGAACCTTATTTGATCCTGGCTATCCCGGTTTTCTCCTTCCCAGAAGGGGGAGTGATAACGGCAAAGTTGAAGCTATCGGAAATGTGGCAGATTGTATCAACTTTGAAAGCGGGCGCTCAAAGCCGAGCCTTTGTAGTGGACGAGGGGAAAAGACTGATTGCTGATCCAAATCCGTCATTGGTTTTAAAAAATATAAACTTGGTTGATCTTGCGCCAGTCAGAAAAATAATCGAAGACAAGCAAATTGTCGACGGTCTTGCTTCAGAGGATATATATTTAAATGATCAGGGGCAATCAGTTTTGGCGGTGGGTGTCCCGCTGCAAAGATTAAATTGGGGCTTGATTATTGAGCGGCCCGAAGCGGATGCTTATAGCGGCCTGACCAGTAAAATTACCGCCTTTATACTCATTTTTGTGTTGGGTGGCATTTCTATTTTTATTGTGGCCAGATTTTTGGCTATTTATTTGTTTGGTCCGATGAAAAAATTGGGAGACGGTGCAAAAATTATCGGTGCCGGCAATCTGGATTATAGACTGGACATCAGGACCGGTGATGAGATTGAGGAATTAGCCGAGGCCTTTAATGAAATGAGTGGCCAGCTTAAGGAATCTTACATTCATTTGGAACGCAAAGTTGATGAAAGAACGAAAGAGATAAAAGCGCAGCGAGACCAGCTTGATCACGCGACAAAAAAATTAATTGATCGGGATCTTGTTTTGAGTAGAGTCAGGAAACAGCAAGAGGGTGTATTGATAGAAGCAACCGAAGCGAAACAAAAGGCAGAAGAAGCCAGAGTGGCAAGTTTAAATATATTGGAAGACATTGAGGAAGCCAGAAAAGAGCAAGAAGTTGAAAAAAACAAAATTGAAGCGGTGTTAAGAAGCTTGACTGATGGTCTGCTGATGCTGGATCAATTTGGCTGGGTGTCATTAATTAATGTTGAAGCGGAGACGATGTTGAATATAAAAAAGGAGGATATTCTTTCAAAACGGCTGGGAGAGATTGATAAACCGAGCATCAGGAAGATAGATGAGGCATTAAAAGGAGAGGAAGAAGGAGTTGAGAAAAAGGAAGTCCAGCTGGGTGAACCCGATGAGCGAATTTTGGAAATCAGCACGGCGCCCGTGATTGGAATAGATAAAAAGATTCTGGGGCAGGTCGTAATTCTGCACGACATTACAAGAGAAAAGGCCATCGAAAAGATGAAAACAGAATTTGTCACAATCGCCGCCCATCAATTAAGGACTCCTTTATCGGCTGTCAAATGGACGCTGCGATTGATTTTAGATCAAGATCTTGGTCCGATTTCAAAGGAGCAGTCAGAAACCCTTGAGAAAGGATATCAAAGCAATGAGCGGATGATAAGCCTGGTCAATGATTTATTGAATATTACTAGAATTGAGGAAGGAAGGTTTATTTACGGATTTGTAAGAATCTCTTTTGTAGATTTAATTGTTGAAACTATTGGCAGTTTTCAGACACTCGCCAATATGAAAAATATAAAAATTAAATTTGAAAAGCCAAAAAACAGCATTGAGATTATGGCTGATAAAGAGAAAATGAAATTGGCTTTGCAGAATTTGATAGAAAATGCCCTTAACTATTCGCCGGGGGGCAGTGACGTGACAATTTCGCTTGATTGCGATAAGATGAACTTAACGCTCGGCATCAAGGATATGGGGATGGGAATCCCCAAAAAGCAGCAAGGAAGGATTTTCACTAAATTTTTCAGAGGAGAAAATGCGATACGGATGGAAACCGAAGGGACGGGCTTGGGCCTCTTTTTGGCAAGAAACATAATAGAGAAGCACGGCGGGAAAATTTGGTTTGAAACCGAAGAGAACAAAGGATCAACTTTTTATTTCACATTGCCATTAGCCAAATAATAAAATAATGCCAATATCATGCGAATGATATCCAAATGATGCGAGTATATCTGCGGCATTTGAATTCGTTCGTAGATTTACATTATGTTTTATGAAAAAAATTCTAATTATTGAAGACGAAAAAGTTCTTTTGGATGTTTTGGAAAAGAAATTGACAAGTCAAGGATATGAAGTGGTAGTCGCCAAAGATGGGGAAGAGGGTTTGAACAAAATGAAGGAGTCAAAACCCGACCTGATTTTGCTGGATATAATTATGCCCAAAAAAGACGGTTTTGAGGTTTTGACCGAAATGAACAAAAATGAGGCGCTGTCTGATATTCCGGTGATCATTATTTCAAATTCCGGCCAGCCGGTCGAAATAGATAAGGCCTTGAAATTAGGCGTGAAAGATTATTTGATAAAGACCGAATTTGACCCGGAAGAAGTGATAAATAAAGTGACGAAAATCTTTGGCGAAGCCTCGGAAGCGCCGGAAAAGACAGCTCCTCAGTCAGCTGACAGAAAAGAAAAAACAGTGGAGAAAAAAGGGAATAACTTGGGCAATAAAATTTTAATTGTTGAAGACGACAAATTTCTCCGGGACCTGATTATTAAAAAATTAAAGACCGAAGGCTATGAAACTGTTTTTGCCGTCGGCGGCGAAGAAGGTCTGAAAAAAGCGGAAGAAGAAAAGCCCGATTTGGTACTGCTTGATTTAATTTTGCCGGGCATTGACGGGTTTGAGGTCTTAAAACAAATGAAAAGTCATTCTTCCGACGCAATTAAAAAGATCCCCGTGATAATTTTGAGCAATCTGGGCCAGAGAGACGACGTGGAAAGAGGCATTAATTTGGGGGCGGTTGATTTTTTGATCAAAGCCCATTTTACCCCTGGCGAAATTATTGATAAGATAAAACAGGTTTTGAAAGAAAAGAAATAGTATCAAGATGAGGAAAAAATATCGTGTTGCAATTTTGAAAGCGGTGTTTATTATGGCCTTTGTTTTAGGCCTCTTTTTGATTTGGGAAAAAAGGTCAACTTTTAAAATAGTGCCCGCGCAAACAGGCCCCGTTAATGAAGAAGAAAAAACCGTTGAACAGTCAAACGGGCCAAAGAGCCCGATTTCGGGCTTGGCCTGCGAGAACGGCCAACGTCGGCCTCTTGCTATTATGCTTGGAGGAGATGCTGTAGCCAGGCCCCTTTCTGGCATTTCAGAAGCTGATTTGGTTTTTGAGATGCAGGTTATTGAAGGGAGCATTACTCGTTTGATGGCCGTATTTGTCTGTGCCACCCCCGGTCAAATCGGAGCTGTAAGAAGCGCCAGAGACGATTTTATACCTTTGGCGTTGGGGCTGGATGCGATTTACGCTCATTGGGGCGGCTCTCACTTTGCCTTAGATTTGCTAAAGACTGGTATTGCTGACAATATTGACGCCCTGCCCAATCCATATAGCGCTTTTTATCGGCAAAGCGGAATTGTTGCTCCGCATAACGGCTTTACTTCAATAAGCAGACTATTGTATGCCGCAAAAAATCTTAATTACCGGACTGGCGGGAAATTTTTAGGTTATCCTCATCTGAGCGATACAGAAATTTCATCGCACGGCCAAGAAAAAAAAGTTTTGCGGATTAGCTACATCATGCCTTTTAATATCGGTTATGAATACAGCCCCGAAAAAAATTCATACCTGCGTTTTCGCGGAGGCACAAAAGAAATTGATAAAAACACCGGCGCTCAGGTGGAAGCAAAAAATGTTGTTATAATGCGAGCAGTTTCTGAGCCGCTTGAGGGTCAATATAACAAAGTCCACGTTGAAGGGGATGGCAAAGCCGAATTTTATTTAAACGGCCAGGTCAAAAATGGCACCTGGAAAAAAGACAAAAACGACCCAAACAGCAAACTTTATTTTTATGACGAAAAAGGCCAGGAAATCAAATTTGTGCCCGGCTCAATCTGGATTGAAATTGCGGATCCTGGAATGGCGGTCACATATCAATAAAATAAAATGCTCATTTTCCTTTACGGACCGGACAGCTTCCGGTCCGGCCAAAAATTAAAAGAGATCGCGGAAAATTACAAAGCCAAACACAAAAGCGGGCTGAATTTTCAGTCCTTTGATTGGTCGCCCTCGGTTTTGGGCGAGTTAAAAAATATTTTATCTTCCGCGTCCATGTTTGAAGAAAAAAAATTGGCGATTTTAAAAAACGCCTGCAGCGCGGCAAAAACAGATCAGGAAGAATTGATAGGGATTCTGGAGCAAAAAGGGGCGCTGGCAGACCAGGACACGATAATCGTATTTTTTGAGGCGGGCCGCCCTTCTCGCCTCGCTGAGGCTTCGGCGAAGCGGGCGGGCGAGCCTCGCCAGAACAAGGCGGGAAAGCCAGAAAAAAGCGAACTTTTTGCTTGGTTGGTCAAAAAAGTCAAAATGGCCGAATGCTTTGAATATTTATCGGGGGTAAAGCTTTCTAATTGGGTGAAAAAAGAAATTGAAAATCAGGGCGGTTCTGTTTCGGCCCAAGCTCTGGCAAAGCTGATTGGTTTTGTCGGCTCTGACCTTTGGCAGATGGAAAGCGAAATTACTAAGTTGGTCAGCTTCAGTTCGGTTAAACCGATAAGCGAAAGCGACGTGGAATTGCTTGTCAAATCAAAATATGACCCCAATATTTTTGCCACGATTGACGCATTGGCCGCCAGAAATAAAAACCTGGCTTATAAACTCATGCACGAGCATTTAGCGCAGGGCGAAAACGAGATTTATATTTTAACGATGTTCGTTTATCAATTTAGAAACCTGCTGCAGATAAAAAGCCTGATTGACGAAGGGATTCCTTCCGATGTCCTGGCTAAAAAAACCGGCCTGCATCCGTTCGTCATAAAAAAATCCTGGAGTCAATTGCGAAATTTCAGCCAGGATATTTTGAAGAAAATCTACGAAAGATTATTGAAACTGGATATCGCGATTAAGCGCGGTCGCATTGAGCCGCAAACAGCGCTGGATTTGATAGTGGGAGAAATAGCAGGGTAAAAATCCAAAGCCGAAAGTTCAAATGTCCCCGGCCTCGCCTCGGCTCGGCCGAGGGCGGGCAAATCAAATCCAAAATCCAAATGATTAAATTAAATTCGTTTTGGATTTTGAGCTTTGACATTGATTTGGAATAATTTGAGCTTTGAAATTTGGATTTTAAAATCCCCGTTGCCGGGGATTTTGTCTATTTGTTGAGTAGTTTCATTAAGCGAGACTTTTTGCGGGCCTTGGCCCGTTAGAAATCTTCATATCTTTGGATAGCGGCTATTAAGAGGCGATAAACTTTAAATCCGTTTATTTATTGATTAGTCGCATTAGTCTGGATTTCTTACGGGCCGCGGTATTTTTCTTGATGACTCCTCTCCTGGCCGCTTTATCAATTGCCTGATAGGCCTGGGCCATCAGCTTCTTGGCTTCCTCTTTTTGGCCGGCTATCGCCATCTTTTTGATTTTTTTGACGATATCCTTAGCCGCTTTGCTCCGCGCCAAATTAAGCACTCGGTGCTTTTTTGCCTGTCTCAACGCTTTTTTAGCTGATTCTTTTATTGGCATAGATTTGTATCAGAAATATAGCAGATAATTTACTTTTTTGCAAGTTTATTTTTTTGCCGCTACTTTCCTCAATTTATTTATCTCCTCCTGCAATCTCATCGCCTCGTCAAATTGGAGGTTGCGGTTGGCGAGGTTCATTTTGAATTCAAGTTCTTTCAGATATTCATCCAGATACTCTTTCTCGGTTTTGGGGCTGATTGTGGGCTTGGTGACCTCTACGATGCTTGGCCTGATTGGTTTCTTTATCGCTTGCGGCGTCAGACCATGCTCTTTGTTATATTTTCCCTGGATCTTTCTCCGGCGGTTGGTTTCGTCAATTGCGTTTTTCATTGAGCGGGTGATTTTGTCGGCATACATGATGACTCGGCCCTGTGGATGGCGCGAGGCGCGGCCCATGGTTTGAATGAGGGTTGTTTGGTTGCGTAAAAAGCCTTCTTTGTCAGCGTCCAAAATTGCCACCAGTCCGACTTCTGGCAAATCAAGGCCTTCTCGCAAAAGATTTATTCCGACCAAAACATCAACTTTTCCCAGCCGCAAATCTTTTAAAATTTCCGGTCGCTCAAGCGTTTTTATCTCCGAATGAAGATATTGTGCTTTAATGCCGGCGTCCTGCAAATATTCGGATAAGTCTTCGGCTAAACGCTTGGTCAATGTGGTTACCAGCACACGCGCGCCGCTTTTAACAGTTTTCTTTATTTGTTTTATCAAATGCGGAATTTGATTCTTGGTCGGTCTGACTTCTATGGCCGGATCAAGCAGGCCGGTGGGGCGGATTAATTGTTCGGCCACGTAATTTTTGCTGTGATTCAATTCGTAGACGCTTGGCGTGGCTGAAGTATAAATCGTCTGGCCGGCGCGTTCCTCAAATTCTTTAAATTTTAACGGCCGGTTATCAATGGCCGAAGGCAGGCGGAAGCCGTATTCAATCAGCACTTTTTTGCGCGCTTCGTCGCCGGCTGACATACCGTTTAACTGCGGAATGGTCATGTGGGATTCGTCAGCAAACAGGAGATAATCTTTGGGGAAGTAGTCCAGTAATGTAAACGGCGGCTCGCCGGGCTGGCGGAATTCAAGATGCCTGGAGTAATTTTCAATGCCGTGACAATAGCCGGTTTCTTTGATCATTTCCAGATCAAAATTAGTGCGGCGGCTCAAGCGTTCCCCGTCAAGCAACTTTTTGTGGCTTTTTAATTTTTTCACCCGATCTTCAAGCTCCATTCTTATATTTTTAATGGCCAAATTCAGCTTTTGTTCAGGAGTGACCCAGTATTTGGCCGGAAAAACGCGGGCGTATTCAATTTCCTGTTCCGGCTTGGCTTTTAGGATATTGTTAGGGACGCTAATTTCGTTGATTTTTTCTATTTCATTGCCAAAAAAATCAAATTTCAAAATTTGCTCGCCCGTGGCGCTCCAGACCTCAACCAAGTCGCCCAAAACCCGAAAAGTGCCGCGTTTAAAATCAATGTCCGAGCGACTGTATTGCAGAGAAATTAAATGCCGCAAAAATTTTTGGCGCGATAACATTTGGCCTTTTTTAAATTCCAGACTTAGATTTTTGTATTCTTCGGGTGAGCCGATATTGTAAATGCACGAAACAGAAGCCACAACTATCACGTCCTCGCGTGAAAGGAGCGCTTGGGTGGCGGCGTGGCGCAAGCGGTCAAGCTCGTCATTGATTTTAGAATCCTTGTCTATATATGTATCGGTTTGGGGGATATAGGCTTCGGGTTGGTAATAATCATAATAGGAAACGAAAAAGTGCACGGCGTTGGCGGGAAAAAATTCTTTAAATTCCTGATAAAGTTGGGCGGCCAGGGCCTTATTATGGGAAATGACCAATGTTGGTTTTTGCACGCGTTCAATGACGTTGGCCATCGTAAAAGTCTTGCCGCTGCCAGTCACGCCCAAAAGCGTCTGGTGGCTGACACCAGCTTGAAGGTTTTGAGTTAATTTTTCAATCGCCTGCGGTTGGTCGCCAGTGGGCTTAAACGGGGCGATGAGTTTGAAATTCATAATTCAAAGGGTTATACTGGAAATAATGATTTCTTTCCTTGAAGGCAAAATTCTGCTCAAATCCGAAAAATATGCCATTGTTGAAACAGGCAGGATTGGTTTTAAAGTTTGGTGTTCTGAAAAAACTCTTTCAAAAATACCACAATTAGCCGGCTCTGTAAAACTTTTTACTTATCTTTCGGTCAAAGAAACCGGCTGGGATTTATTCGGTTTTTTGACCTTTGATGAACTTGAACTTTTTGAGCTTTTGATTTCTATTCCCGGCATCGGTCCGAAAACTGCTTCAAATATTTTGTCGGTGGCTTCGGTTGAAGACCTGCAGGAGGCGATTGTTCTGGGAGACGAGACAATACTCTCCCGGGTTTCTGGTATCGGCAAAAAAGTGGCGCAAAAAATCGTGATTGAATTAAAGTCAAAGGTCAAAAGATTAGCCAAAGGCGGCGGCGATAAATTCAAAGTGGCGGATGAGATAGAAATTATTGACGCTTTAGTGGTGCTGGGCTATAAGGTTTATGAAGCGCGAGAAGCATTAAGGCAGGTGCCAGCGGAGACAAAAGGAGTAGAAAATAGAGTCAAGGAGGCACTGAAAAGGTTGGGGAAGACAAAATAATGATAGCGCAAACAGAGTTAAAAGAAGACGAAAAGAACGAATGGAACCGTTTTGTTTTAGAGCAAGACGGTAGTTTTTTACAGAGCGCGGAATGGGGAGAATTTCAGAAATCGGTTGGAAGAAAGATATATTTTTTAAAAGGAGAAGGATGGCAAGGGCTTATTATAAAGTACGATCTGCCTCTTCTTAAAAGTTATTTGTATTGTCCTCGCGGCCCGCTCATCCTGGGCGGAACGAAAGATCTCTCGCGAATGCGAGACTTTTTAAATGAAATTACGAAATTAGCAAAACAAGAAGACGCGATATTTGTGAGAATTGAGCCAACGGGGGATATTGCGGAAGATGATCTGAGAGAATCGGGATTTATCAGGTCGCAAAAAGAAGTTCAGCCATCGCGCACGTTGATTTTGGATTTGAACTTGAGCGAAGAAGAATTGCTGGCGCAGATGCATGAGAAAACGCGCTACAACATCGGCTTGGCTCAGCGCAAAGGCATTTCCGTAACTTTAAGAAAACTGGAAGATGGCGTGGAAGCTTTTGAAAAATTTTGGCAGCTTTTAAATCAGACGGCAAAAAGACAGAATATTCATATTTTCTCAGAGGATTATTATAAAAGACAACTGACTATTAAGAGCAAGCAATTTGAGAATCTGCTTTTTGTAGCGGCTTATCAGGGCAGGGCAATTGCGGCAAATTTGGTAAACTTTTTTTTACCCTCCGACTTGTCCGCCGTAGCTTTAGCGAAGGAGGGAGCCTTGGCGAAGGAGGGCGGTACCGCAACTTATTTGCACGGCGGCTCGGATAACGAACACCGCGCTTTAATGGCGCCGCATCTGCTTCAGTGGGAGCAGATAAAAGAAGCAAAAAAAAGAGGCTGCAAAGCATATGATTTCTGGGGCTATGACGAACAAAAATGGCCGGGTGTCAGCCGTTTCAAAAAAGGCTTTGGCGGCAGAGAAATAAATTATATCGGCACTTTTGATTTGATTTTAAAACAGGCCTGGTACAGCGCCTATGTTTTGGTAAAAAAGGTTTTATAAATGAAAAATTTATTGAGAAAACTAATCCCTAACTTTATTTTCAGCTTGTATCATTGGAAGCTAGCGTATTTGGGCGCGATTTTATATGGTTTTCCTTCGCGAAAATTAACAGTAATCGGGGTGACAGGGACGAAAGGGAAAACAACAACCTGCAATTTAATCGCCCAGATTTTGAATGAGGCGGGGTTTAAAACCGGTCTGGCCACAACCGTTAATTTCAGAATTGGGGATAAAGAGTGGATAAATGAATATAAGCAAACAATGCTGGGTAGATTTCGTTTACAGAAACTTTTGCGGCAGATGGTTCGGGAAGGCTGCAAATACGCGGTGATTGAAACTTCATCGGAGGGTATATTACAATATAGACACAAAGGAATTAAATATTCTGTTGCCGTTTTCACTAATTTGTCGCCTGAACACATTGAGCGCCACGGCAATTTTGAAAATTATCGCTCAGCCAAGCTGAAATTGTGCGAGGCGGTGGCAAAAAAAAGAGATGGCATCGGGATTTATAATTTGGATGATGCCAACGTGGATTATTTTTTGAAATGCGATATTAATAATAAAATCGGCTTTGGCACGCGTAATAAATATCAGCTGGCAAATTTCAATAAAATTTCGGGTATTGAATTATTTGCTGATAAAACAGAATTTTTAATAAATAACGATAAATTTGAAATGCCGTTGATTGGTGAATTTAATGTTTATAACGCCGCGGCCGCGATTTGCGTGGCTGGCTTGCAGGGAATCGGGATGGGGAAAATTAAAGAGATTTTGAGAAATGCCAAACCGACCCCCGGCCGCCTGGAAGTTGTAAATGCCGGCCAGCCGTTTACTGTCATTGTTGATTACGCGCACGAGCCGGCTTCTCTTGAAGCGGTTTACAAAACTCTTAGAATTTTCAACCCTCACACCTCACGAGGTGAGGGGGTAAATCCGCGAAAAATAATCGCTCTTTTGGGCGCGCAGGGCGGGGGAAGGGATAAGCGTAAGCGTCCGGAATTGGGCAGGATAGCGGGGGAATACGCGGATACGATTATTGTTACAAATGAGGATCCTTACGACGAAAATCCGCAGCAGATAATTGATGATGTAAAACAAGGAATAACCCCTCGTCCGCCGGCTGGCGGATCGGGGCAAAATCTCTTTGAGATTTTGGACCGCCGGGAGGCGATTAAAAAGGCACTAAGCTTGGCTGAACCGGGGGACATCGTGATTTTAACAGGCAAAGGCGGAGAGGTCTGGATGTGCGGCCCAAACGGCGAAAAAATACCATGGAACGAGAGAGAAGTCGTCGAAGAGGAGCTGGGGAGGCTGCAGTCTTGACTTTCGGTTTATGATATGGTATTATTTTAACAATTGAACATAATCAAAGGAATTCATATACAAAGGAGGGTTCATATATGGGAGAGATCATTGTTCTGGATCCTGGCAAGAGAAAAATTGAGAAGCCAGAAAGAATTGAGAAGTGTAATATCTGCGGGGAAGAGCTCGTAGGCAATACTTGCTTGAAATGCGACCCCATTCCGGATTTTAAGGAATATACTGAAAGGAAACTGGTTAATGTCAACGGGAAGACAGTTCAAATCATCCCGACATTAAATGTCTGTCCTACGTGCAAAAATCCGTATTGTGGGAATAGATGTCCGGTCTGTGAGGATAACGTGGCCGGGTAGTAGTTTTTTAAAAAGTGAAAAAACACTAAAAAATGAGGAGGTGGGATTATGTTTAGATTGCGAAGCGAAAAAGTTTTATTTGTAGTAACTGTTTTTTTCTTTATATTAGCTTGGGTACTTAAAGGCTGGATTTTTGTGACGCTGACGGCAATTGTTTCCTTGCTCGGTCTTTCGGTAACGGTCATTTCTCTGATGGTAGAAATCAGGCTGTCTAGAGGTAGGATTAAGCTGCTTACATTTTGCTCGCTGTGCAAAAAAATTCTGCCGATTATTCCTGAGAATCAAGCCCCCGAATACGGTCCTGCACCTGATTTTGTCGAAATACCCAGGGACGATATGCTGAAATTTGAAAAAGAACACGAACAGCACATCAGATATCTTTTGGAAGTTATTTTCGGGCCATGGCGTAGGGGGCCGATAGGCGATCCCATGACACCCGGCTACTTAGTAGCTCGGCATAAAAGAAATCTGTTCTTTGTAAAAAGGCACAGGAAAAGCATTATGGAACCTATGAGCTATGAGCTCGTAGAAAAAGGACTGCCAGATTTTAGCTGGAGATGGCGATTTGCTCGCTTGGCATTTAAATAATGAGATTATATTTACGGGACGGTTTTGCAACGTCCCGTTTTTTATTTCCATCGCAGTTTAATTTTTGTGCTATAATTTGATCAGATATGCCAGGTAGTGAAAATTCGGCTGCTGCCTGACAGCGATCATAAAAATTGCCGAATTTCTACTACCTGGTATGGATAAAAAGTACGAAATTTTAGACCACCCGGCGGATTTGAAAATCAGGGCTTTTGGCAAGGATTTGCCCGAGGTTTTTGTGAATATGGCGCTGGCGATTGCCAGCGAATTCCGCTCTTCGCGAAGAGCGGAACGAGTGCCAGCTTTTGCCAAAGGCGCGGCCGAAGAGATTGGAATTGAATCAGATGACTTGGCCTCGCTTTTGGTTGATTGGCTGAGTGAGATTTTATATCGCGGGGAGATTAACAAAAAAGTTTACAACGATTTTGAAATCAATGAATTTTCAGAAGAACCTTTTAAAATCAAAGCGAAAATCAGAGGCGTTGCCGTTGAATCAAAAAACATCGATATCAAAGCTGTTACTTATCACGAACTGGAAATTAAAAAAATAAGCGATTACTGGGAGGCGATAGTGGTGTTCGATATCTAATTTTCGCGCAGGGCAGGCAATTTTCTTCTGCGGAACTCCCCAGCCCTTCGCGAAGGGCTGGGTCAGACAGTCCTCGTGCGAAAATTGCCTGCCCTGCGCAAGAGATATCCTTTTTATGATACAGAAAAAAGATCTAAATAAAATTTCAGATTTTATCTGGGAAATTCCAATCCGCCAGCTGGCGGACAGAGCTGATATGCGCGTGCCGGCTAGAGTTTACGCGGATGAGAAATTGCTTGAAAAAGTTTTTGACGACAAATCGCTTGAGCAATTGGTTAATGTCGCCACTTTGCCGGGCATCGTAAACTATGCCTTGGCTATGCCCGATATGCACGAAGGTTACGGCTTCCCGATTGGCGGAGTAGCTGGATTTGACGCAAAAGAAGGCATAATTTCGCCCGGCGGGGTCGGTTATGACATAAACTGTGGAGTTCGGGTTTTGCGTTCGGATTTGACTGTTAAAGAAATCCAGCCGCATATTGTCAAATTAATGAACCAAATCCAGCGCGATGTGCCTTCCGGCGTTGGTCAGGGCGGAGAAGTGAAATTAAACGAAGAATCAATGAAAAATGTTTTGGAGCAGGGGGTCAGATATGTCGTGGAAAAAGGTTATGGCGAAAAAGAGGACATTGAATATTGCGAAGAAAAAGGAGCGATGAATGGCGCGCAATCCTCAGCGGTTTCGGAAAAAGCCAAAAGCCGAGGTCGCGATCAGCTCGGCACTCTTGGCGCGGGCAATCATTTTTTGGAAGTGCAGAGAGTGGACGAAATTTTTGATGAGAAAATTGCTGAAATTTTTGGTCTAAAAAAAGATTTAGTGACAATTATGATTCACTGCGGCTCCCGCGGTCTGGGCCATCAGGTGGCAACTGATTATGTTTCGCTCATGCACAAAGTTTTGCCAAAATACAAAATCAGGTTGCCCGATGCGGAATTGGCTTGCGCGCCTTTTAATTCTCTTGAGGGCCGGCAATATTTTTCCGCCATGGCCGCTTCGGCAAATTTTGCCTGGGCTAATCGGCAGGTAATCATGCATTTGGTCAGGGGAGCGTGGCAGAGAGTTTTGGGACAGAGCGGCGGGCAATTGAAATTAATTTATGATGTGGCTCATAATATCGCAAAAATTGAGGAGCATGACGGACAAAGATTATGCGTTCATCGGAAAGGGGCAACCCGCGCTTTCCCGCCTGGAAGCAAAGATATTCCTGAAAAATACCGCCAAATCGGCCAGCCGGTTTTAATTCCCGGTACCATGGGCACGGCTTCATATATTTTAGCCGGAACAGAGGGAGGGAAAGAAACATTTTTCTCTGTTTGCCACGGCGCAGGCAGAGTGATGTCGCGCCACGCCGCCCTTCGCCTGGTTGAGGGCTCTGAGTTGCGTAAAAAATTGGAATTGGAAGGAATTATCGTCCGTTCGCTTTCGGCCAAAGGCCTGGCCGAAGAAGCGCCGATTGCATATAAAGATATTAATAATGTCGTGGAGGTGGTTGAACGAGCGGGCCTGGCAAAAAAAGTGGCAAGGCTTAAGCCGCTTGGCGTGATAAAAGGATAAAATTTACTGAAAAAATAGTAATTTAAAAAGAAAGCCCCCTAGCAGTTTTTTGCTGCTAGGGGGAATTTAATTTTGAGTGAACACGTTAGGAGGTCAGAGAGGGCATTCTTTGCCTTTTTCCTCGCATATCTTTTTAAGCTGTTTTTTCGCAGCCGCGGCTTTGCGGGACACCCTCTTCTTTTTATGAAAGTGCCATTCTTCAGTTTCGCTATCCGGAGTTCTTTTGCGGAAAACGCGAAATTTCAGATACTGATGTTCTCTGCTCGCTTGGAGCTGAGCTATTAAGGCATAGGGGACATTCCATGCCTGCATCGGCTTTCCTTTAAAGATGATTGTTTGAGTTTCAAGCGTAAGCGGCGCGCTTGGTAGTTCCATTTTTTCAGCCGCCCTGGCAATTACCTCGTTGGTATGGTCACCGATATGTTCTACGAACCAGTCCTCTGTTTTTCTTTTGTCCATCTTTTCCTCCTTTCTTTTTTCTAGCCTCCCAATACAGGGAAGAGCTAAATATTTGACATAAATGGAGTCTCTGTTCGAGGCTAAATTTTTCGAGGTTTCTTTTTGCCTCTTCGCTTAGAGCATAATTGGAACCTTGCGGCGTTATAAGATTATGCCGAATTAATTTTTTAAAGAGCGGTTTTATCCATGGCAGTCTTTTAAATTCCTCTAGCTCTTCCCAGCGTCCAGCCTCTATTTTAAGGAGCAGGACGATGATTCTTACCCCTCTTAAGAACTCCTTCCTTGGGGGCTTTTTATTTTCACGTTTTTTCCTGGGCATTTTTTGCACCTCCTAAGTCTGTGAAAGGGCTGTGTAATTAAGAAAGATAGCACATTTTAGAAGCTTTGTAAATATTTATTTTACAGATACAAGATGTTATAATAAAAGAAAGAACAAATTATGAAAAAATATTCTTCAGCCAGAGCCGGCAAAGGGAAAACGGCCTATCGCACTCCGTCTGATTTTCGCTTTAGACATTTTAAAGATATCCAGCGCCGCAAAATCAATCAAAATAAAAATAAATAAAATGGATATTTTTGAAAAACAACAAAGAATAGATTCTGTTAAAGGAATTGTGAAGGCGAGATGGTTTAATGCAACGATTGTTGTTTCTTTGGGGATTATTTTAAAATTAGGTTTTTTTGGTCATTGGGGAGGCCCATTGTCTTATTCTAAAATATTAGGCATGGCTGCCCTTGCTTTCGGCTACAACTTCGTTTATTGGCTTTATATCCGCCGGCCAGCAGAAAAGATTGGCAATATCTCGTTAAATATCGTGACTGCGCTGCAGGTGATTGTAGACCAAATGATGTATACAATTCTTTATTATTATTCGGGCACTGTTGAGGGCGTCACTTTTCTGCTCTATTATTTAACGATTTTAATTGCCAGCAGTCTATACAAGACAAAGGGAATTGTTTTGAGCGGATTTCTGTCCATTCTTTTATATACCGGAGCGACATTGGCAGATTTTTATAGGATTGTTCCCCACGTGTATTCTTATGCCGGGAAGATAGGATGGTTTGGCGATGCTTTTATGACTCGGGCAAAGATTGTCAGTTTTATTTTTTATATGGGCGTAGCCATATTTTTCTCTGCGTTTCTTTCTAATTTGATTAGGAAGCGGGAAGAGGCATTGAAAAGCAAGCAGAATCAATTGGCAGAACAATCCCATATTTTGGTTGGCCAAACCCAGGAACTCACCAAAACCAAAGACTATCTCCACGAAGCTTTAACCAAATCTGACGCGGCCAGAGTAGAGACAGAAAAAACAAAAGACCAGCTCCAAAAGGCCAATCTTGAGCTTACAGCCAAGATTAGGGAACTTGAAAAATACGGCCAGGTGACCACCGGCAGGGAACTTAAAATGATGGAACTGAAGGAAAAAATTAGGTCTATGGAAGAAAGAATAAAAGAATTAGAGCAACAAATAAACAAAAGACAATAGAATATGGATACTTTTGAAAAACAACAGAGAATAGATACTATTAACGGAATTATAAAAGTCCGTTGGTTTATCGCCAGTATTATAATTGGCATAGGTTTTCTTTTAAAGGCAAAATATTTTGGCGTTGGCTGGGGAATTGGTTTCGGAGCTGATATCTTATCTGCCTATTTAAAGATAAGCATTTTCGGTGCGGTAGCCTTTGGTTATAATCTTATCTTCTGGTTTTTTATGCGCAGGCTTGGCCGCCGACCATTAGAAAAGATTAGTGATAGGGTTTTAATTATTATGTCAGCCTTGCAGATAATCCCGGATCAGCTTATGTTTACTGTACTTTATTATTTTAACGGGACAGTAGACACCATGGCATTTATGTTCTATTTTTTTTCGCTTCTTCTGGCCGGCAGTCTTTATAAATCCAGAGGCATCATTTTAACCGGCATATTGGCCGGATTTTTGCATAGTTCAATATTGATTATTGAGTATGAAAAAATAATTCCTCATTTTAATACCTACCAAGGGATAACTTTCTATGGCAATCTTTATGTAGCGCGGGGAAAAACCTTCAGTTTTATATGCTATATCGGCATCACGACATTTATTGCCGCTTTTCTGTCTAATTTAATCCGCAATCGGGAAAGCAGACTTCGCCAGCAGCGCGATCAATTATCCGGGCAGACCCAGCTTCTCACCACCCAAACCCAGGAACTGACCAAAACCAAAGACTATCTCCACGAGGCCCTGACCAAATCAGATAAATCAAGAGCAGAGCTTGAAAAAACTAAAGTAGACCTCGAAAAAGCCAATCTTGAATTAAAAACTAAATTGGATGAAGTTGAAAAATACAATAAAGTGACCGTTGGCAGAGAAGTGAGGATGGCAGAATTGAAAGAAAAAATAAAAACCATGGAAGCTAGAATGAAAGAATTGGAACAACAAATAAATCAAAAATAAAATAATTTTATGGATATTTCCGAAAAACAGCAGAGGATAGAATCTATAGACGGGATTATAAAAATCCGTTGGTTTATTGTGGCCATTGTAATTATTTCAGGTTTTGTTTTAAAAGCAAAATATTTTGGGTGGGGAGGCGGTTTTCGGGGAGATTCTATTTCAGGTTATTTAAAGATAGGTGCTTTTGGTGCAGTAGCTTTTGGTTACAATTTTATCTTCTGGCTTTTTATGCGCCGTCTCGGCCGCAAGCCGCTAGAAAAGGTTAGCGCCAGGACATTAAGCATTATGTCAATTCTGCAGATAATTCCAGATCAGCTTATGTTTACGGCGATTTATTATTACACCGGTACAGTAGATAGTATGGCATTTGTTTATTATTTTATTTCTGTTTTTAATGCCAGCAGCATTTATAAAGCCAAGGGCATTCTTTTTACAGGAGTGCTGGCTGGATTTTTATACACTGGGATTTTAATTATGGAACATCAAGGGTTGATATCGCACTTTTATACTTATCAAGGGATAACTCTTTTTGGCAGTATTTACGTGCTACGAGGAAGGATCGTTACTTTTTTCTTTTATATAGGCATTATGACATTTGCAGCCGCTTTTCTATCTGCTTTAATCCGCAATCGTGAAAAGAAACTTAGGCAGGAACGCGATAAAGTAACAGAGCAGTCTCAAGTTTTAACCGTCCAGACTCAGGAGCTGACCAAAACTAAAGATTATCTCCACGAAGCCCTGACTAAATCGGATAAAGCAAGGACGGAATCTGAAAAGGCCAGATCTGAGGCCACTAGTGCCAAAGAAGATTTGGAAAAAGCCAATCTTGAATTAAAAACTAAATTGGATGAAGTTGAAAAATACAATAAAGTGACCGTTGGCAGAGAAGTAAGGATGGCGGAACTGAAAGAGAAGATGAAATCTATGGAACGTGAAATTGATGAATTAAAAAGTCGGCTAGAATCCACATAATCTTAAAAATTTTTAAAACCGTGGATATTTCCGAAAAACAGCAGAGAGTAGATTCCATAAAAGGAATTATTATGGCAAGGTGGTTTGCCATTGCGATTTTTGCTGCAGTCGGTTTGATTTTAAAAACTAAATATTTTGTATGGGCGCCTACTTTTGACTCCATTAAGATACTTGCCATGGCTGCTTTCGCCTTTAGCTATAACTCTGCCTACTGGCTTTATTTAAGAAAACCAATAGAAAAAGTCGACAATCGATGGCTGGCAGTGGTGTCTATGCTGCAGGTGCTTGGGGACCAATTATTATACACAGTAACTTTTTATTTTGCTGGAGCGCTTGAAAGCATAAATTTTATTTTTTATTTTATCACCATTCTAGTAGCGAGTAGCCTCTACGGGAAAAAAGGAATCATTCTGACCTGGTTAACGTCTGTCATTCTTATCTCCGGTATAGTCATAGCCGAATATTATCAGTTAATGCCCCACGTCTTTGCTTTTAAGGGGGTAGCTTTAAACCCATTGATTACGAAAGCCAGGATGATTAGTGTCCCTGCGTATTTGGGCATAGCTGCGATTTTCTCAATTGTGCTTTCCGGTTTATTTAGGAAACGCGAAAAAGGATTGCGGGAAAAAAGCGATCAATTAAGTAAACAGGCGAGCATCCTTACAAATCAGACCCAAGAGCTCACTCGCACCAAAGACTATCTCCACGAAGCTTTAACCAAATCAGATGTTGCCAGAGTAGAAATAGAAAAAACAAAAGACGAGCTCCAAAGGGCCAATCTTGAGCTTCAGGCCAAGATTAGGGAACTTGAAAAATACGGCCAGGTGACCACGGGCAGGGAACTTAAGATGATGGAACTGAAGGAAAAAATTAGGTCTATGGAAGAAAGAATAAAAGAATTAGAGCAACAAATAACTCATAAATAAGTATGGACACTTTTGAAAAACAGCAGAGGATAGAATCTATAAACGGAATTATAAAAATCCGTTGGTTTATTGTAAGTATTATAATTGGGCTGGGGCTTGCTTTGAAGGCAAAATATTTTGGCGTTGGCTGGGGAATTGGTTTTGGAGCTGATATCTTATCTGCCTATTTAAAGATAGGCATTTTTGGTGCGATAGTCTTTGGTTATAATTTTATCTTCTGGTTTTTTATGCGCAGGCTTGGCCGCCGACCATTAGAAAAGATTAGCGACAGATCATTAAATATTATGTCAGCTATGCAGATAATCCCGGATCAGCTTATATTTGCCGTGGATTTTTATTTTACGGGGACAGTAGACACTATGGCATTTATGTTTTATTTTCTTTCCCTCTTTTTCGCCGGCAGTCTTTACAAGACCAGAGGTATTGTGTTGACCGGCATCGCGGCTGGATTTCTTTTCACATTTATTTGCGTCGTTGAATTCAAAGGATTAATTCCGCATTTCCCAACATATCAGAGCGTGACTTTTTTTGGTGATCTTTATATTTTGAGGGCAAAAATCTTCAGTTTTCTATCTTATATTGGCATTGTGACACTTACGGCCGTTTTTCTGTCTAATTTAATCCGCAATCGCGAACAAAAACTTCGGCAGGAACGAGATAAAGTAACAGAGCAGTCTCAAGTTTTAACCGTCCAAACCCAGGAACTCACTCGCACCAAAGACTATCTCCACGAAGCTTTAACCAAATCTGACGCGGCCAGAGTAGAGATAGAAAAAACAAAAGACCAACTCCAAAAGGCCAACCTGGAGCTTACAGCCAAGATTAGGGAACTTGAAAAATATGGCCAGGTGACTACGGGCCGGGAACTTAAAATGATGGAACTGAAAGGTCAGATTAAAACGCTTGAAAAAAGGATTGAAGAATTAGAAAAAAAATAAAATTTTATGGCAAAATTATATTTTTACGGCGGTGCAAGAATCGTTAGCGGAAGCTGTTATTTATTGGAGGTTGAAGGAAAAAAAATTTTGATTGATTGCGGCTTGTTCCAGGGTTCCAGAGAGTTTGAAGTAAAAAATCACCAGCCTTTTCCTTTTGACCCGAGGCAAATAGATACCGTTATAATCACTCATTCCCACCTGGACCATATCGGCCGGCTGCCGATGCTGGTCAAGGCCGGATTCAGAGGAAAGATCTTTGCCACTCCTCCGACAATCGAATTTACTCATTTGATGTTAGAAGACAGCAAGAAAATTTTGGCAGAAAAAGCTAGGCACGCAGACGCAATCCCTTTATTTTATGAAGGCGAGATAGACGAAATGATGAAATTTTTTGTGCCGGTTGCGTATCACAAAAAAATCAATATTTCTGATTTTGTTTCATTTGAATTTTATGAAGCCGGACATATTTTGGGTTCGGCATTTATTAAAATAACCCTTCGACCCGCTCAGGGTAAAAAATTAACAATTGTTTTTTCTGGAGATTTAGGAAATTCTTCTGTATCAATTTTAAGGCCGTTAGAAAACATTGAGGAAGCTGATTATGTATTGATAGAGTCTGCCTATGGCGACAGGCTGCATGAGAAGCAGAAAGAAGCCAAAGACATGATTGAAGATGTAGTCGAAGAAACAATTTTAAGAAAAGGGGTGCTGATGATTCCCAGTTTCGCCATGGAGCGGACCCAGCAGCTGCTTTTTCATTTCAATGAACTGGTTGAACATAAACGCATTCCTTCTATCCCGATTTTTATTGACAGCCCGCTGGCGATAGAGGTGACTAAGGTCTATGAAAAATATCCGGATTATTTTAATCCCGAAGCTAAAAATCTGCTTTTGATAGGGGATGACATTTTCAAATTTCCCGGCCTTGTCTTCACTCCTTCTGTCAAAGAATCAAAACAGATCAATGATGTTGCGCCGCCCAAAATTATTATTGCCGGTTCGGGCATGTCTCAGGGCGGCAGAATTGTACATCATGAACTGCGATATTTGCCCGATCAGCAAAATACGCTTTTGATGGTCACTTATCAGGCGCACGGCACTTTGGGCCGCAAAATTTTTGAAGGAGCAAGAGAGATAGAAATTTTAGACCAGAAGATTCCGGTCAGGGCAAAGATTAAGAACATCAGCAGCTATTCGGCCCATGCGGACCAAAAAGGTTTGCTCGATTGGCTTTGCTGCCTTCAAAAACCAATCAAAAAAGTTTTTGTGATGCAAGGCGAAGAAAAGCCAGCCAATGTCTTGGCACAGAAAATAAAGGATAGTATGGGGGTAGAGGCAGAAGTGCCTCGCATTGGGCAGATGGTTGAGCTTTGAGAGCTTGTAGACTTTTTATAAAAATTAATATAGAATAAAAAATGATGAAAAAAATAGCGTCAAGCTATCTAAAATATAAAATTTGTGTTTCTGGCGCCGCCGAAACTGGTGTTTGCAGCCCTGATGCCCTGGAAAGGGCAAAAGAAGTTGGCCGGGAAATTGTTCGCCACAATGGAGTTTTGGTAACTGGTGCCACCACCGGCATTCCTTATTGGGCGGCGGTAGGCGCAAAGGAAGAAGGCGGAATATCAATTGGTATTTCGCCGGCGGCTTCGGAAGAAGCGCACGTTAAAACCTATCATCTGCCGGTTGATTATTTTGATATGATTATTTACACGGGCTTTGAATACGCGGGCAGGAATCTTCTCTTAACCAGGTCTTCAGACGCGGTAATTGTCATTTGCGGCCGCATGGGAACACTAAACGAGTTTACTATTGCTTTTGAAGATAAAAAACCAATTGGAGTTCTGACGCAAAGTGGCGGTATGTCAGATTTTTACGATGATGTAGTAGAAAAAGCCAAACGCGGTCCGGGGAAAATCGTTTATGAATCGGACCCCAAGACCCTGGTTGAAAAAGTGCTTGAATTAGTAGAAAAAGAAAAAGTTGTAAAGATTGAAAAAAAACCGAAGATAGCGAAAATTTCTGAATAAACATTAATTTATTTAGAAAGGGGGTGGAGACAATGGCAGAAGAAAAATTAATTGGTAAGATTGTGCATTACTACACCAATATCGGCGTGGGAATTGTTGAGCTGGCGGACAAATTAAACGTTGGCGATAAAATTCATGTCAAAGGAGCCAGCACCGACTTTGAGCAGACAATAGATTCAATGCAGGTTGAACATCAAAACGTTGAAACGGCCAAAGCTGGCGAATCTATCGGCGTAAAAATGAACGAAAAAATCAGAGAAAATGATGAAGTTTTTAAAGTAATTGAATAATAATCGCTGGCGCTTTTTTAGATTTTTCTTTCTATGAAAAGTAAAAAATTTTTCTATGCTTTGTCCGCTTTGATCGGGATGATTATTGGTGTAGGAATTTTCGGCATTCCTTATGTCTTGGCTCAGGCCGGTTTTTTAATCGGTTTTTTTTATTTGGTTTTTTTGTGCCTCGTGGTGCTGGCCGTTCACCTTTCCTATGGGGAGATAATTTTGCGCACGCAGCAGGATTGTCGCCTGGTGGGCTACGGCGAAAAATATCTTGGTAGGCAAGGCAAGGTGTCGGCAACGGGTATCGTCATTTTTCAGTTTTACGGCGCCATGCTGGCCTATATCATCGCGGGCGGCCATTTTTTAAACATCATTTTTAGCAGATTTTTTGGCGGCACTGATTTTTCCTGGGCGCTGGTTTTTTTTGTTTTCGGCGCTTTGGCGATTCTTTTTGGTTTAAGGACAGTTTCGGCTTCCGAATTTTTAATGACCATTCTGTTATTGTTTTTGGCCACATTTTTTATTTTAAAAGGGGCGCCTCTTGTCAATCTTGAAAACTTGAAAGGTTTTAGTCTGATGAAGTTTTTTCTGCCCTACGGCGTTATTTTCTTTTCTTTGACCGGCGGGGCGGCGGTGCCCGAACTGCGTCAAATTTTGAGGGGGCAGGAACAAAAAATCAAAAAAGTTATAATTTTGGGAACCGTGATTCCGGCTGTCATTTATTTTCTTTTTGCCTTGGTAGTGGTCGGAACAACGGGGAAAGGCACGACCGAAGATGCAATTTCGGGCCTGGTTCCTTATCTTGGGCAGAATATTATTGTTTTGGGCGCTATTTTTGGGTTTTTGGCTGTGATCACTTCCTTTTTGATGCTGGGGCTCAATTTGCGCAAGATGTTTCAGCTTGATTACAAACTAAATAAACTTTTGGCCTGGACTCTGGCCTGCTTCGTGCCCTTGATTGTCTTTTTGGCTGGCTTTAATGATTTTATTGTGGTAATCGGGTTGATTGGAGCAGTAGCCGGCGGTTTTGAAGGGATTATGACCACCCTGATTTATATCAAAGCAAAAAGAATGGGGGACAGGCAGCCAGAATACAGCCTGAAATTAAATAAAATATTTGTTTTTGGAATGATTCTGCTATTTGCGCTGGGTATAATTTACCAATTTGTCTATCTGGTTAAATGAGGATGTTTAATTTTTCGTTCAGGCAGCACAATTTTTTTCTGCGGAACTCGCTCTCCGCCAGCTGGCGGATCGCCCAGACAGTCCTCGTGCAAAAATTGTGCTGCCTGCACAAATTAAGCGGTGATTATGTATTTTATCAAAATAGAACGCTGGCTTTTTTATCTTCTGATTTTCTTTCTGCCCTTGCAGCTAAGGATTATTTTGCATTCCTTCAGGCCGCAGTTTAACGAATGGACGAACGCTTATTTTTACGGCACGGACATTTTAATATTTTTAATTTTATTTTTGTGGTTGGCGAGGAAAATTAAAGAAAAAAAATGGAGGACTATTAATTTTGAGGCCGTTTGGATTGAAGTAGGCATTTTTTTGTTTCTGTTGGTCAGCGGAGTTTCGTTGCTTTTGTCTGATAACTTCTGGTTGAGTTTTTACAGCTGGGCCAAATTACTAGAATTTGGCCTGCTGTTTTTGTATGTAAAATATAATTTTTTCAAACAGTTTAATTTGAAGGCTTTTTTGGGGATCTTTATTGCCAGTGCTATTTTTCAAAGCGCAATTGCCATTTGGCAATTTTTTGCGCAAAAAAGTCTGGGTTTAAAAATCTTTGCCGAAAGCCCTATTGCGCCCGATATTTTGGGCGTGGCAAAAATTATTGTCGGCGGCAAAAAGATAGTCCGCGCCTACGGGCTTGTGCCTCATCCTAATATTTTAGCCGCCATTTTAATGCTGGCGATTTTTGGTCTGGTGTATTTGTTCATAAAACATTATTCCAAGCTGAATCTTCGTTTAAAAATTGTTTTTGGCGCAGTCTTGGTTTTATTGTCTCTGGCTTTGTTTTTAAGTTTTTCCCGTGCTGTGACAGTTATCGGCCTGGCAGCTTTATTTTGCTGGCTGGTTTGGATTTTTTACAAAAATAAAGAATATAAAAAGCCGGTCTTATTTGTCGTTATTTTGCTATTTGCTATTGGCTTTTTGCTATTAGCTATCTATTGGCCTTATGTTTCGGCCCGCTATGATGTCGTGGCGCTTGGCAAGAGCCAGGCGGTCAGTCTTCGCGTTTTTTATAATCAGGTAGCCTGGCAGTTAATCAAAGGCAGTCCTTTTTTGGGCATCGGGCAGGGCAATTTTGTCTGGACATTTAGCAGCTTGGCTCTTTTTGAAAACTGGATTTATCAGCCGGTGCATAATATTTATCTTTTGATTGCGGCCGAAACCGGCATTTTGGGATTATTTGCTTTTTTGTGGTTTTTGTTTAAAATAATGAGGAGCGTTTATTTGGAAAGGAGAGACACAAAAGATAAATTGGCTTTTTATTGTTTTCTCGGCGTTGTCTTTTTCCTTTTGGTCATTAGTTTTTTTGACCATTTTTTATGGGATTTACAGCAGGGGCAATTGATGCTATGGATTATGTTGGGGATAATAGCGGGATTGAGTCCCTATAGTCCCGATTTTTCCAAAATCTCCGATTTTGAGAAAAATCGAGTCCCGACATAGTCGAGGATCCTCGATAAAATCGGGAGATCCTCGAAAATTCTAAAAATCAAAGATTTTTGAATTTTCGGGACTCAGCGGACCCCGCACCAAATTTGCCCTCATAGCTCAGCGGACAGAGCGTGAGCCTCCGAAGCTCAAGACAGAGGTTCAAGTCCTCTTGAGGGCACAGACAAATTGGTACGGGGCAGGCGCCGCGCTTTTAGGCCAGAGGCGTGCCCCGTACCGAACTTTTGTTCTGGTACCGGGGTTCAAATCCTCTCAGGGACGCGAAAAACTAAAAATATAGAAAGGAGGTAAAAAATTATGGAGGATATAATTAAGTACTTTTCAGAGCTTTTTATGTTAAAACGCCAAAAGCGTAGCGGATTTAAGCTTGCCGGAGTGCCGGAGGGGTTTTGTGATTCGGTGGGAGAGCATGAAATCGTGACAGGCAAAATCGCGTATATTTTAGGCAAGATGGAAGGTGCAGACGCAGAAAAATGCGGATTTATGGGATTTTTTCACGATGACGGAGAAACGCGGGCTGGTGACCAGAACAAGGTGGCTGCCAGATATTTCAGAATTGGAGAAGCGGAGATGGAGGCATTGAAGGAGCAGGTGGCTGGACTACCGGATGATTTGGCTAAAAGGATTGTTGATTTGGTGTAGCAAAAAGAAACGCGCAGCACCAAAGAAGGAATTATAGTTCAGGACGCCGACTGGTTGGAGGTTGCTTTGCAGGCCAAAATTTTAGTTGAGCAGGGATTTGTCGGCGCAGAAGACTGGATAAATAATGTTGAAAAAGCGCTGGAAACAGAATCAGCCAAGAAAATTTTGGCTGAAATTCGCGGAATGAAAGATTTTACAAATTGCTGGTGGCAGGGGCTGAAAAAGATGACATATAAAAAATTGGCAGAAGATAAATAGCACCTTAAAATTTTTATAAGGAGGTGATAGCGAATGAAAGGGTTAAAGAAGCCCGAGCTTAGTTACATAAAGACCCTAGAACCAGAAGGGGTGGAAGAATTTTTAAAATCGGTGGAGACGATTTCAAAAAAAGCCAGGTGTGCAGAGAGAGGAATTTATGGCGGTGGTTGTCCTTATCCTATTGAGATTAATTTCTGGTCAAGGCTATTTAGCTTTTTATGAAAGGAGGGGTGTCATGGCGAGAAACTTCCGGGGTTATAAGGATGAATCCGCGGTGATTTTGAAGCATGTTTTTCCAAACAGCGATTTGGTTCTTTCAACGCCGGTAGAATTCAGCAAGAAAGTATCGGAGGTCTATATAGAAGGGGACCCAATTCAGCAGCAGCTTTTGTATGAACATCTTAGAAGACTAGTCAAAGTAGATTTTGGAGAAATGTGTTTTGGCGAATGGATTGGGGTGTTGCCGTTGGACGAAGATTTACCCTGGACAGTGATTCACTACGAAGCAGCCAGAGACATTGATAAAATCCAGCTTCTCAATTTGGTATTGTTGAGGCATCTGGCGGCTATTTGTAATTTGAAGTTATCGCTGGTTTCCGAATTGACGGTGAAAGTGCGAGGCGATATTGCTCAAGAACAATTTATTGTCTTGCCAAAAGATTTTGTAAATGGCGAAATCACCTTGCCAAGCAAAGGAGGAATAATTAACATTTTGGCTTAGATGCCAAACAGATATAAAAGCGCAACCGATTTGGTTGCGCTTTAATTTTTTGGTATTTGCAAAATGTGGTCACCATGACAGCGGCCCTGTTTGCTCTTTAAGTTTGGTAAATTTCAAAACGGTGGGATACCATTCATCCAAATTTATATATAGTCTTTGGGCCTTTAAAAGTGCTTCATATAACACTGCACAGCCTCTTGGAAATCCCATTGGTAGCGCCACAACTCCACACTTGTCCATTGCCTCTTCCTCATTACGGGCTTCGACAAATTTATTCAACTTGGGCACGATATAAACCTCTTTGAACCTTTCCAATCCGCGCTCGTCTTTCTTAAGAGAAATTTTCTCTACCAGAAATATAGCCATTTTAATTCCTCCTTTCATTATAAGAACTATTAGATATCCTTTATCATATATTCATCTTTTTGTCTATAACCAAGTGCTCTATAATATTGACGCACGCCGATGCCGGAAATGACCGCTACTTTTTTAAACCCTTCTTTTTTTGCACTTCGACCAAACTCAGTGTAAACTATTTTTTCCGCTTCAGCCATTAATTTTCTGCCCAAGCCCATATGTTGGGCTTTTTGATTGTCTTGTTTGCCTATTGGTACGAGATGCCCATAAGTGTGTAATTCACGGATTATGGCAGAATCTTTTAGCACGGGTAACATTTCGTTTTTTGGCGAAGGAAGACGCAGGCGCAGAAGAGCATAAAGTTTTTGTTGTTTTGGATCTTCAAGCGACAAAAATATTTCTTTTCCGCCGGAAGCTTCATAGTCGCGGCGAAATAACTTTATTTTGTCGGTCGGCGAATAGCTGCCGCGGATTTCCCGGCAACGGATGCATCGGCAAACCTTGCGGCCGGATTTGTCTAAGATTTGACGCAGATTGGTCAGCTTGCTGCCCGCAATAATGCTTTGGCCTGGAATATCGCGAATAATTCTTTGAATCCGCACGTAAGGCGGAATTTTCTGTTTGATGCGTAAAATTAAATCAATCAGCTGTTTTTCTGAATAAGGCTTATAATTGCCGGTTTTCCAGACTTTATAAAGCGGGGCAGTTTTCAACACCACACAAGGATAGATTTTTAGCAAATCAGGCTGAAAATTTTGATTGGAAAAAAGTTCTTCAAACATTTTTTCATCGCGCGTCAATGAAGAGCCGGGCAGATTCAGCATCATGTGGTAATTAATTTTGAAGGCAGCATCTTTGAGCAATTTAGTCGTTTTTATTGTCTGCGCGACATCGTGACCTCGCAAATTCTTTTTTAAAACATCGTCATAAATGCTTTGGACGCCAAGTTCCACTCGCGTGCATCCCAAATCGCGCATTCGTTTAATCTCATCTAAATCAATAAAATCTGGTCTTGTTTCCAGCGTCAAGCCGATAATTCTATGTTTGGCATTTTCGTTTTTCTTTTGTTCGGACTTTAGTGCGGTTCGCATTCGCGAGAGATTCCTCGCTTCGCTCGGAATGACGCTTTTTGCTGATTTGCGATTTGCGATAAGCGATTTGCTATTTGCCGCTCTAAAACATTCTTTAATAAACCAGTATTGGTATGCTTCCGGATACGCGCTCCATGTTCCGCCCAGCACAATCAGTTCAATTTTATCTGTCGGATGTCCTGTCATTTTGAGCGCTTGCAGCCGTGTTTTGACCTGAGCGTAAGGGTCAAATTTTGTTAAATAAGCTCTTTGCGCAGCCGGCTCATTTTTTAAATAACTTTTTGGCATTCCTGTCTCATTGGGGCAATAGAGGCATCTGCCGGGGCAGGGAAATGGTTTTGTTAAAACCGTAATAATTGCCACGCCCGAGGAAGTCCTGATTTCCCGCGTTTTTAAAAGATATTCTAACTGTGGATTTCTTTTGGCCTTTTTCTTTTTGAGCAAATCGTGATAAACTTGAAGCAGTTGGATATTGCTGGAAATTTTTTGTTTAAATCTTAAACTGCCCTCTCGTTTTATTTTAGCCAAATCTTGGGGGGTTTGGATTTTTTGTTTAATCGCTTGGCGAACGATATAAGTTAACATGGATAGAGAAGTCGCGTTGAAAATATTGGACGAAGTCCGGCAAAGCTACAATAAGATTGCTGAAGATTTTTCGCGCACAAGATATTTCGTCTGGGAAGAATTTAAACCGCCGGCAGAATACGCAAACGAAGGGGACAAGATCTTGGACTTGGGATGCGGCAACGGCAGGTTTATTGAATTGTTCCGGGGCAAAAACATAGAATACGTCGGGATTGATATTTCGCAGAAACTGATTGAGATTGCCAGGCAGAAATATCCTAATGGCAATTTTCAAATCTTTGACGGCTTAAAAATTCCCTTCCCCGATAATTATTTTGACAATATTTTCTGCATTGCCGTTTTGCATCATATTCCGGGGAGTGAATTAAGGCAGGAATTTTTAAGGGAGGCAAGGCGGGTCTTAAAGCCAAGCGGCAAATTGATTTTAAGCACTTGGTATCTGTGGCAGAAAGATACTTTTTGGAGTTTGCTTTTTAAGTTTACGCTTAAAAAAATAATTGGCAAGTCGCCTCTGGATTTCTTTGATACGATGGAGCCCTGGGGCAAAATTTCAGAAAGATACTTTCATAATTTCAGAAAAGGGGAGTTGAAGCGATTAATAAAAAAAGTCGGATTTGAAACTGAAAAATTCTTTGTTTTGAGAAGAGGGCCGAAAAATAAGAATTTATTAATAGTTGCAGAAAAATAGTTATGCCGATAATCGCCGATTTTCATATTCACTCCAAATATTCCCGCGCCACTTCGCGCGATATGGACCTGGAGCATCTTGAACAGTGGTCAAAAATTAAGGGAATCAAAATCCTGGGCACGGGCGATTTTACTCATCCGGTTTGGTTTAAGGAATTAACTTCCAGGCTTGAGCCGGCAGAAAAAGGTTTATTTAAGATGAAAGCGAATGCGGGCAACGGAAAGACAAAAAACGGCAATGACTTTAGCTGGTATACTCCTTCTGTCAAACCCGAAGAAATCCGCTTTATTTTAACCACGGAAATCAGCTGTATTTATTCCAAAAACAACCGGACGAGAAAAATCCATTTGATTGTTTTTGCGCCAAGTTTTGAATTCGTTGAAAAATTCAATACGCATTTGGGCTGGCTGGGCAATTTAAAAGCGGATGGCCGGCCGATTTTGGGGCTTGACGCAAAAGAAATCGTTAAAATCGCTTTGAATTTATCGGCCGAAGCGATGGTTGTGCCGGCTCATGCCTGGACTCCCTGGTTTTCTATTTTTGGCTCAATGTCGGGCTTCAATTCAATCCAGGAATGTTTTGACGAATATTCGCGCTACATTTATGCCATTGAGACCGGGCTTTCTTCTGACCCGGCAATGAATTGGCGAATTCCCAAATTAGACGGCATAACTTTAATTTCAAATTCCGATTCTCACAGCCCGCAGCGCATCGGCCGGGAGGCGAACATTTTTGAGGGAAAAGAAATAAGCTATCCAAAAATTGTTGAAGCGATAAGACTGGGAGCAAAAGCGCCAAAATCAAACGGTTTGCGTCTGATAAAAACAGTTGAATTTTTCCCCGAGGAAGGGAAATATCATTATGACGGTCATCGGGCCTGCAAAATAGTTTTTGGTCCGGAAGAATCCAAAAAGCATAAAAATTTATGTCCGGTCTGCGGCCGGCCGCTGACCATCGGTGTAATGAATCGGGTAGAAGAGTTGGCCGGCCGGGCTCAAGGATTTGTCCCTGAAGGCGCGATTCCATATTTAAACTTAATTCCGCTTGAAGAGATTATTGGCGATGCGTTCGGAGTGGGAGTCGGCACAAAAACAGTTGACCAGGAATATAGAAGCTTAATCAATAAATTCAGCAACGAATTTGATATTTTAATAAATGCTTCAAAGAGCGATTTGGAACGGGCGACAAAGCCGGAGGTGGCCGAAGGAATTATCAGGGTCAGAGAGAAAAAAGTGAAGATTGAGCCGGGCTACGACGGGGAATATGGGAAAATAAAGATTTTTGGCGACGGGGAACAAAAAAGTTTTTCCAAGCAAAGCAGCTTATTTTAAGCATTCTTGACTTCTGTCGCAAAGACGCTATTATAGAAAAAGACAAATAAGTTAGTATAAATAGAGGTCCATATAAGAAATTGTTAATACTCGCGCACCACAACGTCAGTAAGTTCTAAAATTAGTGTAATCTCCAAAGGCGTAGGGTGCGGGGTTTCGCCCAGAAAGAGTAGTCAACTATCTGGTATCTGGGCTCAATTTTGAAGGCCAAAGTTAGTTATTAACTTATAAAGTCTGGAAAGTGAGGTGAAAAAATTTGGCCTTCAATAAATTTGGCAGAGGACCTCGGAGAGACGATGGCGGCGGTGGCGGCGCAGGCTTTCAGCGGCAGATGTTCCAGGGAGACTGGACCTGTTCTGATTGCGGAGCAAAAATAACCGAACTCCCATTTCAGCCGGCTCCAGACCGACCGATCTATTGCCGAGATTGCCATCAAAAAAAGAGAAGCGAGCGGTTCAGCCGCTAATACATATTTACCCCCTACCTATTCCATTGATTTTTATAATACTACAATAGATGAGTAAAGCATTTTTTGCCTCCGTGAGAGAGCAATAAAAAATGTTGTAAGAATAGGCATGGGGGTTTGCAGATAACAAAAACCCGTTCCGCCAGTTGGCAGACGGGTTTTTGATTTGACCGATATTTCATATTATGTTAACTTAATATAATTTAGTTTCTTTACCAACCGAATATAAATAAATCTTATAAGGAGGTGTCAGATGATATATTACGGTGCGCATTTTCATGACGGTGACGCCGGGGTGCCAGTGATTAACGGTCCAGAGATTGCGGAAAAATTAAGGAGCGGCGAAGTTGTCCCTCACATTTGTGAAGGCTACTGGAAATTAGATCTCCAATTCCCAACGCCTTTAGTTGAAAAAAATGAAGGTGGTGCTGGAAATTTATTTTGTGAAGCACAAGCGGTGGGCGTAATACCGGCAAGAGTTTCTCGATTGAATTTATTTGAGAAAAATCTGCCCATAATGAAAGTAATTAAAAAGATAGGGTATAAATCTATAGAAGAATTACAGGAATTTCTGTTTCGGCTTCATCGGCCAAAGCCGAATATCGATTGGTTCTCTTTGATGTTTTTCGTCAAAAAAGATTTTTTCCCTCAGCCAGAAATATCTGGCAGCCATTTTCATTTTGGTGAGCCGGTCTCGGTTTATAAGCACGTATTCAAAGCTTTGAAGGAGGGACAACTAATTGGTTCAATTGAAGAGGGATATCGGATTTTTAATCTGAATAAACCTCAAGAGATAAGAGCATTTTTTGATGGGGATTTTCTTGGATACGGAGAGGTTGTCCCTTTTAACACGCGGATTTCTCGGATGAATATTATGCGGGATTATCTTCCGATAGGTGAAATGTTAAAAGTGGCAACAGGCCGCGATTCAACACACCATTTGAATCGTCACCTTTCGGGAATATATCCGGAAAAGCATGATCTGGACTGGATAACTGTTGAAACAGTGTGCATCTTAGACAAAAATAAGTACATTTAAAACGTTTGGCGCATACCGGGCAGGTTTTTTCCTGCCCGTTTTTTTATTGCCTTATAAGAAAAAATCTATTAGGATTATCATATGAATAAAAAGGAAAAAATTAAAGCTTTGGTTTTGCTTTCGGGCGGATTAGATTCAATTCTAGCCACTAAATTATTGTTGGAACAGGGGATAGAAGTTACGGCGATAAATTTCCGGACTAATTTTTGCGGGCCTTCCAAAGCGAGACCGGCGGCGCAAATGCTCAGGGTGCCTTTAAGAGAAGAGAATATCCGTGAAGATTTTTTGGCAGTTTTGAAAAAGCCAAAATACGGCTATGGCGCAGGGATGAATCCTTGCATTGACTGCCACGCTTTGATGCTCAAAAAAGCCGGCGAGATTATGCGCTTTGAAGGGTTTGATTTTGTGGCCACCGGCGAAGTTTTGGGCGAGCGGCCGATGTCGCAGCATAAAAAAGCGTTAAAAATAGTTGAAGAAGAGGCGGGGCTTAAAGATTATCTGTTGCGGCCGCTTTCGGCTAAATTACTTGAAGAGACAATCGCAGAAAAAAAAGGTTTGGTTAATAGAGAAAAATTATTGGATATTTCTGGCCGCAGCCGCAAACGCCAAATGGAATTGGCTAAAAATTTTGGCATCATAAAATATCCGACTCCGGCTGGCGGCTGCGCATTGACCCAAACAGGATTTGCGGGGCGACTTAAAGAATTAATGGAAAATAAGCCAGATTTTAATTCAGAGGACGTGGATTTAATCAGATTCGGTCGGCATTTTTTTATTGACGGCACGCAAATTATTCTTGGCCGCGATGAAGAAGAGAATAAAATATTGGGATCAGTTGCCAAAAAAAATGATTTACTGCTTGAATTAAAAGAAGCAGCAGGCCCAATTGCTCTTATTAGGGGTCAAAAATCATCGGATTCAGTGATTGAAAAAGCGAAAGAGCTAATTGTTAAATTTTCTCCAAAAGCGAAAAATTTTGCGCGAGGAACCTTGACTTTTAAATCAATAGATGTAAAATAGGAAAACTATAAAGTGCATACAGTGCGTTTCTTTTAAAATTGAACAAAAGGAGGAAAAATGGAAGAAAACGGCGATAACGGCTCGGGAAGAGGGATGCATGCATTTGTAATTATCTGTTTTTATTGCGGGAAAAAGTTTAAATTAGTTGCCGAACATCCATGTTTTATTACCAAGGTCTTCTGTAATAAAAAAGGATGCATCAGGAAACACGCAGAAGACAAAAAGAACGGAGGAAAAAGATTCGAAGAATATAAAGCGCATTTGATAGAAACAAAGAATAAATACAAGAAGAGAAAAAAGTTTATGGTAGTATTTTTTGTGGATGAAGAAAAAAAAGTTGTTTTTAAGGAAAACGGCGAGGAACTGCCTATCCGCATTGGCGAGATAATTCCCGACGAAAGCATCCCTGAGAATATGAAAAGTGATGATTATGTTTTTGTGAAAGAAGGCCTCGGTTTGCCAGGCCGTATTAATCAGTATAGGAGAGATGTTATTAGGGGACTCCTCTAATAATTTTAAAGCGGACTTTAAATTTTTGGTCCGCTTTTTGTTTTCTGGCGCGACTCTTGATATAATGAAATATATGCCAGGTAGTGAAAATTCGACTGCTGCCTGGCAACAATTGATAAAAATGTCGAATTTCTACTACCTGGTATGATAAAATCTATCAATAAAGTTATAAAAGTATTAATTCTCTCTGATCTGGCTTTGTTAACAGGTCTTGGGTTTGTTGCCCCCATTTTTGCGATTTTTTTGACAAAAAACATCGAAGGAGCAAACATAGAGTTGGCGGGATTTGCGGCCGCTGTATATTGGATAACTCATTCTTTGGTAATGATTCCGTTTGGCCACTATTTGGACAAAAATCACGGAGAAAAAGACGATTTATGGTTTATAATAATTGGTAATTTATTGGCTGCTTTGGCTGTTTTTGGTTATATTTTTTCCCGCCAGCAATGGCATATTTATGTCTTGCAAGGGATTTACGGCGTTGGCATGGGCATGAATATGCCCGGCTACACCGCTATTTTTACCCGCCATATTGATAAAGGCAGGGAGGCATTTGATTGGAGCGTTAGAGGTACTTTAATCGGACTTGGAACTGGAATAGCCGGTGCCCTGGGCGGTGTTATTGCACAAAATTACGGCTTTAATAAACTTTTTATCGGAATTATATTTTTTATTCTTTTAAGTAGCTTTTTGCCGATATTTGTTTTAAAACAAATGCGGGCCAAGGATGGAAAGAATCCTTTGGTTCCGGAAATTAAATCGCTTGAGCCGCCGGCACCAAAAGAATGATTAATGCAAAAATCACAAAAATATTTTATCAGATAGCCGAGTATCTTTTAATGAAAGATGTGGCTTTCAAGCCTCAGGCTTATGAGCGTTCAGCGCGGCTGATTGAGTCAATGGAAGAAGACCTAGAAGATATTTATAAAAAAGGTGGGGTTAAAGCGTTGCTCAAAATTGAAGGCATTGGCCAGAGCCTGGCGGAAAAAATTGAGGAATTTATCAAAACGGGCAAAATCAAAGAATACGAAAAACTGAAAAAAGAATGCCCGGTTGATTTGGAAAGCTTGACCGCGATTGAAGGAATCGGGCCAAAGACGATAAGAACGCTTTATGAAAAATTGCATGTTAAAACCCTGAAAGACCTGGAAAAAGCGGCCAAAGCTCATAAAGTGCAGAAATTGCCGAGGTTCGGGCCAAAAGTTGAGGAAAATATTTTGACAGGGATTGAATTTGCCAAAGGCAGTCACGGCCGGTTTTTGCTCGGATTTATTCTGCCTTTGGTGCGCAAGATCGAAAAACGGCTGAAGGATCTGGATTTTGTTTCAGAAACAGTGGCGGCGGGTTCTGTCCGCCGAATGAAAGAGACGATTGGCGATATCGATATTTTGGTTATTTCCAATAATCCGTCAAAAGTGATGGATTTTTTTTGTCGAATGCCCGAAGTCCAAAAAATAATAGCCCGCGGCGAAACGAAAAGTTCCGTCCGGCTGGACTTGGGGCTGGATGCTGATGTCAGAGTAGTTCCAAAAGAAAGCTTCGGCGCCGCTTTGCAGTATTTCACAGGCAACAAAGACCACAATATTGAGCTTCGCAAGATCGCTCAGTATAAAAAACTAAAACTGAATGAGTATGGTTTATTTCATGGCAAAAAACAAGTGGCCGGCAAGACCGAGGAAGAAGTTTATAAAATTCTCGGCCTTGAATGGATGGAGCCGGAGCTGAGAGAAAACACAGGAGAAATAGAGGCATCCCTTCTCTGCCAGCCGGCGGATCAGGGTAAACCTGGTGGCTTACCAAAACTCGTTGATTATAAAGATATTAAAGGCGACTTACAAATGCATTCGGAATGGTCGGATGGCGCGCATTCAATAAAAGAAATGGCCGAAGGGGCGCGGGAACTTGGGCATGAATATATTGCGATTACCGATCACACAGGCGAGCTGCGGATTGCCGGCGGCATGGACGAGCAAACAATCTTAAAATATTTTGCCGAAATTGATAAGGTTGACAAATCGCTCAAAGATATAAAAATTTTGAAAGGGCTTGAGACCAATATCAGAAAAGACGGGACAATTGATATTTCCGATAAAGTTTTGGCCAAGGCGGATATTGTTTTGGCTTCTGTGCATTCCAATTTCAAAATGTCGCGTGAGCAACAGACAAAAAGAATTTGTCGGGCAATGGGAAATCCGCACATTGACATAATCGCTCATCCGACCGCCAGAGTCATTCAGGGCCGGCCAGGTTACGAAGTCGATTTTGATGAGCTTTTTGCCTGCGCCAAGCGCACAGGCACCGTGCTTGAAATAAATTCTTATCCTGACCGACTGGACTTGAGCGACGTCAATATCAAACGGGCGATTGGGGCAGGCGTCAAACTCTCAATCGGTACGGATTCGCACAGCAAAAACCAGCTTCGCAACATTGAATTTGGTATTGCCCAGGCGCGGCGCGGTTGGGCTGAACATGGAGACATTATAAACACAATGAATTATCAAGAATTAATGAATTTTCTAGAAACACACAAGAAGTAGAATATATTAGCCCAACCGCACAGAAGGGGGTCGGGGAAACTGGGTGTTTCCCCGCGGAGGAAACCAGCGAGTCCCGAGCTTGTCGTGGGACGAGCGCAAGAAACCGAGGGTTTCTTGGGAGCGAAGCGACGGGGTTGGGCTGAGAAAAAAGACATTATAAATACAATGAGCTACGAGGAACTCATGAAGTTTTTGAAGCAGAAAGGATAAATCACAACTTTAAATCCTAAACTTGCGCTTATGCCTTTCGAAAAATCAGCCGGGGCGATTATTTTTTATAAGGAAAAAGACGGGATTATAAAATATCTGCTTTTGAAACACAGAGCCGGTCATTGGAATTTTCCCAAAGGCCTGATTGAAAAAGGAGAAAAATTGCAAGAGACGGCTGTGCGCGAAGTCAAGGAAGAAGCTGGGTTGAAGAACGTAGAATTTATTAATGGATTTAAAGAAACAATCAGATATTTCTTCAGGGTCAAATACGATTATCAGATAAAAGAACGAGGGTGGAAAATGGGGCAGGCAGTTGTGAAATTCGTGACTTATTTTTTAATGGAGTCAGAAGATAAAAATGTTAAGCTTTCTTTTGAGCACGAAGATTTCGGATGGTTGGAATTTAACGAAGCAATGGAAAAAATGAAGAAACTTAAAACCAGCCAGAATATTTTAAAAAAAGCACACGAGTTTTTACAAAAAAATGACGGAATTTGAAAGGAATGTTTACCCCGTCAGAAAATTTAAAAAGAAATCGTATACCAATACAAGTCGCATATCAAAGTTTTCTAACGGGGTCTATCAAGTCGTTAAAAAAATCCCGCGGGGGAAAGTATTGACATATAAGCAGGTGGCGATAAAATTAGGAAATGCAAAATTAGCGCGGGCAGTAGGCAATGCGTTAAATAAGAATCCGTATAAAAGTGTTCCTTGCCATCGGATAATCAGAAGCGATGGCAGATTAGGAGGATATAATCGGGGCAAAAACGAGAAAATTAAATTGCTCAAAAAAGAGGGTTATTTTAAAAAATAAGGAGGGTTAATATGGAAGAAACCAAGAACGAGAGAGTAACGGAGAAGCTGATTAAATTCAGCGATATGTTATGGCGGTTCACCATGGAATTGATTAAATTACGGGGCAGAGTAAAATCAGCCAGAAAAGATATTGAGAAACAGGAAAAGACAAAAGAGTTGCCCGAAGAAGTAAAGATGAGAATGGCAAGAGCGCATCTGATGATTTTTGCTGAGCACTTAAAACTTTCGATTTTAGTGCTTGAAAAAATAGTCGTCTCCATTAAAGATTACCTGCAGGAAGTCCAGAGGGAAATTGTAGAAGAAAAAGTTCAGATACAAAGATAAAAATTTCAAATAAAAGCCCATCCGTGTTAAATTAAGGATGGGCTTTGTTAAATCGTTTAAAAATATGAATAAGTTTTTGAAAAATTGGCTGCCGGTTTTTTTGTGGGCGGGATTGATTTTTTATCTTTCGGCCCAGCCGAGTTTAAAATCTGGCATGGCCTGGCCCTACGATTTCATTTTGCGCAAAGGCGCGCACATAACCGAATTCGCCGTTTTATTTTTGTTTTTGTTGCGCGCGATTGGCAGCCACAATTTTTCACCAAAAAAAGCCCTGTTTTGGGCTTTTACGCTGGCAATCTTATACGCGATTTCCGATGAGTTCCATCAGCTTTTTGTTTCCGGTCGCTTCGGCGCTCCAAGCGATGTGGCAATTGATTCTCTCGGCACTTTTCTGCTTACTTGGTGGCGGATTCGAAGATTTTCTTGAAAGTTTCGGGATTATTTTGCGCCAAATCTGCCAATATCTTGCGGTCAAGCAGGATATTATTTTTTTTGAGCGCATTAATAAAACGGCTGTAAGTTATTCCTAATTCCCTACAAGCCGCATTAATTTGAATATTCCAAAGAGTCCGGAAATCGGCTTTTTTCTTTCGGCGGTCAAAATAGGCGCGGGAAAGCGCGTGCCGCACCGCGTCTTTGGCCTGGCGATAACGTGAGGAACGGCTCCACATGTAGCCGGAAGCCATTTTTAAAATTTTTCTTCGTTTTTTATGAGCCTGAACGGCTCGTTTGACTCTTGGCATACCAGGTAGTAGTCCCGCTCATAACGGGACTTATAAATTCTTTCTATTTTAGATTTACAAACAATTACCAGATAATGGATCGCCCTTATCGGATCTATGGGCGGGATCACTACCTGGCATATTATTAATTGATCGCGCTTCTTAATGTTTTTGACAGGAAAATGTAATTTACCTCTCCTCGGCGTGATCTGGTCTTGTTGCCAGATTTTTTGGCCAAAAAATGGTCCTGGCCGGCCGGCCGGTGCATCATCTTTCCGTTTCTTGTAATTTTAAAACGCCTTTGAAGCGCTTTATTTGTTTTGCCGCTTTTTGCCATTAATTTGATTTGCCGATAATCATAGAAAAGCCGCGGGGCTGCCTAACAATCGCTTGTTCAACAACAATATCCTGGCTTAATAATGATTTAAATTCTTCTATTTTTTGTCTTGCTAAATTGCCAAATGCTTTTTGGCGGCCTCTTAGAATTATTTCAATTCTTACTTTATACCCCTTTTTTAAAAAATTTTCCGACTGACTCGCTTTGAGCTCCAGGTCGTGCTTAGCGGTATTGAATCCGATTCGGATTCCTTTCAAACCGCTTTTTTTCTGATGACCTTTTTGCTGGCGGGCTTGCTTCTCTTTCTGATACTGGAATTTGCCAAAGTCCGCAATGCGGCAGACGGGCGGATCGGTCTTTGAGGCGACCTCTATTAAATCAAGGCCTTTTTCCTGCGCCATTTGCAGAGCCTGCGAAGTTGAAACGACGCCAATTTGCTTTCCTGTTTCGTCTATCAGGCGCACTTGCGGGACTCTTATTTGATGATTGACTCGGTTTTGGATAAGGATAAATTTACGCTTAAAAATTATTTTTCTATTTTTGTTTTCTGCCCTATTTATGTGGTTTACCACTAGCGAGCTCCGAGATTTTATCGAGGAGCGAATCGAGTGGAGATGGCGGGAATTGAACCCGCGTCTAGAAAACGTTTTTCAAATTATTTCTACGATTATATTCTGATTTTGCCTCTTTGGGTTAGAAACTTAAAATCAAACAAAATATTTCAAACCCGCATTCGGTTTATATCAGCGGCATCCCCGAAAAGACACAGCCTATCTCGATAAAATGACACCTTTATTTGGCTATCGAGAATCACCAAGAAAGATGTGCTTTAAGCAATAGCTAAAGCAGGTTGTTTGTTGAACAAGTTGGCACTTATTCTTTTTCTAAAAGTTTAATGAGATTTTAGAAAACTCAAATCGCATATTTTGAAAAGTGCTTCTATCGAGGCCTATCATCCCCACGGATTAATATTTTCCTCGCAAAGCTCGGTCAATATCCCTTTTCGTCTCTCTTTTGATGATTTTCTCTCTTTTATCCGCCTTGCGTTTTCCTCTGGCTAAGGCAAATTCAAGCTTGATCTTAGCCTTCTTAGTATACACACGGATAGGCACTAAAGTCAAGCCTTTCTGCTGGGTTTTGCCGATCAGGCTTTGGATCTCGTGCCTATGCAAAAGGAGTTTTCTGGTGCGCAGAGGCTCAAAATCAGGCGGCGCGTTTTTAGGCTGGAAAGGGGAAATGGATGCGTTTAAAAGCCATGCTTCATCGCCTCTGATAACAACATAGCTGCCCTGAAGGCTTAAGTGCCCTTTTTTGGCTGATTTAACTTCGTGTCCGGTCAAAGCCAAGCCCGCCTCGTATTTTTCCAGGAATTCGTAGTCGTATAGAGCTTTGCGATTGAAGGCAAGTTCAGGCATACCAAGTTTACTTTAACACTTATTTGCTATAAACTGAAGATATGATAAGGGAAGAAATCAAAAAAATCTTAAATATTCCGGAGGCTCAAATAGAGAAGACAGAAAATGAAAAATTCGGCGATTATTCGACGAACGTCGCTTTGAAAATGGCAAAAAAAGAAGGCAGAAATCCGATGGAAATGGCGGAGCAAATAAAGTCCCAAGCGGAAAAAAAAGGCGGCAGACTGTTTGAAAAAATAGAAATCGCGCCGCCCGGATTCGTTAATTTTTTTATTTCAAAAGAATATTTGCAAAAAGAAGTCGGTCAGATTTTGGAAGATGGCACAGATTATGGCAAATTAGACATTGGTCAAAATAAAAAGGTCCAGGTGGAATTTATTTCGGCTAATCCGACTGGTCCTTTAACTTTGGGCAACGGCCGAGGCGGATTTTTTGGCGATACGCTAGCCAAGATTTTGCAAAAATCAGGTTTTTCGGTCGAGCGAGAATATTACGTAAATGACGCAGGGAATCAGGTAGAAGTTCTAATGAAGACTATTAAAGAAGGAGAAGGTGATTATTTAGAGATGATTAGAAGAACGTTTACTAAAGACGTTATCGAATCTGCTGACAAACTTAATGTAATGGGACAGCAAGGAACTAAGAAAGTTTTGGGTGCTATTTTAGAAATTATCAAAAAAACTGTCGCGCGTATGAAAATAAAATTTGACGTTTGGTTTTCAGAAAGGGAAGAATTAATAGAAAAAGGGAAAATTAACGAGATAGTAAAACAGCTAGAGGAAAAAAACTTGACCTACAAGGCAGATGGGGCAACGTGGTTTAAATCAACCGAATTTGGCGATGATAAGGATAGAGTCATCATTTCTTCCGAAAAAAATGAACACATCGGCGAAGCTACCTATATATTGTCTGATATCGCATATCACTATAATAAATTCGTTGAGAGAAAATTTGAGAAAGTGATAGATATTTGGGGCGCTGACCACCACGGCTATGTCAGCCGTCTGAAGGCGGCCAAAAAAGCACTAGATTTGCCGGGCGAATTGGAGATCGTTATTATGCAATTAGTACGACTTTTTCAAGGAGGCCAGGAGGTGAAAATGTCCAAGCGGGCCGGCACTTATGTGACGCTTGATGAACTGCTGGATGAAATTCCGTTGGATGTCGCCAGATTTTTCTTTTTGATGTATAGCGCCGACACGCATATGGATTTTAATTTGGATTTGGCCCGCGAGCAATCACAGAAAAATCCGGTGTATTATGTTCAATATGCGTACGCTCGGATACACAGCATCCTTGCAAAAGCACAAAGCACAAATTCCAAATCACAAACAAATCACAAAGCACAAAACACAAATTTATTATCTCATCCAACGGAAATGGCTTTAATCAAACAGTTTATCCGTCTGCCCGAAATCATAGAAGACACGGCGGGCGATTATCAGGTTCAGCGTTTGCCGCAATATGCTTTGGAGTTGGTGCGAGCGTTTCATAAATTCTATGAAGAATGCCGGGTGATTGATGAAAAAAGTCCGGATTTAACAGAAGCACGTTTGAGCCTTGTTGAGGCAACCAGGATTGTTTTGAAAAACACCCTGGATCTGATGGGCATTTCGGCGCCAGAAAAGATGTAGTTTTTGGTTAAAAAAGCCCAATTTAAAGCGCTAATTAAGCGCTTTTTTTGACTTTTTGGCCGTTTTGGGCTACCATACATATAAATAATAGGCTTACTATAAGTACTTGTGGTGAGCGAAGTGAACCATGAATTTACCAGAAATAGAGCAAAAAATCCTTAAGTTTTGGGATAGAAAGAAAATATTTGAGAAATCAATCAGGCAGCGCAAAGGCAGGCCGTTTTTTAGTTTTTATGACGGACCGCCTTTTGCCTCCGGCCTACCTCATTACGGCCATATTCTGGCCACCGCCATCAAAGATGCAGTTTTGCGTTATTGGACTATGCGCGGCTATCAGGTGCCGCGCCGGGTCGGCTGGGACTGTCACGGTCTACCAGTTGAAAATTTAATTGAAAAAGAACTTAGCATCAAAACAAAAAAAGAAATAGAGAAGATGGGTATTGAAAAATTCAATAAAGCCTGCCAAGCTTCTGTTTTCAGATATACAAAAGAATGGATGGTTACTTTGCGTCGAGTCGGCCGCTGGGCCGATTATAAAAATGCCTATGCCACCATGGATAAAGATTATACAGAATCTGTTTGGTGGGTTTTCAAAAAGCTTTATGATGCGGGATTAATTTATCAGGATTTCCGGGTCACTCCTTATTGCCCAAGATGCGGCACTCCTTTATCCAATTTTGAAGTCAATCAGCCGGGCGCCTATCGGGATATTGAAGATCAGTCGGTTTATCTGAAATTTCCGATTAAAGGAGAAGCGGATAATTTCTTTTTGGTTTGGACAACCACTCCCTGGACCTTACCCGCCAACACGGCTTTGGCAGTCGGCGAGGAAATAAGCTATGTCAAGGTTAAGGTCGGCCATGAAAAATTTATTTTAGCCAAAGCGCGCCTGGGCGTTTTAAACGAAGAATACGAAATTGAAGATGAATTTCAGGGTGGCGCTTTAATCGGCAGAGAATATGAACCGCTCTATGAAATGAAATTGAGCAAGCCCGGCTACAAAGTCGTAGCGGCTTCTTTTGTTTCGGTTGATGACGGAAGTGGCATTGTTCATATTGCGCCTTCTTTTGGCGAAGAAGACATGGAACTTGGCCGGGCCGAAAATTTGCCTCAGGTTGTGACGGTTGATTTGGAAGGCAAAGTTAAGACCGGTCTTGGCATTCCGGGTGAAGGGAAATTTGTTAAAATCGCGGATGAGGAAATCAAAGCCGATTTAAAAAAACGAAAACTTCTTTTCAAAGAAGATAAAATTGTTCACAGCTATCCTTTCTGCTGGAGATGCGATACGCCCTTGCTCTATTATCCGGTCAACACCTGGTATGTAGCAGTCACAAAATTTAAAGCAGATTTGGTCGCGAACAATAAAAAAATTCACTGGGTGCCCGAGCATTTAAAAGAAGGCCGTTTTGGTAAGTGGCTTGATGGCGCGCGCGATTGGGCTGTTTCGCGAAATCGCTATTGGGGTGCGCCGATTCCAATTTGGCAGTGCCATGGGAAAGGGAAAAAATGCGATGAAATTAAAGTCATCGGCTCGCTTGATGAGCTTTGGAAACTGAGCGGTAAAAAACCGGCTGATCTGCATAGGCCTTATATCGATAAAATAACTTTCAAATGCGAAAAATGCGGCGGCGATATGAAGCGAACGCCGGAAGTTTTTGACTGCTGGTTTGAATCCGGTTCCATGCCATATGGCCAATGGCATTATCCATTTGAGAATAAAAAACTGGTTGAAGAAACTTTTCCGGCTGATTTTATCGCCGAAGGAGTTGACCAGACGCGCGGTTGGTTTTATACGATGCATGTTTTGGCTGGCGCCCTGACCCTGCAAGATATTGGCCTGGGAAGCAACAGTCCTGCTTACAAAAATGTCATTGCCAGCGGCCTGATTCTGGCAGAAGACGGAAAAAAATTGTCAAAACGGCTGCGCAACTATACTCCGCCGGAAGTCATTTTTGAAAAATTTGGTGCCGATACTTTGCGATATTTCCTGCTTGCCTCGACCCAGATCGGCGAAGATTATTATGTTTCTGACCGGCGGATTGAGGACGTCTGGCGGCGGACAATTTCAACTCTTTGGCACACATTTTTGTTTTTTCAGACTTATATTGAAAAAAAATTCAAGCCAGCCAGGAATTTCAAAGCAAAAAACTTGCTTGACCGCTGGATTGTTTCGCGGCTGAATCATATGACGTCGCAAATTACCGAGGCAATGGACAATTATCGTTTAACCGACGGGGCCAGGCCTCTGGACGATTTCATTGACGACCTTTCAAACTGGTATGTGCGCCGCTCGCGCCGGAGATTCCAGAAGCCCGAAAGCGAAAAAGAGAAAAACGAGGCAGCGCAGACGCTCTATTATGTTCTGCTAAATTTGTCAAAGCTGGCCGCGCCTTTCATTCCTTTTATCACCGAAGAAATTTATCTGAATCTTAAAAAGTCAAAAATGCCCGAATCCGTCCATCTTTGCGACTGGCCGGCTGCCGACAAAAAACTTATCAACAAAAACCTGGAAGAAAAAATGGCGGCCGCGCGCCAGATCGCCGCTTTGGCGCTGGCCCAAAGAGCGAGTGCCGGCATTAAAGTGCGACAGCCGCTCGCCTCTCTGACGCTAAAAAGTCAGGCTTTGCGAGGCCAGCGCGAATTGCTGGAATTAATAAAAGACGAAATCAATATCAAAGAAATTATTTTTGACGAGACTTTGAAATCGGAAATTAAATTAGACAAAAGAATCACCAAAGAGCTCAAGGAAGAGGGAATGATAAGGGAGCTGGTCCGTCAGATTCAGGACATGAGGCGCCAGGCGGGCTTGACCAGAAAAGACAGGATTGGAATTAAACTGGAAACTAAAAACCAAAAACTAAAAACTATTTTTGCCAAATGGGAATCATTTATTTTCAAAGAAACCTTGGCGGAGAGATCTGATGAATTAAAATCGGGGAAATTTGACCTGGAAAAAGACGTTCAGTTGGAAGAAAATAAAATAAAGGTCGGCATAAATAAAATTAAATAGTTTTAAAATACCTATGAAAAAAATACTTATAGTTTCGGCGGCAATTTTGATATTAATTCCGCTGGCCGCTTCAGCGGCGCTTCTTGAAAAAGGGCCCAATTACACCTTGCTGAAAGACCAAACCGTATCAACAAATATTTACGCGGCAGGGAACAATGTTACAATTTTAGGCAGTGCCAAAGAAGACCTGATTGCAGCTGGCGGCACGATTATTATGGCTGGTACGGTTAGCAAAGATATGGGCCTGGCCGGCGGCACAATTGATATTTCCGGCGAAGTCGGCGAGGACGTCCGAGTTGTCGGCGGCACAATAACCCTGAACGGAAAGACCGGGGGAGAGCTCGTGGCGTTGGGCGGACAGATAACAGTGGCGCCGGGCGCCGATGTAAAAAAAGACAGTTATTTGATCGGCGGAAACATAGTAGTTGACGGACACCTGGGGCAGTATCTTGTTGTGAAGGGCGGAACGGTGGTGATAAACGGCGCAATCGACGGAAGCGTTAAGGTCACAGCTTCTAAAAGCCTGACTATCGGGAGCAATGCGCAGATTAAAGGAACTTTGGACTACAGCGCGCCGCAAAAAGCGGAGATTGGCGACGGCGCAAAAATCGGGGGAGCAACAATATATAAGCAGTATGTCGTTTCAAAGAATGTCACGGGAGCTAGAGGATTTTTTGCTTTCTGGTTCTTGGCAAAATTCCTGATGCTTTTGCTCGCGGCAGTGGTTGTTTCTTTGCTGCTTAAAAAGCAGATGCAAACAGCCGTGCGCTACGGCTTGCCAAACTTCGGTAAAGAACTTCTGCGTGGTTTTATTATTCTGGTTGTCCTGCCGGTGGCAATAATCATTTCTTTTGTCACGGTACTGGGCGGAATTTTGGGAATGGCCGCTTTGCTTCTCTATATTGCTTTGGCTGTTTTCGGAATGATTTTGTCATCGATTATTTCAGGCGCTCTGGTCTCAAAATACATTTTTAAGCAGGCAAGCTATGAAGGCGATTGGAAATCGGCCATTATCGGCGTTGTCGTTTTGTCGGCCGTCAGTCTTATTCCTTTTGTTGGCTGGCTGATCTATTTTGCGTTTTTCCTGGTGGCGTTTGGAGTGCTCTTCAATTTCCTCTACAAACATTTCAGAAACGGCGAAAAATAGGCCGAATGAAAAAACCGTCCCGCCCTTCGATAAGCTCGGGGTAAACTAGGGGCGGTTTTTTATTTGTAGCGTTTTGCCTGGCCGGGCGTATCTTGATTTACAGCTCAAGACAAATTTGTGAATGCCAGATTGCCAAAATTTGTGAGGGATTTAAATATTTTAAGACGGACTTATATTTTTCTGTTATTTTTAGTCATGCTTTTTATTATTTTAACTCCTCTTTTTGTCACCCGAGGCGTTTCGATTTTTGAAGAGGAGACATTTGAAGTTATTTTAATCACCGCTCTTTTTTTTGTAGGCTATTTTATCTACCGCTTATACAAAAAGGAAGTTAAAAAAAATGAAGCCCAGCTTCAAGAATTAAAACAAGACAAAGACGATTTGGAATCGCGGCTTGAGGAATCCTTCAGGCATATCGGCAAAATCAACGTGCAGATTGATGAGATAAGAGACGTTTTTTCCAAAATTGATAAATATCCCGAAAGCCACAAAGAAATAAAACACATTTTCCATTATCTGGCGCATAAAATCCTGGGCTTGATTGACGCAGATTGGGTGATTTTAAGAGTGGTTGATATTTCAAGTCTTGCCAGTCAGAAAGAGCATTATGAAACCAGAGGCGGCAGCCAGGCGCAGGCTCCCAAGATATCAAACAGGGATTTGTTTGAAAAAAATGCGTTGAAAGACTGTCTGGTTTTAAAATCAGAACAGACAAACTTAAGCATAAAGGCTTTTTGCATTTTGCCGGGCAAACATATCAGCGAAGACCAGAGAATTTTAATCCGGGCGATAACCGGGCAGCTGGAAATGCTTTTTTTGATTTTCTCTTCTTTGAAATACGGGAATGGCAATGGCAATCATAAAAAAGAAGACTGAAAAATATTTAAATAACGGCGAATTATAAAAAAGCATTCTGCAAAGTTGCCCAAGGGCCAAAACGGGAGTAAAATTAAGGCAATTCACCCTGTTAAATAAAAATCTAAAGATTTTTAATTCGCGTAGCGAATTATTTAACAGGCTAAACTGATGAAAAAACGCCTGATATTTTTTGCACTTTGCTCGGCTGCCTTTTTGGGCTTTTTTGAATTTTATCTTTTTTATCTTAATCCTCAGGAAATAACATTCGGCAGTTATTTTTCCAGCATTTTGCAGGCCTTGGTTGGGTCAGGCTCTGACAAGCTCATCAGGATAAATCTGGCTACCAAAAGCATCGCTCTTTTTGAAAACGGTGAATTGTTAAAAAGCGCAAAAATCGCGGCCGCCGGCCATCCCAGAGCCACGCCCACGCCAGTCGGAAATTTTGCGGTTTCGTTAAAAGACGAAGATCATATTTCGGGCTTAAGCGGCTTGGTCATGCCGTTCAGCCTCCGTTTTTACGGCGCCTATTATCTGCACGGCCTGCCCTACACCCGCTCGGGGAGAATTGTGGATACTCCATATTCCAACGGCTGCATCAGATTGCCGGCCGGGCTGGATCAGGAAGTTTTTAACTGGGCAGAAATCGGCACCAAAGTCCAGGTTTATAATTCCAGACTGGTCAAGACGGCTGAAGACCCAACCGTCTATTATTTGTTAGACGACGGCACAAAAGAGGGTATTCCGAGCCCCGAAATTTTTGTCAGCCGGGGTTTTAAATGGAAAGACATCGCCGTTATTCCTCAAGCCGAACTGATTAATTTTTCAACGGCTACCTCAACAAGCCCATAATTTTTATGAACGGAGAAAAATATATTAAACTCATAGCCTTGGGCAGTTACACCCAGAAGCAGACAGAAATTTTAAAACCAGAGCTTGAAAAAAACGGCATCTCTACTCAAAGTTTTTATCCGGAAAAAAGCGATGGCAGAGCCGAATGGCTGGCCGAGATGCTGATGATTGAGGAAAGAAAAGTTGGCGCAGCAATAAAAATCTGCAAAAAACTTAGCTTGCCTTTTGATGCAAAAGCGCCCGAAAGCAGGGCAGGCAAAATTTTTAACTGGATAATTCTTTTGCTGATTATCGCCGCGCTTTTTGCCGTCGGATATTTTCTTTATTCATTAAAATATTGAAAAATTGGCGACAAAATCAAAGATTATTTTAATTGCCGTTATTATCATTTTGCTGGCTTTGGCTGGTTGGCTGGGCGTGTCGCTTTATAAATGGTGGCAGATCATCAAGCAGATAATAACTTTTGACGACTGCGCCAAAAAGTATCCTGTAATTGAAGGGAATCCCCAAAAATGCCAGACGCCCGACGGTCGGACTTTTGAAAAAAGGACATTTGATGAATACATAAAGAAAAAATTTTTTCCGCCCAATGCCGGCTGCACCAATCTTTGCGGGGATGAAATATGTCAGGAAGTTGTTTGCGAAGCAATCGGCTGCCCTTGTCCGGAAACCAGCCAGACCTGCCCGGCGGATTGCAAATAATCTTATTGTTACTTTTTTTAAAACCTTTTCGTATATATAAATAAAACATGAAAAAGACCATTTTAATACTTATCACGGTGATAATCCTGGCCGGGGCGGTCTACGTCTATTTGAAGCAGACCGGCAGTTTGCCTTTTGGCAACCAGCCGTCGCAGAACAACCAGACGGGCGACCAATCAGACAATAAAAGCGGATTGAAAACCTACACGAACGACCAATATAAATTTGAGATCTCGTATCCGCCGCCATACCCGTTAAATCAGGGCGGCAGCCCTCGCTACAACGTCGGCGAATTTTTTGTCGGACAAGGCCAAAATATCGTCACCATCAGCCTCCCTGAAAATTCCTATCCGGGAACTAATTTTTACGATGCTTTTTTGACGATTTCCGTATCGCAGGCCGGCGTCACTGAGGCCTCATGCCGTCAGGCGCAAAGCGAAGGCGATACCCAGATAATTAGTTTATCGAATCGCGATACGATAAATAACGTCACTTTTTATCAGGGATCCAGCGGCGGCGCGGCTGCCGGCACCCTGTCAAAGAATCGGATCTATCACGCGTTCGTCGTCGATAAGTGCTATGAGGCCACCCTGAATTTATTTGAAGGCAACATCGGCAATTATCCGGCCGGCAGCGTCAGGCAGTTTGACGAGAATGACGTCTATTCAAAACTGGAAACTATTTTCAGGACTTTAAAAATAACCGCCCCGCCTCCGACACAAGTGTCGCAGAACGAGCTGACTCCCGAACAATTCGTCATAAATTATCTTGACGCGTACAAAAATATCGCCACAAAAAAGAATTTTGCCGAGGTAAAAAGTTTTTTGACTTCGGACGCATTGAGCTTCATGCAGAGCGAAGGAGTGCCGATTGAAACCAACTATACCAAGTTTGACAGCTATCAGATTTTAAGCGTGCAGGACGCGGGCAATCACTACGTGGCAAAAGTGAAATTATATCAGAACGGCCAGGCGCTGAAAAATTCCGACGGAAGCGAGACAATGGGAATTGACATAATCAGAGAAGGCGCAAACTTCAAAGCAGAGACATGGTATTTTACCTAATAGTGAAAGACAAATACAGGAGCCGATTATTACGGCTTTTTTGTTACTCAAATGCCCCTTGCTTCGTTGTAAATAGTAGAAAAAAACGTTATTGAAAGCTATAATAAAAGTATATGGAGTTACTCGAGGAACAAAAATTAATTAAAGATTGCGCGGCCGGAAATCTGGGTCAGTTCGGGGCGCTCTATGATTTTTACGCGGAGAAAATTTACCGTTTTGTCTATTTCCGAGTGCGCCACAAAGAAACAGCCCAGGACCTGGTCAGCCAGACTTTTTTTAAAGCGCTCGAAGGAATTAAAAGTTTTGACTTGACCAAAGGAAATTTTTCTTCCTGGCTCTATCGCATCGCTAAAAATAATCTGATTGATTACTGGCGCACGCAAAAAGTCCATTTCGATATTGATAATTTATGGGATTTGAGTTCAGAAGACAATCTGGCATATGATGCAGAGATCAAAGAAAAAATTCAAAGAGTCAAAGAATGTCTCGTAAAATTGGACGGTTGGCATCGGGAAATAATCATTATGAAAATTTGGGACGGCCTGACTCACAAAGAAATTTCCGAGATTCTGGGCAAAAGCGAACCAAGCATCAAAATGACTTTTTCGCGGGCGATGGGCAAATTGAGGAAAGAAGAAATTTTGCAGCTTTTAATTCTTAGTCTGTTAATAAATCAAATAATTTGAGTTGCCGCCTGAACGAGGGATCTCTGATCCGACTCCTCGAGCGGAAAGGAGATTTCTCGCTTAGCTGGCAACTGATAAAAATTAATTTCGAGGAAAAATCATGAAACTTAATCAAGAACAATTAAAAATAATTTTGGATGATTTATACGCCGTTGACCAAGGCCTGCGCCAATATGAAAAAGAGCTGGAGAGTATAATTCGCGATATTATTGAGCTGGAGCCCGAAATCAAATTTGACGAAAATTTCAGGCTGCGGTTAAGAGCGCGGCTGATGGAAAAAGCGGCGCGGCTGCAGGAATCGCCAACAGAGAAAAAAATCGCCTGGCAGGGAATATTTGGCCGAAAATTTTCTTATGCGCTGGCCGGCGCGCTGGCTCTGGCTTTGATCGTCATCGGCGGCGGCTACTTTGCCCAAAAGCAGGGAATCATTGATTTTCCGAAAGTCAGCGTCTTGCCGCAAAGTGAAGAGTTTTTCACTTTTAAAAAATTATCTCTGGCTAACAATGCCTTCGGTTCGCTCAAAGGCGACCAAACAGTTCCAGCCGGCCTTGGCGGCGGTTCCGGCGAATCCGCGGACAAATCCAGGAGCGCCACGGGAGTTGGCGGCGGAGGCGGAACGTCAAACATCGGCGTGTCTCAGTCGCCGTCAACCACGGGCCAAGGCGGTGGCGGCATGATCTATCCCAGCGTCTATTTCAAATATGTCTATACAGGCGAGCCATTGAATTTGTCCGACATTGAAGTCGAAGTTCTGCGCCGGGTTGGTTTTGACCAGGATGCTTCGTCTTTCGGCAGTTTGCTTAAAAGTTTCGGTCTGGGCATGGTTAATCTGGGAAGCTTTAGTTCTCTTAAAGTGCAGAATATAAATTTGGCTGAGGACAAAGATTTTGGTTACACAATTTCTTCCAATGTACAGGAAGGCTCAATTTATATTTCCCAAAACTGGCTCAAATGGCCCCAGCCATATAAATTATGCACAGGAGACACAGCGTGCATTGACCAAAACCGAATAAAAATTTCCGAAGCCTTGTCGGACAGCGAGGTTATAAAAATCGCCCAGGATTTTGTCAATGTCCACGGCATAAATTTGGGTTCCTACGGCGAGCCGGAAGTCACCGACACCTGGCGCGTTGAATATCAAAAAATGGCTGATAAAAGCCAGTTCTATATTCCCGAATCGGCCAACGTGCTTTTCCCGCTGAAAGTCAACAACGAATTTGTCTATGACGAAGGCGGCAACAAAACCGGCATGAATTTAAGCGTTGACTACCGGCAGAAAAAAGTTTCGGGAGCCGGTAACATAACCTCCCAGACTTATCAGGCTTCAAATTATCCGGCCGAAACCGATGCGGCAAAAATTCTGAAAGTAGTTGAGCAGGGCGGAAGTTACTGGGGAAATCCCGTGCCCATGGCCGAGCGGGCGCCGGGCAGCGAGGAAAGAATAATCGAGGTCGGCACGCCAAAAAAAGAATACGTCTTGTTCTCAAATTACAGCAACAACCAGACCAATTTTCTGCTCGTGCCGTCTTTGATATTTCCTGTCACAAAAACACCTGACGACGCCAATTATTATTATCAGAAAAACATCGTCGTGCCTCTGGCAAAAGAATTGCTCGACCAGCGTCTGACTCCGCCGCCCTATGTGACTCAATAGAAAGAATAAAAAAAGGCCGGTCTCATTTTGACTGGCCTTTTTATGTCTCAAAAAACTTGTCAAAAATCAAGCATCTCTTTTTTTTGACTTCTAAGGCAAAAAGGGCGTAAGATAAAAGAAAAAGCATGAAAAAGACTAAAATTTTATTATTCTTATTTGTTTTTCTCGGTTTGGGCCTGGCAGTATCGGCCTCTGCGCACAATCCCAGAATTGTCGGCAACCAAGATATAGTCAAAATTCAGAATCCGGAAATATCCCAGGCGTTTTACGGCGTTTTACAGGGCGCCGGGCAGTGGTTTGAAATTAAAGCCGATAAAGATTTTACTCTCTATGTCAATCTGCTCGTGCCCAAAATAAATGGCGTCAACACCAAGCTTTTGTTTGAAATTTATAAAGTGGAAAACGGGGAGCAAAAATTAATTGCCAATTTGGACGGCGAGACTTTCAACTGGAGCGAATTTTATGAGCCGTTCGGCGGAGACACATATCTGAAAGGTCCCCAATTCAAAGCCCAAGTTGCCAAAGGCGATTATCTGGTAAAAGTGACGCATTGCCATGCCGATGAGCCGGCTGGGGCGGACGAGACTTCTTGTGCTTTTTCCAAATATGTTCTGGTTGTGGGCGAGCAGGAAAAATTCTCGCCAAAAGAAATTATAAACGCCATATATCTTTTGCCGACGCTCAAAAAAGATTTTTTTAACAAGTCTCCCTTAACCGCCTATTTTAATTATTCCGGCCTGTTTATGCTGGGCGCGCTGGTATTACTCGCTGCAATAGTATTTTTGGTGATATGGATAATAAAAAAAGCCAGGCGAAAGAAAGAAGAGTTAACACAAACAGAGAAAAAATTATGAGCGATTTTCAATATGCCTTCCAAAGACGAATTTAATCAATCCTATATCAATGCCAAGCGCGACCAAGCCAGGCACGGTCAAAAAGGAGCCCTGCATTTGCCTTCCAAAAAAGACAGGATTCCGCCCGGCCAGTTTGTTTCCCAAAAGCTGGTGGCCATGCCGCCGATAAGAGAAAAATACCCGCATATTGAAAAAAAAGAATGGAAATTGCGCGCTTACGGCGAGGTAAAAAAAGAAAAAACCTGGAATTGGGATGAATTTTTGCGCCTGCCGCAAAAAAACTACAAAATTGATTTTCACTGCGTCACCAGCTGGTCAAAACTGGACCAGGAATTTACGGGAATTGATTTTTTTGACATTATTGGAGCCGTTTTTCCAAAACCAGCCGCCCTATACGTCATCTTTGAGTGCTACGATGGTTATACGACCAATTTGCAACTCCAGGAGCTAAAAGAAAACATTGCTTTTGTTGCCGTCAAAATGGATGGGCGCGATATAGAAGATAAATTCGGCGGCCCGGTCAGAGTCGTCATTCCGCATTTATACGCCTGGAAATCAGCCAAATTTCTAAAGGCCATCCGCTTTCAGGAGCAAGACGAACCCGGTTTTTGGGAGACGAGAGGTTATAATAACCATGGAGATCCCTGGCAAGAGGAAAGATACAGCTAGAAAAATAATTTTGACAGAATAGCATCGGCCGTGCTAATTTTTATTAACGCAAAAGTTCTTTTTATTTTAAAAAAATGAAAGGAGGGGCAAAAGATGGAAAGACTGAGAAAGTTATGGATTATTTTTTTAGTAGGCATAATCATATGGCTATTTTTGATGATTCAGGCCTCAAGCGCAGCGGAAGAAATTTTGGTCCAGTTTCCGAATCTTTCAGCCGGGGACTGCTGGATTCTAGAAGACGGAGAAAAAAAAGAAGAAAAACTTGAATTTTTGCGGCAGGAAGGCAAAAAACTCATTTTTTCCTTTAATAGCGGCAAGCGGATTCTTTACAAAACTCTGCATTTTGGAGACATAAAAATAATCGATGCCAAAACCGGGGAAGTGCTTGTTTCTTTCAAGGAGAACCCGCCCCTGCTTAAATTTCCTTTGTTTGTAGGGAAAAAATGGGATTTCGCTTTTCATACAATGCTTAATGACGGCGCGCGAAGAATATTTTATTTCAGCTACGAAGCAAAATCTTTCAAAAAAGTGGTTGTCAAAGCCGGAGAATTTGATGCGTTTGAAGTAGTCTGCCAACTAAGATTAAGCGGAACTAAAAATGGGATTCTTGTATATAAGGAAGACACACTCCGTTATTGGTATGCGCCAAAAGTTAAGTATTTTGTGAAAACCGACGGCCTTGATTCAACCGAGCTGGTGGAATATAAGGTCAAATAATATCTTGGCGGCTGAAACAAAGTTTCAGCCGCTTTTTATTTTTCTGTCAAAATTTTAAAGGCGTCAGCCGCATAAAATTTGGTAATGAAAAAATAGTCAAAGGATTTGCCAGGCAACAGAAAAAGATTTACGATAACTATATGGTTATTAATAAAAAAACGTTAATTTTGATAACAACTGTGGTTTTGGTAGTTGCTTTTGGGATTTGGTATTGGGCGGAGAAAAATGTTGAAACAGGGGAGATTAAAAAAATCGGTATTTTGGCAGGCCACGCCACCGTGGGCCCGATCTGTCCGGTTGAAAGAGTGGGCCAGCCCTGCCCGGTGCCCAAAGAAGCCTACACTTCCCGCTCGCTCATTGTTTATCAATCCGACGGCAAAACGATTGCCGCACAAAAAAATTTTGACGAACAGGGGAATTACGAGATTGAGCTGCCGGTCGGCAATTATATCGTGGATATTCCGCATCAGGGCGGCCTTGGCTCGGCCAAAGACTTGCCAAAACAGGTGTCAATCAAAGAGGGCCAGATAACAAAATTAGATATTGATATAGACACCGGGATAAGATAGAATGCATTTACCGTAATTATTAAATTCTTTTATCGTATATAATAATATACAGCCCAAATTTATGGGAAAAGAGGATTTATTAAGGAATATTTTTATTTCTTTGATGATATTGCTGTTTGCGCTGATTGTGTCAACGCCTATTTTGATAAACCGCGGCATTGCCGTAATGGGCGAGGCGACAAAAGAAATAGTTGAAGCAGCCATGCTTTTTGTTCTGATTGGCGTAGGTTTTGTCATTTATTTTTTATACAAAAGAAAATTAAAGCGCAGAGAAAAAGAGCTGGATGAAACATTAAGGTATGTCGGCGCAGTTAATCTTCAGGTTGACCAGATAAGGTCAATTTTTGATTTGCTTACAAAATATCCGGAAAGCAAAGAGGATTTTAAATTTATTTTTGAGAAGCTGGCTGGCCGGGCCCTGGCCGGAGTGAACAGCGACTGGGTGCTTTTTCGGATAATTGAAATTGCCAGCGGAAAAACCTTAACCGAATATACCAAGGCCAGGGGAGTGGCGGTTTTATTGAAATGCGAAATCAGCAATAAGGAATTAATGGAAGGGAAAAACCCGGAGAGCTGCCAGGCAGTTGCCTCGGAGCAGGAAAACTTGAATATAAAGGTTTTCTGCATTATGCCAATAAAGCAATTGAATAAAAATCAGGAAGTTCTGCTCAAAGCGATTGTCAGCAATCTGGGCATGCTTTATCTGGTTTTTGAGTCAATAGTTGCCAAAAAGCTCAGCAGCCATTAGCTTTGCGGCCAGGTTTGATCATTTTTTTAATTTGGCGTAGGATTCAATTATGCCGGATTCTCCTCAAAACAGAAACAAAGCTTTATGGAATTTTATTTTCTCGCTTTTTTATCTGGCGCTGGTCGCCGCCTGGATTTTGATTTTGTATTCGCAGGGCAAACTGCCGCATTCAATCCTTCTTTTTGATTTTGTTTTGATCGGCGTGGCTACTTTCCGCTTAACCCACCTTTTTGTCTACGACTATATCACCGGCTACATCCGTCAGTATTTTGAAAAGTTTGAATCCGGGCCGGGTAAAACCATTGCCAATCTTCTTTCCTGCCCCTGGTGCACGGGAATTTGGGTCGCTCTTGGCGTCAGCTTTTTTTATTTCATTACGTCCGTAGCGTGGTACGTGATATTTATTTTGGCGGTGGCGGGTGTGGGCACATTTATAGATATAATCGCGGAGCGCATCAGGCGCGAGTCGCATTAACTTGTCCGCTTAGCTTTGACAGAAATTCTAATTCGTATTAATATATAGTTGCTAATAGTCGCTCTATTTTGCGGCAAAATAGTTAAACGGGCGGCTTTTTTGTTTAAAAACTACCTCAATGGAAATCAGAAATATCGCCATTATTGCCCACGTTGACCACGGCAAAACTCGCCTGACCGATGCCCTCATGCAGCAGACCGGCATGGCGGAAGCAGGCGTCAGCATGGATTCAAACGCTCTGGAACTGGAGCGGGGCATTACGATCTATTCAAAAAATACGTCAATAATTTATAAAGACACCAAGATCAATATCGTGGACACGCCCGGCCACGCTGATTTTGGTTCCGAAGTTGAGCGGGTGCTGCGCTCCGTTGATTCGGTGCTGCTGCTTGTCGACGCGCAGGAAGGCCCGATGCCCCAGACCAAATTCGTTTTGAAAAAATCGCTGGAGCTGGGATTGAAACCGATTGTCGTCATCAATAAAATTGACAAGCCGGCGGCTCGCTCCAAATGGGCGCAAGAAATGGTGCTGGAATTATTTATGGATTTGGGCGCTTCAAACGAGCAGCTGGATTTTACAACGGTTTATGCCATTGCCAGACAGGGCATTGCCAAGATGAATTTGACGGACGAATCAAGGGATTTGAAACCGCTGCTGGACGTCATTTTAAAAGAAGTCCCGTTAGCCTCAAGCGAAGAAAAAATTAATTTGCCGTTGCGAGTGCAGCCATTTAATTTAGCTTACGACAATTTTTTGGGGCGGCTGGCCATCGGCCGAATTTACGAAGGGCAGGTGAAAGCCGGCCAGAATGTTTTTGTCAAAACCACGGCGGGCGAAACGCGAAAAGGGAAAATAAACAAGCTTTTTACATTCCGTGGCCTCGCCCGTCAGGAAACCGTCGAGGCCGGGGCCGGCGACATCGTCATGATTGCCGGCCTGCCCGATATCTATATCGGCGAAACTATTTGCGCCAATGCCGAGCAGTCAGCTTTGCCGGCCATTAACATCGACGAGCCGACGATCTCTTTGAATTTTCTCGTCAACAATTCGCCTTTTGCCGGCAGAGAAGGAAAATTTGTCACCAGCCGCCAGATAAAAGAGCGGTTAGAAAAGGAGCTTGAAGTCAACGTCGGTTTGAAAATTGATTTTTCTTCAGCTGACAATTTTAAAGTTTTTGGCCGGGGCGAATTGCACATCGCGATTTTGCTGGAAAATATGCGCCGCGAGGGCTATGAACTGCAGGTTTCCCAGCCCAAAGTCATTATCAAAGAAGACACTTCGACAGGCTCAGTGCAAAAGCTGGAACCGTTTGAGGAAGCAACAATTGACGTGCCAGACAAGTTAGCCGGCACCGTCATTTCAAAATTATCCAAACGGCGGGGCGTCATTTTAAAGATCGGGCCGGAACACGGGCACACCCGGATCATTTTTGAAATTCCCACCAGAGGACTCCTGGGCTATCGGGGCGAATTTGTGGTTGATACCAGAGGCGAAGGCATTTTGTGCAGCCGCGTTATCGGCTTCAAGCCTTTTGTGGGCGAAATTGAGAAGCATGATTTGGGCTCTATGACCTCAATGGTTGCTGGCAAAGCTTTGGGCTACGCGCTTTATAATTTGCAGGAGCGGGGCGCGCTTTATATCAACGCCAATGTTGAGGTTTATGAAGGCATGGTGATTGGCAATGTGGCCAAGGGCGACGATATTGAAGTCAACCCCACCAAAGGCAAACAGCTGACCAATATGCGTTCCAAAAGTTCAGACGAAGCCATTATGCTGACCCCGCCGCTGGAACTCTCGTTGGAAAGGGGATTGGAAATAATGCAGGATGATGAATATCTGGAAGTGACGCCGCAAAGCGTGCGCCTGCGAAAACAGCTTTTAACCAAGCTGGACCGCACCAGAGCTAAAAGGTAGAAAAGTTTTCAAAGTAAAAAACGGCTACCCAATAGCCGTTTTAGTTTACCCTGAATTTATTGAAGGGGTTAAAAGATTGAAAAAATGGGGGAAAAGAGGTATAATAAAGGCAAATATAGCCGAGATTAATATAAATAAAAAATTATAATTTTATGAAAAAAATATTCTTCATATTTTTATTAATTATTTTGTCGGTAATTATTACGTATTTTTCCGGGCTGGTTCCTATAAACGGGATTGAGATTCAGAAAATTAAGTGTGGGGATCCGGCTGGTCTTCCTTTTGCCTTTTATGGCACCTGGCGCGGCGATGGAGTACATGTTATGTGTGTTTTGACAGCCATGCCATTATCAATATCGTTTTTTCTTGATGTTATTTTTTGGTTTTTTATTTTACTCTTCGCCTTTAAATTAAGTAAAAAACTTTTTTCAAAGAAAATGTAACATATAGCCATATGTCTGAAATTAAAGTTAATATAAAATCCGGAAAGGAAGATAAATGGATTTTTGACGTGAAAGTTGATGATCTGGCTTATGAGGTGGAATTGGAAAAGGATTATTGGCAGAAATTGACGCAAGGCAAGGTGGCGCCGGAGGAGCTGGTCAAAAAATCTTTTGAATTTTTGCTGGCCCGCGAGCCCAAAGAATCCATCCTGCGCTCGTTTAATTTAAAAATAATCAGCAATTATTTCCCGGAATATGAAAAGGAGATAGGATTGCCATAAGCTTGAAATAGGAGATTAATTAACTTTTGTTAACCATTGACAGCTTGGTTAACAATTGTTAACATATTTATATGCAAAACAAAGATTTTATTTCAACAATTGAGCTGGCTAAAATGCTTGGCATCAGCCGCATTGCCGTTTTTAAGAGGATAAAAAGCGGCCGGATAAAAGCGACTAAAGTTGGCCGGAGTTTTGTTATAGACAAAAAAGATATTGTCGATATTTTTGGCAATGTTTTAAGCGATAAAAAAAAGAGAAACGTCGAGCAGGCAGTTGAGAAGACTGTTAAGGAATACGGCGAGACTTTGCGTCTGCTTGGCCGCGAATAAAAAATGCAGAAAATAACCATTGCGGAAATAGAGTATGTGGCTTGGAGTTTGGCCAAAAAATTCATGGAATGGGACGAACCAATTCCGGCTTTTGGTTCGCGGTTTCCGAATGTTCTTGAAAGCTGCGTGGCAACGCCGTTTCTTTCTTTTGGCGGAAAAGTTTTTTACAAGGGTTTGGTCGGCAAAGCCTCAGTTCTTTTTTATCTGATGATAAAGAATCATCCGTTTGAAAACGGCAACAAAAGGATTGCCATGACCGCGCTTTTTTATTTTTTATATAAAAATGGCAAATGGCTGAGAGTGGACAATAAAGAATTATATAATTTTGCCAAATGGGTGGCGGAAAGCAATCCTAAATTAAAAAATGAAACAGTTGATGCTGTTCATAAATTTATCAAGACATACATAATAGATTTATAATAAATTTAAAATTAAAAATTTGTGAAAACTTTAATTATCTACGATTCCGTTTATGGCAATACGGAGAAAATTGCCAATGTGATTGCGCAGGCTTGCCAGTCCGAAGCCCCGCATTTGCGGGGCGAAGGATGGCGCGAAGAAGGGCAAGATGAGGTTATATTGAAAAAAGTCAGCGAGGCAAAAGCTGATGACCTGGAAGGTATCGGCCTTTTGATAGTGGGCTCGCCGACGCACGGCGGCAGGGCAACTCCGGCCATACAGAATTTTTTGAAAAATATACCCAATGGTATTCTCAAAGATGCAAAAGTGGCGGCGTTTGACACGCGATTTGATGAAAACAAGCAGAAGGGTTTTTTGAAATTACTGTCAAAAATCATTAAATTCGCCGCGCCCAAAATCACCAATGCTCTGAAAATTAAGGGAGTGGAAATGGCAATAGAGCCCATGGGATTCATTGTCGAAGGTAAGGAAGGACCATTGAAACAAGGAGAGCTGGAAAGAGCCGCCCTGTGGGTTAAAAGCCTTTTGAGATAAAGGATGAACGAAGAAAGCGGCTCCCCGTAGGAAATTATTTTCCTACTGGGGCCGTTTTTTGGTTGAATGGCTTGGCAAAGCCATCTTTTGACTTTTTAATTTAACAGTGTTATGATTTATCATAAATTTTAAGATTTATTTTTGCAGCAAATAACTTAAATTTACAGTTCTTAAAAAATTTTTGAAAGGAGGGCAAAATGTTTAAACTGATTATCGGTCTGGAGGATAAGGAGTCTTTTCAGACGTTTGGTGAAACGGTCGGCGCGTTCATGGCAAAAATAAGAGAGACTGCGAAAGAACAGGGCGGAATTTCTTGGCAGTGGCTGGAGACTACAAATTTTATTGAGCATGATGTTTTTGTGCCGGCAGAAAATTTAACCGTGAAATGCGCGTTAAATTTTCCAGATACGCGCGATATCGCTCATCGTCTCGGGATTATGAAAGAAGGCCAGGTAGTTGAAAATCCGCCCGTTGTTTCACCGCTTCTGATTGATATGATCTTTCTATCTATTTTTACAGAATCCATAGAAGTAATGATGAAAAAGTTCAATGAAATGAAGGCCCGGTTTGCAAAAGAACCAAATTCACCTGATAATGGTTCGCAAATCGTATATGAGGCCAAAATAATTAAGAATTAGCCAAAAACCACATTCAATCACAAAAGAAAGGAGGTTGGCTATGATTTTTTTGAAAAAGATGCTTTGGGTGAGTATTTTGTTAGCAATGGTCCTGATAGTTTTTTCTCCAAGGGGAGTCTCACAAGGCCAGGCAACTGATCAGATTCCCGCTCTCGATCGTGCCTTTTCCCAGTATTTCTCCTATCAAGCATTAAGGGCGGCAAACAATATGATGATATCTCGCTACAACAGCCAGCCGCTGGGTTTATGGAAAATCGGGTTGAGTGGCTTTCATCGAAAATATAAGGGTTCGGATGGAATTCTCGAATTAATTTTGAACTGGGATGGCATGTATTATATCAGAGGCTTGTCGTCAGAAGTTACTGGAGATTCGTTATTGCTCAAATAGATTTTTTGGAGGTATAAACATTTCATTTTAAGGGATGTCCAAATTCTGGCATCCCTTTTTTATTTACCCAAAGTTTACCCCGTAGGAAATTATTTTTCTACTGGGGCCGTTTTTTGGTTGATTCTGTCTAATCTGTTGAATTATTGGTAAAAGGAGGATAGAATGAAAATAGAATAGTTTGAGGGATAAAGTGCGATACCCTAGGTATCTTCTTAGACCATTATTAAAGATAATTTAAATTAATAAGAGCATGAATAAAAATCCTCTTAGCATAGTAAAATATATCTTATTCAAATGTGCTTATTATGGCGATGTCATAACTAATTTAAAAATGCAAAAAGTTTTGTATTATATCCATGTTTGGCATTTAGTTTTATTAAAAAAGAGATGCTTCAAGGAATCTTTTCAGGCTTGGCCTAACGGCCCGGTTTTGCGTTCTGTATATTCAAAATTAAAAATTTTTGGTTCTTCACCGATAAATCCTAATTTTTCTGGACTTACTAGTGAACAAGATGTGTTGAAATTGAAAGAATATTTGGGTGCAGAATTAGTAAAATTAATAGATAATGTTTATGAAAAATATGGGTCTAAGAGTGCGTTCGAGTTAGTAAGTCTTACACATAATGATCAGGCCTGGATTAAAGCTAGAAAGGGACTTGGTATTAGCGACCCTTCTAAAAACGAGATTCTAGATAAAGATATCACCTCGTATTATGGCAAAGAGAGATAGATTGGACATTCCAGAGCCTAAAATAGACCAAAAAATTACTTTTAGTTTTGAGTTTTATGATATTGTATGTAAATACTGTATTAGCCAATGGGGCCAGAATAAAACACTTGAGACATTAAAGAGATTAAGAGAAATAAATCGGAAGACAGTTAAGGAATTATTTCATGATAAAAGGGTCTATCACTTTCATCCTGTAGATTGGTCCGAAACGATAGAAAAGAAAGGTTTCCCTGAGGAAAATGCTAATAAATTAGAGGCATATCAATTTAGCCTCCTCGGTATCAACAATCAAAAAGCAGGAGTTTATGGGGCTGTTTCTAGAAATATTTTCTATATAGTCTGGTTCGATTTAGAACATGCAATTTGGCCAACATTTAAAAAATAAACATAAAACATGGACAAAAAAGAAGATAAATTATTTATAGTTATAGATAAGATGATAAACCCAGAATATCAAAAGAATGAAAACGATGACAAGGGTCATGTTGAGAAATTAGTTGAAGATCGAGAGGAGCAAAAAAGCGAAGAATAGTATTGAAAATAAATGGGAAATTTTTTCGATAATCAAAACCCTATCCGGTGGGTTTTTTAATTTATTATCTAAAAGATTGAAAAAATGGTGCAAAAGGTAGATAATAAAAGCAAATAAAATTATGGCAAAATATCCATACGCCGGGCATCGAAAACGATTAAGGACGCGATTTTTGCAGTCTGGACTTGATGGATTTTTGGATTATGAAGTAGTTGAATTTCTTTTGACGCTTGGAACTCCGCGAAGAGATTGTAAGCAGATGGCGAAGCAGGTTATTAAGAAATTTGGCGGATTGCGAGGAGCGCTCGATGCAACAATTGACGATTTGCGACAGGTAAAGGGAATCGGGCCGGAAAATGCTTTTGGGTTAAAACTTTTTCAGGCAATTTCAGAGCGCTATGCGAAAGAAAAAATACCTAAGAAGATTTTATTAGATTCGCCAAAAGCAGTAGCCGATTATCTGCGGGGAAAAATCGGTAGAGAGAAGAAAGAGCACTTTTTTATTTTGTGTTTAGACGCGCGCAATAATTTAATTAAAATTAACAATGTTGCGATAGGGACGCTTAATGCCAATCTCGTTCACCCACGCGAAGTTTTCAAAGAGGCTATTCGATCCTTATCTGTTCAGGTAATTCTTGCCCATAATCATCCTTCCGGAGATTTAATACCATCAAAGGAAGATATTAAGGTCACTAAAGATCTGGTTGCCGCAGGCAAAATTATTGGCATTGATGTGCTAGATCATATAATAGTTTCAAGCTCCGGTTTTTGTAGTCTCAAAGAAAGAAATCTAATATAGCATAAACTTTGCGAATTATATAGAATGGTTTTATGAAAAAAAGAAAAAAGAAAATAGCTAAAAAGGGGATAGACAAAAAGTATGCTATGAAAAAAATTAAGCATTTGATTTTAAAAGAATCAACGGCTACTTATAGTATTCTTTCTTTACAGGAATCTCCAAAGAAAGTATTGGCCCATATTAGCAGGGCGCCATATTTTTATAAGGATAATTTTGTATTGTATTTAGGCGATTCTCTGCAATTAATGGGTGAATTGCCGGACAATTGTATAGATATGGTATTTGCCGATCCGCCTTATAATCTTTCAAACGGCGGATTTACAGTGCATGCTGGAAGGAGGGTTAGTGTTAATAAGGGAGACTGGGATAAAAGCAAAGGTTTTAAAGATGATTATGACTTTCATTATAAGTGGCTTGAGGCCTGCAGAAGGATATTAAAACCGCATGGGACGCTCTGGGTAAGCGGGACATACCACTCTATTTATCAGTGTGGGCATGCCCTACAATCGCTTGGATACCATATTTTGAACGATATTGCGTGGTTTAAACCGAACGCGTCCCCTAATTTAAGCGGACGATATTTTACTGCAAGCCACGAAACATTAATTTGGGCGCGTAAAGATAAGAATGCGAAACATACGTTTAATTATAAAGAAATTAAAACTCAAAGCTGGCCCGAAGATTTTTTTAAAAAAGAAAGCAAGCAGATGCGGAGCGTGTGGCATATTCCGGAAGACGAGAGCGTTTGGGTAATAAATACGCCAAAGCCCGATGAAAAAAAATTTGGCAAGCATCCTACGCAAAAACCGCTAGATTTATTAAAGCGTATTGTAATTGCAAGTACTAATAAAGGTGATATAATATTGGATCCCTTTACGGGTAGCTCGACAACTGGTCTTGCCGCAGTTGCAAATGGAAGAAAATTTGTCGGAATTGACACTGAGAGACAATATCTAGATTTATCAAAAAAAAGATATAATTATTTAATTTTAAAAACATGATTAAAGGCGGCGTAGGCGGAGGAAATACAAAAACAGGTCTTAATTTTGAGAAAAGGCATGACATATTAGTGTTGCTGAGTAAACTTAGGGGGTACTCTGTCAAAGGTAATCTTATTTTTTATAATAGGCGGGAAGTTGCTCGAAGTTATCGCAAAAACGGTCTTTATAAATATCTTGACTCCAGGGATGTTGATTACAAGAAGATAATATCTAAGAGATTATTACCGGATGAGGCCTTATACGTAATTGTAAATAATACTTTATTTGTTATAGAAATTAAATTTCAACATGGTGCTGGCTCCGTTGATGAAAAGTTACAAACCTGTGATTTTAAAAGAAAACAGTATGCAAAGTTAATGGCACCATTAAATATTGAAGTTGAATATATTTACATTCTTAATAATTGGTTTCGGAGGCCAGAGTATAAAGACACATTAGATTATGTCATTTCTGTTGGGTGCCAATATTATTTTCAATACTTGCCATTACAGAAATTAGGGTTACCAGTTCCAAAACTGAATCCTTCTGGCAAGATTTAAAGATATTTTAAAATAAAAATATGTTTGTAGATGCAATTGAAAAAATAGTAGAGTACACAAGACCAATTCAAATGATAACTCGAGAATATGGAAGTGATGTAGTTTTACCGGGGGCGGCAACTTTATTTTTTGTTAATGAGCTTGGTCATGCTATTACTTGCAAACATGTAGCGATCCTTATTGCGCAAGCCGATCAGATAAATAAAAACTATCTAGAATTTAAAAAAGAGTGCGATGCTCTAACTGGTAGTAAAAGTAAATTTAGGCACAAATTACGAGAGTTGGAGCAAAAATACAAATATAAAGAAGGAATTACGGTGCAAATTAAGAATAATTTTATAAGTTGCGTTGATAAAATCAGTGGTTTTGAAATACATTTGCATCCAATCTACGACGTTGCAGTTATCAAGTTTCAGGGCTTTGGAAACCTCTTATACAAAGGGTATGCTACATTCTTAAAAGATTCTTCCTTAATTAAACAGGGTAAATTTCTATGTCGTTTGGGGTTTCCCTTCCCAGAATTTTCTAATTATAAATACAATGAGGAAAAAGATGATATCGAATGGACGGACGAGGGTAGAAAAGCTACGCCGCGATTTCCTATTGAAGGTATGGTGACGAGAGGACTAGTTGACGCAAGTGGCGTAAAAATGGGCATTGAAATAAGTACACCCGGATTAAGGGGACAAAGCGGAGGCCCGTTGTTTGATCAAAATGCTGTAGTCTATGGTATGCAATCATTAACAAACCATCTTCACCTCGGTTTTGATATAAAAGACAAAGAAATTATGGAAGGCAGTAAAACAAAGAAAGTATCTAATTATCCATTTTTACACCTCGGTAACTGCGTACATGTTGATGTGATAAAGTCTTTTTTAAAAGATAAAGATATTAAGTTTTATGAAGATTAGATACTGTTCTAAATTTCGGGTAGAAAGACAGAAAAAGGTATCAGGTGCCGGGATTTTATACCAAATTCGGCGGCGATATTTAAAGAGAATTCAAAAATAAAAATATGCGAGATAGATTTAAGAAATTTGTTATGAAAACAGAGCAGAACTATCGTTCTTTTATTTGGTTTGTTGCAAAACTTATATTTTGGTTTGCAATTCTTACATGGCTAACTCGTCTTCTTACTCCAACTTTTATAAGTACCTTCAAGCCTAATAATGTTACTGTGTCAGATTTTGTTTTATTTATTACAGCGGCCTTTGTCATAGCCTATACATATGAAACTCAAAAAATGAAGGACGAAATAGTCCACCAGTCCGAGTTAAAAACAATGCCAATTTTGAGCCTTTATGTGAGACGGGTTAGTGGAATAAAAGAGGAAGAAAAAAAAGAAAAAATTAGAGAAAACTATGCCATAACCCACGAGCAAGATAACGGGATTAGGCCGTCTAACTACTACATTGCGATCCGCAACATGGGTGAAGGACCTGCCTTTAATGTTGATATTGAAAGTGTGAATTTTAAGGCTGAGAGATATCAAACTAAATTTTATGCTCCAAATCATGATGAGCACGCAGTTAAACTTATAAAGAAGCCAAGCAATAAAATAAGGAAGCTGGATGAATTTTCTGGAGAAATTTTTGCGATAAAATGTAAATCGGTTTTCGGAAAAAGTTATGAATATAGATATCGAATTAAGGATATCGAGACGTGTGAAGTTGAATTTATCTAGATATTATGTTTTGGTCAACAAAAAACTTAGCAAAATAAACTTATGGAAAGAGCGCCCGGATTTTATCTCAAATTCGGCGGGGCAAAGCTATTGTACAATTCTATTGAATTGTCCTAAGTTAAATATTTATCTATGGAATACAAAAAAGCGATCGAAATTCTGATGAGCCTGATGAAAAAGCGCTCGTTCAATGATAAGGAAAAAGAGGCAATTATGACAGCGATCGGCGTTCTTGATCTGGCGTCGTTGGGCGAAAACAGGATGAAAAGCATCATCAATGCGCGCAAAGCCAAACGAGCCAAAAGCCTTGAATGGTAAATCAGCCCTCTTATATTCTCGAGAATATAAGAACGTTACTTGTATTGTCTAATTCGTACGAATGGTTCAATATAAAAAACTACAATTAAAATAAACTTATGGTAAAAAAATCTAAAGAAGGTGTTAAAGGCATGGTTGTCACAGTCAAAGAACATAAAAAATGGCATAAAAAGAATGGCGGTTGCGGCAATAAAAAAGAACACAACGCCTGCATGAAAAAATGGGGGATTACAATCAAAAAGAAAAAATAATCGATCTCAAGGCCGCCTGCGGGCGGAAGAACAAAATCCTAGAACGTGTATTTTTAAAAAAAACAGCACCTCTTTTTTAAGATGCTGTGTGTTAAATACAGCCAGCTTCTACGTGTCTTGTTTTTCTTCGGCAGATCAGGCACCACATATGTTTATGGTGGCCGGTTGGCTGGTTGTGTGATTTTCGGCGGAGAATAATTCTCCCAGAGCCGCAATCTAAACAGACAAGGAGCTTTTCAATAATCTGTGACTGACGCTTTGATCTTTTCAATCTCATCACCTCCTTATTTTCGGTTGTTTTATATTTTATATCAGATTATCAAATTTTAAGCAAATTTTTTAGAGAAATAATTCTAACAGAGCAGGTAGGTAAACAGGTTTTTGGCCCAGCAGGCCGCACCATTGACAAGATGGTATCTTTTATTTAATATAAATAAAAGATAATTTTTGTTAGTATCTTAAAAAGTGAATAAAAGTCAAGATTGATATATTAGAAAGGTGGTGAGAGAAATGGGAAGATACAAAGAGAAAGACAAAACAACTATAGCTGAAATGTTTCCTCCACTTCCTACTTCCAATTTTGAGATTGAAGATACGAAAACAGGTAAAGTTGGGAAAGGCACTGGTTTCACAAAAGAAGAAGCCAGAAAAAATGCCTGGGAAGATTTAAAATACGGAAAAGAATCGGAAGAAAAGGAAACGACAAAAACTTCATCTCCTAGTTTCTCCGGTGGAGGCGGCGGTGGAGGAGGCGGTGGTTTAGGAGGCCTCGGCGCAGGAATAGCTGGTTTCTTTTTCATTTTAGTGTGCATTTTTGCAACCTTAGATCTTATAACTACGACCGTTGAAACCGAAGTGCTAAAAAAAATGTGGCCGACATACGAAACAAGTGCAGAAAAATCCAGAAGATTGATAGCTGAAAGCAAAAGAGGATCATTAGATGCTTTAAAATCGGAATGGAAAGTTCCCTGGGCACCGGAACTAAAACCTTGGGAAAGTTATGATGGCTCTGATGCACTTCGGGACTTTGGATGGAAAAATAAAAATCCAGGTCCGCAAGCAGAAGATGGTTTAAAAAATTTAGCCATAAAGATTAGAAAAAACGGAGGATGGTGCGTCACGGTCAGAGATTATTGTCAACTCGAGAATAATATTTGGGCAGTCGGCGACTATTCAAATTTTGGCGGCGGGTTTATCTGCTACAGTCCAAATAAAGGGACTACCTGGTATAAACAATGGAAATCTAATCCTGGAAATACCGATGGCATTCCTTTTGGAGTTTATTTCTTTGACGCAAAAGAAGGCTGGGCATTTACTCGAAAAGGGATTCTCCATACTTTCAACGGAGGAAATCGCTGGGATTGGAGCTGCAGAAATGAGGGATGGTTTTTAAGGCAACTTCATATCATTGATAGAAAAAGAATTATTGCAGAAGACATTCCTGATGGCCGTATGATATACACCCTGAATGGCGGCAGAAACTGGAGAGTCCATCCAAAGTGGGAGCCTGAAATATTGGAACTGGAGGTAAAGCTAAAGATAAAAAACGAAAGTGGTTTATATGTATATAAACAAATAAATTAGTATAATTAATTAGCCGCATGGTTCGCCCAGCGGCTTTTTTTATGCTAAAATAATTTACAGAAAAACGTGTCCCTCCTGCGTAATTCTCTATTTGTATTGTTTTATTCGTACGAATAGGTAAACAGAAAAAACTAGAATGAAAGATAAGTTTATGTTAAAAAAATTAGCGTCGGTTTTTATCTTAGCATTTATTTTAAATTGGATATGGGAAATTGCGCAAAGCGCGTTATATTTGAATCATCAGGGCATGCCAATAACCTCCTTTATTTTATTCAGAGCGGCGGCGGCCGACGCTGTAATAATTCTGATTTTGGTCTTTATTGCGCAAAAGCTCAAAATAAACAGATCATTGTTCGTTGCATTGGCAGGTTTGGTTTTGGCCATTGTTATTGAGATGTGGGCATTGCAAACTGGCCAATGGGCATATAGCGCGTTGATGCCGACTGTTCCGATTATCAGAGTGGGTTTGACGCCAACTATTCAATTGGCTGCGATTGGTTATTTTGTGCAAAAATTGGTTTTCAGAAAATCTGTCAAAGGATAAAAAAATATGGCGGCGCGCTTCGCTTGGCGGGCCCCAAAATCCGGCCGGGGAGAAAATAATATACATGACCCTCTTACATTCTCGAGAATATGAGAGGATTGTGGTATAATGGAATCATGAACAAGACAAAAACAAGCAAACAATTGGAGAGGCATTTTAAAGGCATTGCTAATCATCGGCGCCTGGATATTTTATTTTTGATAAATAATTTTGACGGTCTCACTTTGGTAGAAATTGCCGATAGATTAAAGTGCAATTTTAAAACGATTTCCGGCCATACTAAAACTCTCGTCAATGCCGGCCTCCTGGATAAAAAATATCAGGGCAGGCGAGTGGCCCATTCGCTTTCGCCCTACGGCCAAAAACTGATCGAGCTCATAACAACATTCTCACATTCTTGAGAATGTGAGAATGTCATTCGTAATGTCTCAATATTATAAACCAAACCGAAAAAAGAATCTTTATGATCCCAAAGCTGCGGGGGAATACCGTTTAAGCCGGTCAAAGATAGATCTATATCTAAATTGCCCGCGCTGTTTTTATTTAGACCGGCGTCTCGGAGTCGCCCAGCCGCCCGGCTATCCTTTTACTTTAAATTCGGCCGTAGACAAGCTTTTAAAAAAAGAATTTGATATTCACCGCGCCAAGGGCGAGGCGCATCCTTTAATGAAAGAATACGGTGTGGAGGCGGTGCCGCTGGCTCATGAGAAGATAAATGAGTGGCGCGATGCGATGCACGCGGGCGTGAGTTATCAGTTGCCCGGAACCAAGATAGTGATTACCGGCGGCGTGGACGACATCTGGGTGAGCCCGTCCGGTGAATATATGATAGTGGACTATAAGGCCACCTCAAAAGAAGAGGAAGTCAGTCTGGATGCTGATTGGCAGATCGGCTACAAGCGGCAGATGGAAATATACCAGTGGTTATTCAGGCAGAATGGATTTAAGGTGTCCAGAACCGGTTATTTTGTTTACTGCAACGGTAACACTGATAAGAAAGCGTTTGACGGAAAGCTGGAATTTGATATTAAAATCATTCCTTATCTGGGCGATGATTCCTGGGTTGAAAAAACCGTCAGAGATATGATAGATTGCCTAAATTCTGATGTTTTGCCCCAATCCGGCGCCGATTGCGACTTTTGCAAATACAGGCAAGCGGCAAAAAAAATCGAAAAATAGAACCAGAAATCTGATACACAAGACATCCTTATAAACTTGAGAATGTAAGGATGTTTAAATTATAGTCAGTAGGATTTAAAAAATTCTGATATGGAAAAACAGATTACATTGCAAAATAAAAAAGTATCTTATACTCTCAAAAAAAGCAGGAGGGCGCGTCGTCTGCGCTTGGCAGTGTATTGCGACGGGTCTGTTGTTGCCACCATGCCGCATTATTTCCAAGAGTCAATGGTGGAAAAATTTATTCAGGACAAAACAAAATGGTTATTGGCAAAAATTAACTTTTTCAGGCGATTCAAAGGCCAACCCATTGCGCATCATGGCAAGAGAGATTATTTAAAGCATAAAGACAGGGCTCTGGCGCTGGCCAAAGAAAAAGTGGCTCATTTTAATGAATTTTTCGGATTTAAATTCAATAAAATAAATATCAAAAACCAAAAAACCCGCTGGGGGAGCTGTTCCAAAAGCGGCAATCTGAATTTCAATTACAAGATACTGTTCCTGCCGGAAAAACAGAGAGACTACATTATTGTCCACGAACTTTGCCACCTCAAAGAGTTAAATCATTCCGGCCTTTTTTGGCGCTTGGTGGCAGAAACTTTTCCGCAATGGGCAGCGGCTAAAAAAGAGTTAAAAAATAGCGCTTTAAATTTATATTGATTACTTAGTCTGTTATTTAATCCCAATCCCCATCGCTTTCCCCGACACACAATGACGTCCTTATAAACTTGAGAATGTAAGGATGTTATTTGTAAAGAAAAATTAATAAATTTAGATGATTTTTACGAAAGAAAAAATTCAAAATGGATTTTTTGTCGGCGTTGTACTTTTAATAGTGATCCTGCTTTTCACAATTGTCGATCACTTTCTCCACGGCCTGCAAAGCATCTGGGGCGTGCCCGATTATTATTTCAAAGATAAGATACCGGCCGGATTTTTCTGGGCGGTGATCGGCTTGTTTCTGGCAAAAAAATTCCAGAATATCTGGTTAAAATCCCTGATCGTGGCGGGCCTGATTGCCCTGGCGCTGCAGGTCAGGTATTTTATTACCGGCTACGCTTTGAGCTTTGTCTTATTATTTTTATTGTTCCATTTTGTCATTTTATTCTTTCTATTGGCCGGCCTGTTTTGGCTGCTGGCCAGATGCAAAGGATTGGCAGATGGAAACCAAAATATGAAAAAAATCATTATCGCCGTCATAATTTTGGCGGTTGTCGCTGTCGGAACTTATTTTCTGGTTTTTAAAAATAAAACGAGTCAGGCGCCGGCACTGGCTACGAACGGCACGACCGTCAGCATAAAAAATTTCGCATTTAATCCGTCATCCCTGATTGTCAAAACCGGCACCAAGGTCACCTGGATAAATAATGACGGCACCAGCCACACCGTCACTTCTGATTCGGGCAATCTTTTAGATTCTGCGGTTATTGCCCCCGGCGGGACATTTGAATTCACCTTCGGCGATCCGGGAACAGTCAACTATCATTGCCGGATCCATTCATCAATGAAGGGCCAAATTATAGTTCAATAGATAATAAAAAATATATGCCCGGTAATACAACCTCGACTTATAATAATTTTAGAAATTTATTTTTTATAAAAAACAAATATAATTTCAATCTCTGTCGTTATTTCCGAGGCGGCTCTTTTGCCGCCAGGGGCGGCGGTCGAGGTTGATATACCGGGTATGGAAAAGACAAAAATTCATAACCATAGCCTGACTGCGTTCTCCTGGTTTGCCGGCTGGCTGTTTTCCATCGGCTTCCTGCATCTGACGTTCTGGAAGGGTGTCTTGGCCATCATCGTCTGGCCATATTACCTGGGCGCGGCGATCAGCGCGCTGATATAGCGTCAAGCTATGGATGATCAACAATTACAAAAACCAAAAAAGCCCTGGCTGCCAAAAAGCCGCGAGGGGAAAAGGGCAACTGTTTTTTCGGCCCTGGCCATCCTCTGGGGGATTTTGCTGCCGGCAATTCCTTCTCCGGAGTGGATGAGGGGAGGGTTGGCCGGCGGGATCAACGGGCTCGCGCGGGTTCTGATCTTGGTTGTTTTGCTGGTTTTGAGCTTTATTTATTTGCATAAGGCGATCTTTAAAATAAAAGACCGGGCGATCCTGGTCTTGATCTTGTTTTGTCTTTTTTGTTTGATCGCGGCCTTCTGGCTATTATTTTTCATCGGCGAATTCGTTTATCCGCATTAAAACCGTTTTCATTGACATTTTTTTATTTTATTATAATAATAAAAAATAGATTCTTTAAAAAAAGAGGATTTTCTTCTTTAACAAAATAATAAAAAGCGAGGTGATAAGCTATGGAACCAAAATGTACTTTTTGGCAGGTTTGCGGCGCCGGGCCTGTGCGCCAAAGTTTGGCACAGAGATTATTTCCTTTGGGCGATCCGCAGAGAGATTACATTGCGACGGTTTGCAGCGACGAGAATAGGTATTTGGAATGTGATCACTATAAGATCAGGAAACCGGAGGAGGTAGAGAAAAATGAAGCGGTTTGAATAAAAAAAAGACGCCTTTCTGTTTTTTTAACAGAAAGGCGTTTGCTATTGAAAGAGGATTTATGTGCCATTCATGATTTTTGAAGCATCGGCAAGTTTTTTGAGATAAGACCGGGTCTCCTTTGGGACCTTATTTTCCCAAAGTCCTCTGTGCTTCCGTATAGCGTTTATAGTTGTACCTGCTCCGCAGTTATAAGCGGAAGCCAGATACTTTTTAATTGCCTCCGGATCTTTGTGTGCGCGAGACTTGTCTACGCAAAGATTAGAATCAAACAGAAGCAGCGCGGCTTTGCATGCGTTGAATGGGTCACTCGTCCCTTCGATGAAATTCGACTTGAGGGCGCCCGGGTATTGTTTGCAGAGGTCGACATATGTTTTGGGCATGATCTGTAGCAATGCTCTTGCGCCTTTTTTTGAAATTGAATATCTATAGGCATTTTGCTGATTTGCGCCTACAGTCACCAGCACCTCATTGATCAATTTCTCAGTCCTCTCCCGCTTACGCCGGCCCGGGTCAATATGCTCAATAACAGCGAGCATTAAAGCCAGGTCTGCTGGTACTGCTTCCGTCACCGAAATTTTGGGATTTGTCCTTGATCTGACATTCATCAATTCTGAACGGGCCGCATCGATCGTTCTTTTGAGATATGAGAGCCCGGCCGTTCGCAGAATCTCGCAATCAAGCTCCGGCGAATACGGAGTGTAGACCACTTCGCGGAAAAGTTCGTCTTCGTCCTTGACCACCCTTTTGATGGACAGTAGAACGCAGCCTTGGGGATAAATTACGGAAAAATCCGTAGCCACCCCGTTTAATCTGGTGAAATTAGCCAGATATCCCTGACGGTTCGTCCTCTTGGTCTTTTGGTTAACGCTGATATATTCTATCAGCCGTCCACGCCTGAAAGCCAAGAGAACATTGAGGTCATTGACCTCCCATTTGCCTTTGCCTTTTTTCTCAACGATCTCAAATTCCGTATCTTTGCTTTCCAACAATTCTTGTGCCCTCCGGATATCTTCAAGGATGTTTCCGGAGGCGAAAACTGTTTCCTGCTTTGGCGTTCTTTTGGGGACGCTGGGCAGGCTGGAAAATGGTTGGAGTTGGATAATGAGAGGGGTTGTAGGGGATTTAGTAGATTTATGAGCGATTTTTGTTTCTCCGCTTTTTAGAGCAAAGAAACAGGACAGCATTCCAGCCAACATTATCAGAAAAACTACGCACATGGTCTTTTTCATGGTATATCCTCCTTTGGGAAAGAACAGTTTTAGATGTTGTATATTATAGCAGAAGACTAGCCTTGTGTCAATAGTTTGGCAAAAACCCTCTTGACCCCTCTCTTGAAAAAGATTAAAGAATTTGAAATTCTTCTTTTTAAAACGTACAGATAGAACATATCTTTTTCAAGAGAGGGGCTTGACCCCGTTAGAGATTCAGCCAACGCTGTTGGTTAAATAATATAGTGCCGGCGAACTCGCCTGCGGCTTACTTTAGCGAAAGATGGCAAAATGTTGAAAATCTCTAACGGGGCTTGACAAGCTTTTTGGATCTGATACTATAAAAACAGTTCCCTATCTCATCATCTATTTCCTCAATCGGGCCACACAATTTAAAACGTGTGGCCTTTTACTTTCTTTTGAACATTTTGTTGACAAACTTCTAACGGGGCTTGACAAGCTTTTTGGATCTGATAAAATAAAAATAGTTCCTTCCCCCAAATAAAAAAATAAATCTGACGTCAAACGTCAAACCTGCAGTTCCTTAACCAAACACCCCAAGCCCCAAAAAACCCCAAAACCCCAAACTCCAAAACACAGAATACAGAACACAAAATACAAATTCCAAACTTCAAGCCAACACCGCAACCAACAACAACGCCAATACCCATACAACCAAAACAATAGTTCTTTCCTCCAAAAAAAACCAACACCCACCCATTTTCTCAATCGGGCCACACAATTAAAACGTGTGGCCTTTTTCTTTTTGCGAACCCGTTTTTTTAAAGTTATAATTTTAGCCGCCGAAAAATTAAAATGTAATATTTTTGGCCGGTGGCGCGTAAATAGTTGATTTTTATGATAAAATAAATTATCATTATTAAAAAATAAAAGTATGATAAAGCAAATATATAAAATCAAAATTTCTGTGAAAAAAGTCTGGGCGGCACTTGTTCAATCTAAGCATATCGCTGCGTGGAGCGGATCGCTGGCCAAAATGAGCGCAAAAAAGGGCGCTAGATTTTCGCTTTGGGGCGGCGAAATCTTTGGCAAAAATATTTTAGTTGAGCCGGAGAAAAAACTGGTACAGGAATGGTATGGCGGAAAATGGAAGAAGCCGTCAATTGTGGAAATTTCGCTTTCTGAGCATAAAGGCGTAACAGAAATTAAGCTTATTCACAAAGACGTTCCGCCAAAAGAAGTCAAAGAATTTGCTTCGGGCTGGAAAGATTATTATTTTGGTCCCATAAAAAAGTATTTAGAGGAAGAATAGAGCTTAATTAGATTTTTACAATAATTAGTTTATAAAGAAGACAATGGACGAAGAGATATCGCGAGATATCGGAAATCAAAGTAAAAAACCTGATTATTTTTGGGCAATTTTATTTTTGCGAATAGGCCTGGCAATCACGCTCATTTATCCGGCTTTTGGCGCACTCTTGAACCCGATAGCCTGGTCGGGCTTTGTTCCCTTTTGGATAAAGACAGTGGTTGACGTAAAAATTTTTCTTTTTCTTTTTTCTTTTTTTGAAATAGTTCTTGTTGGGTGGCTGGTTTGGGGCAAAAAATTATATTTTGCTTCTTTGATTTTTGCCGGTTTGATGTTTGCCATTACGATTTTTAATCTGGCCGCGTTTGAAATTATTTTCAGGGATATTGGCCTTGGCTTTGCTGCCTTGGCGCTGGCGGTTCTAACAAGGAATAAGATAGAAAACTGATTTTTAAATAACATGGGGAAAACCAATAATTTGTAAAAAGGGTTAGCCGGAACGACGCCGCCAACCATCGCCAGATGGGGATGCGGGGTAATTTGATTATTGAATAAAATAAAAAAACTTGGAATTCATTGCCTGCCTTTTGATTTAATGCCATAATAATTTTATGGCATTTTGATTTTGCCGCTGAAATAATATTTATGCAGTATAAAACATATAATTATGAGAAATACTTAAAAAAGAACCGCCTGAGGCGGAATTTTGGAATTAAAAAGATAATAATAATTGTCATAGCCTTGGCAATCCTTGCCGCCGGACTTTTTGGCTTAAACAGCAAATTTAAATTTTTGTCTCTTGGCAAAGATGATTTGGCAGGGGCAAATGAACCCGTTTCCTCTTCGCCTTCGTCAAGTAATTCGGGAAATTCTTCCGGCGCGGCTTTGCTGCCGTCCGAACAGGCTGGTTCGCCGGCAGCCCCGTCTCAACCTGTCAACTCCGAGCCTGTCCGGGTGATACCAAAAAGCATTTTGCTTCAAGTGCCGTTTTTTAGCCAGGCGCCTTTTGGCGAATGGTCGAATCCGATTTTCCAAAACGCCTGCGAAGAAGCATCAATTATTATGGCCATGCATTGGGTAAATAAGACAGACGTGACAAAAGAAGAGGCCAAGCAAGAAATTCTGGCATTGACGGAATTTGAGGACAGGACTTACGGTTCAGCTAGTGACCGCACAGCGGCTGACGCAATAAAAATGTTTAAAGATTATTATAATTACGAAAATGTTTTTGTGCGTTTGGGCATCAGCACCCAAGACATCAAAAAAGAAATTTTGGCAGGGCATCTGGTGATTACGCCGATTGACGGTCGGATTTTGGCCAATCCTTTTTACACTCCGCCCGGCCCGGATCATCATATGCTTGTTGTCATCGGTTACGATGCCAATACGGACGAATTTATTACCAATGATATTGGTACTCGCCACGGCGAAAAATACCGCTACACAGATTCCAGCCTCCAGGCCGCTCTGCAGAATTACCCGACCGGCAATGATTTGCCTTCAATCCCTGGGCAAACTGCCATGATTGTCGTTCTGCCAAAAAATTAAACGCAGACTGCTCTAAAATATTATGGAAGAGAAAAATGCGCAAAATGATTCGGGCGTCCTTATCCATAAAGCCTTTGAAATTGGCATATTTTTAAAAGGCATTGACGGGGTCTTGGAAATAATCGGCGGATTTTTGCTTCTGATAATAAATCCGCTGACAATAAACAGGATCGTTTTGGTTTTGACGCAGCACGAAATAAGCGAAGATTCAGGAGATTTTATTGCCAATTTTTTGATCAAAACGGCCCATAATCTTTCGTTCAGCTCTCAGTTTTTTGTCAGCTTTTATTTGTTTTCCCACGGCATTATTAAAATATTTTTGGTTGCCTCGCTTTGGCGGAGGAAACTCTGGGCTTATCCGGCCGCCATAATTTTTTTCCTGCTTTTTATTTTTTATCAGATTTATCGTTATGCTTTTACTCATTCGGCCTGGCTTATTTATCTTACAATTTTTGATATTTTTGTTATTATCTTAACTTGGATGGAATACAAAAATATTAAGAAAATCGCACCTTTGTAACAATTTTTAAAGGCAGTCGTATAGGCTGATATAAACGCTTTGGCGTATTTTAATATTAAAATATCAACAGAATGAATGAAGTGGCAAAAATAAAAATTGAAGACGCAGCGGGATTAAAAGAGGCGATTGGCAAAGCGGTTGGGCAAATCGGCGGATTCGGCAAATTTATAAACAAAGGAGAAACCGTTTTGCTCAAGCCGAATTTCAACACGGCCGATCCTTATCCGGCTTCTTCGGACCCGCGGTTTTTGGAAGCCGTGATTGAGCTTGCTTATGAGCAGGGCGCTGGAGAAGTTTTTCTGGGCGATTCCTGCACTATGGCGCTTGACACTAAAAAAGTGATGGAGAAGCTGGGAATTTTTGAGTTGCAAAATTTGAATCCCCCGCCAAAAATAATTATTTTTGACGAAGGACAATGGGTAAAAAATAAAATTCCGGAGGGAAAATATCTGAAAACCGCCAGCCTGCCGGAGGTTTTGCAAAAAATTGACAAGTTGATTTTGCTGCCCTGTTTAAAAACTCATTTTATCGCCCAGTTCACCGGCAGCCTGAAAATTTCGGTCGGTTTTATGAAGCCCAGAGAAAGAATTCGTCTGCATATGAGCCATACCCAGGAAAAGATAGCCGAATTGAACACGCTGATAAAGCCGGACCTGATAATTATGGACGCCAGGAAATGTTTTATTGCCGGCGGGCCTTCCGAAGGCAGGCTGGCGGAGCCGGGTTTGATTTTGGCTTCAGAAAGCAGAATCGCCATTGACGAGGAAGGGATAAAAATAATCCAGAGCTTTGACAAAAATTGTCTGGGGAGCATCAATCCTTTAGAACTGCCCCAAATTAAACGGGCAATTGAGCTGGGCATAAAATAATCCAATGGATGAAAAAAGTGTGGGGGTGTATAAAACCGAGGGAATAATTTTTAAAAAAGCCGATTTGAGCGATACGGACCGGCTTTTGACCGTTTACACCAAAAAATTCGGCAAGATTTTGGTACGGGCAAAAGGAGTGGGCAAGCGCGAGTCAAAATTGAAATCTTTAATCGAGCCGTTCAATATTTACGAACTGATGCTGGCGCGCAGCAAGACAATTGACGTTTTGGCCGGCTCCTGGCCGACAAAAGAATTTAATTTTTTGCGCGGCAATCTGGAAGCGCTGGCCCTGGCAATTTATTTTGCGGAGTTAGTTGATAAATTGGTTGTCGCGCCAGAATACGACGAAAATCTTTGGGCGCTTTTGGTTCGCGGCTTTGAAGTTCTCAACCAAAAGCGCGACGATTTGCCGAAAATAAAAACAGCTTTTGAGGAAAAGCTGCTGGAGTTTCTCGGCCACCCGACATTTGTCATGCGCGGCAAGTTAACGTCTTTGCAAAAAATGCATTATTTTGAATCTTTGACCGGTGAACAGATAGAATCAGTCAGGTTTTTAAGGTCGTTAAGTTTGATCAACTGAACTTCTTTTTCGCCTCTCTTTTTTATTTCAACGGAATTTTTTTCCAGGGTTTTTTCAGAAATAACCAGTCTGGTCGGGATACCGATCAAATCCGCATCGGCGAATTTTTCGCCCGGCGAGGCCGAGCGGTCGTCGTATAAAACTTCAATTCCGGCTTCCGCCAATTTTTCGTATACGCCCTGGGCGTATTTTTTAATTTTTTCTTCTTCGCTCAGCGCCAGCAGGTGGGCACCAAATGGCGCGACTTCCTTCGGCCAGATAATCCCTTTTTCATCGTGCGAAACCTCAACGATCGTCCCCATCACTCGGCCCGGACCAATGCCGTAGCAGCCCATAATCACTGGTTGTTCTTTGCCAGAAGCGTCCCGAAACTTCAAGCCAAACGGCTCAGAATATTTTGTCCCCAGTTTAAAAATATTTCCCACTTCTACGGCCTTGGCCTCTTCAAATTCCATGCCCGAACAGGCCGGACAAGCCGGTGTCTCGGATTTAATTTCGGCATTAACGGCCAGATTCTGGCAATTTTGGCAGATAAAAATCGTATCTTCGCCGGCTTCAGAAACGGCTTGAAATTCGTGGGAATATTTGGAAAAAGTGCCGCCCGAAGCCAAAGTTAAATAAGTTTTATCTTTCAGACCGCAGCGCTCTAAAATCTCAAAATAAGCGTCAGTCGCCTTTTCATAATATTGGTCCAGGTCTTTTTGGTCAGCGTGGAAAGAATAGAGGTCTTTCATCAAAAATTCCCGGGTGCGGAGCAGGCCGGATTTGGCTCGCGGTTCGTTGCGAAATTTGGTCTGGATGTGGAAAAGAGCCAGCGGCAGGTCTTGATAAGAGAAAACAAGTTTTTTGGCTAAAGGGGCGACAATCTCTTCATGAGTCGGGGCTAAAGCATAATCTTTGTTTTCAAAACCTTTTAATTTAAAAAGGGCTTCAAACTCGGTCCAGCGGCCAGTGGCTTGCCAGTTCTCTTTGGGATTTAAAGCCGGCATCAAAACTTCTTGGCCGCCCAAAGCCAGCATTTCTTCTCGGATAATATTTTCAATTTTGCGCAAAACCCGCAGTCCCAAAGGCAGAAAGGTGTAAATGCCGGCGGCCAATTTATCAATAAAACCGGCCCGAATCAACAATTTAGCATTGACACTTACTTCGTCCTTGGGCGCCTCGCGCAAGGTTTTGGTGCAAAGGGAGGATTGTCTCATACTTTTAGTATAGAAGCTAAAAAGCATTTTGACAATTGTCAGAGCCATTTATTTGTTATAAAATATAGACAGGGAATTTTTATTATGCCAGGTAGTGAAAATTTGACTGCTGCCTGGCAGTAAAGCATCTTTATTGTCGAATCTTGCCTGTCGGCAGACAGGTTTCTACTACCTGGTATGGGACTAGAAGAACTTCAAAAACAACTTTACGGGCAGAAAGAAGAGGAAGTTAAAAGAGAAGGAGCGCCCGAACAATTTGAGCCCGGACGCGGAGCAGGCTCGCAGGAGCCGGGTTCTTCTCAATGGGAGAAAGAAGGCGAAATGGGAAAACAGCCAATTTTGGGCGGGGCAAAGAAAAAATTGTTGAAGGCGATTGTTATAGCGCTGGTAGTTGTTTCTGTTTTGTTTGCCGGATATTTGTTTTGGCGCAGCCAATCCTTTGACAGCAAAAAAGTTAATGTCACTATTTTTGGCGTAGACAGGGTGATTAGCGGAGAGGAAATCAATTATGTGGTCAGATATCAGAATAACACTAAAGTCACTTTAACTGGTCTTAAATTAACTTTTGTCTATCCGCCAGATTCTTTGCCGTCCGATAACCAAAATTTGACCCAGGTTGGAAATCAACAGTCGAGCGTTGTTGACCTGCCTGATCTGGCGGCAGGGCAAGAGGGCAAGGCGGAATTTCGGGCAAGTGTTACCGGTCTGAAAGATGACAAAAAACAGGCAACGGCCAAATTGATTTATCACGCGGGCAATACTTCTTCAAGCTTTGAAAGCAGCGGCGAATTTACCAGCGTTATTTTTTCGGTTCCTCTGGTCTTGGATTTTTCTCTGCCCGATCGAGTAGTGAACGGCCAGCAAGTTAGCATAACTTTAAAATATTTGAATACTTCCGATATTGGGTTTTCCGACCTGGTATTGAGATTGGAATATCCGCCCGGCTTTAATTTTAATTCCGCGCTGCCTTCTCCAACGCAAGGTTCAGACGCCTGGAGCCTTCAGGAAATAGGGCCCAAAGAAGAAGGTAAAATAGTGATTTCGGGAATCTTAACCGGAGCTCAGGAAGAAGTTAAGGCATTTCGAGCAAATATAGCCAAACAGCAAGGGGATTCCAGCAAAGTAATTTCCGAGGGCCTGGCCTCTACTTTAATTTCTCTTTCGCCGTTATCCGTCACATTGTCAGTTAACGAGAGCCGCGATTATCTGGCGAACGTGGGAGACCGCTTGACCTACAAACTGACATATCAAAATACTGTCGGAGTGCCGATTGGGCCGGTTTTGATAACTGTTAAATTTGATACCAGGGCTTTGGATTTTTCTACTATTAAAGTGGACAAGGGCTTTTTTAACAGCGTTGACAGCTCTATTGTCTGGAATGAATCGACTTTGAATGGTTTGAAAATGGTGCAGCCGGGCGAGAAACAAGAGCTGCTGTTTTATGCGACGGTCAAAGACAGTCTGCCTATAACAAAATTTAATGACAAAAATTTTATAATTTCTGTTTCGGCAAAAATTGATTCGCTCAGCATCCCCGTGTCTTTGCAGGGAACGCAGATAGGTGGTAACGATTCTTTAAATACCAAAGTCAATTCAAAACTATTTTTAAGTTCCAAGGGTTATTTTAAAGATGTCTCGGTGCCAAACTCCGGGCCAATTCCGCCAATTGTCGGCCAGCAAACAACTTATACTATTTATTGGGACGTAGTTGATCTGGCAAATGACGTTGATAATGTGGTTGTTGAAGGTTATCTGCCGCCCTATGTCAGCTGGCTAGGAAAATTTGATCCGCTTGGAGCCGATATAAAATATGATCAAAACAGCGGGAAAATCACCTGGACAATCGGAAAGCTTTCTGCCAACATAGGAATTTTATATCCGGTTAAAAGACTTATATTTAAAATCGGTTTTTTGCCAAGCAGCAGCCAGGTTGGAAATATGGTTGATTTATTAGGCGATGCAGTGATCAGCGGTGCCGACACTTTTACCGGCGCGTCGCTTCAAGGAACAGCCCGGGCAATCAGAAGCGACTTGCCAGATGACCCGTCTATCGGCTATGATGGAGGAAAAGTCAGGCAATAAAACTTTAAACTTTAAACTTTAAATTTTAAAAACGCAATTTGTTTAAAATAATAAAAAAAGACAAAAAAACTGAAAAGCGGGCAGGGATATTTAAAACAATTCATGGGGGTGTCGCCACCCCTGTTTTTATGCCTATCGCCACCCAGGCGGCAGTCAAAAATCTGACCAGCGAAGAAATTAAAGATTTGGGCGGAGAGATTATTTTGGGCAACACATATCATCTTTCGTTAAGACCCGGAGAAAAAATCATCAAAAAAGCCGGCGGCCTGCACAAATTTATGAATTGGTCAGGGCCGATTTTGACAGATTCGGGAGGATATCAGGTTTTTTCTCTGGGATCAAGGAGGCGGGAACGAAATTTTTCTTTTGCGGAACTCGCCCCGCCTGCGGCGGGGCCCAAGCAGTCCTCATGCGAAAAATTTATTCCCGCCTCCTTAGCCAATAACCTTGTGAAAATATCTGATAAAGGCGTGCATTTTCGCGACCCGTTGGGCGGCAAAAAATACTTTTTGACGCCGGAAAAATCAATCCAGATTCAGCTGGATTTGGGTTCGGATATCATTATGGTCCTGGACGAATGCGCGGGGTTTCCCTGTTCGCACGAGGAAGCAGAAAAAGCGGTCAGGCGCACGACGGAATGGGCCAAACGTTGTTTTAAATATTTTTACAGCAAGATCAAAAATAAAAAAAACAGGCCGTTGTTATTTTGTATTATCCAAGGCAGCGTCTATCAAGACTTAAGAATTGAGTCGGTTAAACAACTTTTGAATATCGGTTTTTCCGCCCGAGGCGGACCAGCCTCGCTCTGGGACGGCTACGCGATTGGCGGGGTGGCGGTCGGCGAGCCAAGAGAATATTTAGCGGATGTTTTGCGATGGGTATTGCCGCTGCTGCCCGAAAACAAGCCCAGATATTTAATGGGCCTGGGCCGGCCCGAAGAAATTGTGAGCGCGGTGGGCGCGGGAATTGACATGTTTGATTGCGTGATTCCGACCAGGGAAGCCAGGCACGGCCGGATATATAAATACAGATTTTTTACCCATGACTTGGCCGGAAAAAAGTTTTATGAGACGCTGCAGATAACAAACAGCCGGTTTGCCAAAGATTTCAGGCCGATTGATGAAAATTGCCAATGTTATACCTGCCGGAACCTCTCCCGAGCTTATCTGAATCATCTTTTCAAAATAAAAGAGCCGCTGGCGTTAAGGCTGGCGACGATTCATAATCTGAAATTCTATCTGGATTTAATGAAAGGGCTCAAGGTATTTTTTTAAAAATAAAAAAAGCGCTTTTTAAAAACGCCGGAAAAGAAAGCGGACCAGAGACAAAGGAAAGACTAAAAAAGTCTGTTTCAAACCCCTATAGGAAAGAGGTGAGGAGGGTCTAACCTCCTCCTTTCATGGTTTGATCCCTTGCTCTGGCCGCCGTTTTTTTGTCTAGAAAAAGAACGTAGCATTATTATACATTTCAGTAAAAACTTGTCAATAGGCAAAAGTCAAGTTATACTGAAATTAATTAAATAAGATTTTTTATTTATAACAAGCAAAAATATGGCGGATGACTTAATGGAAAAAATAGTCTCTTTATGCAAAAGAAGAGGTTTTGTTTTCCCGGGTTCGGAAATCTACGGCGGGCTTAAAGGAACCTGGGATTACGGGCCGCTGGGAGCGGAGCTCAAATTTAACGTCAAGCAGGAATGGTGGAAAACCATGGTGCGCGAAAGGATAGACGTTGTCGGCATGAGCGCCTCTGTTTTAATGAATCTGAAAGTCTGGGAGGCTTCCGGCCACACGGCCAGTTTCACCGACCCTTTGATAGAGTGCAAAATCTGCCATGAGCGATTCAGAGCCGACCAGCCGGAAATAATCAAGGAGCATGAAAAATTTCATAAAGAAAAAGCGGACTGGACCGAGCCCAAAAAATTCAATCTTTTAGTTGAGGCAAAAATCGGCGTGGTTGAGGGAGAAAAAAACAGTACTTATCTGCGGGGCGAGATAACGCAAGGGGTGCATGTGAATTTTAAGAACGTTTTAAACAGTTCGCGGCTCAAAATTCCCTTCGGCATCGCGCAAATCGGCAAGGCTTTCCGAAACGAGATCACGCCTGGAAATTTCACTTATCGCTCAATTGAATTTGAGCAAATGGAACTTCAATATTACGTCAAGCCGGACGAAAAAGAATCCATGCGCCAGTACGAATTTTTCAAAAAATTGCGCCTGGATTGGTATAAATCCCTGGGAATAAAACCGGAAAATCTGCGGCTGCGCGAACACGCCAAAGACGAGCTGGCTCACTACGCTCGCTCAGCCTGGGACATAGAATATAACGCGCCTTTTGGCTGGAAGGAATGCGAAGGGGTGCATCACAGAGGCGACTGGGATCTGTCCCGTCATCAGGAATTTTCCGGCCAGGATATGTCATATTTTGACGAAGAAACGAAAGAAAAATATATCCCCTGGGTGATTGAAACATCTGGCGGAGTGGACAGGGCGGCGCTATTTTTTCTGATTGACGCTTATAGCGAAGAAAAAGACAGGGTTATTTTGAAACTGCACCCTAAACTGGCGCCATATAAAGTGGCTGTCTTTCCGCTCTTGGCAAATAAACCCCAACTAGTTGAACTGGCCAGAAAAATTTATCAAGATCTGCGCCAAGATCCGCCAGCTGGCGGATTGGTTGCCTGGGACGACCGCGGCAATATCGGCAAGCGCTATTATTCGCAGGATGAAATCGGCACGCCATTTTGCATCACTGCAGATTTTGACAGTTTGGAAAAGGGGGACGTCACTGTTCGCGACCGGGATACCACCAAACAGGAAAGAATAAAAATCAACGAATTAAAGAGTTTCCTGGAGGAGAAGCTAAAATAAATGACCATTGAGCAAATTTATAACCTCGCAATTAAAATGGGGATTGAGGCGGATTTGCGGGGCGAAAAAGCAGTCAAGGCACAGCTCAAAAAACTTAACGAGCACTATCAGAAATTAAGCCCGGAGAAAAAAGAAAAGTTTGATAAAGACAGGTTATTTAATCCGTATTCGGATTCGCGGATTCTGGCCGGCAACCCGGATAAAGAAGTTAAGCGCGTGATGTCGGGCATTGATATTGATACCTCCGAGCTCCTGATGGCCCGATATCTGGGCGACCAATACGACAAAAAAATTGACCTGGTAATTTCGCATCATCCATCAGGCGTGGCGTTGGCTGATCTATCAAACGTCATGCATTTGCAGGCCGATGTGCTGGCCCGCTACGGCGTCCCTATCAACATCGCCGAAGGGGTGATGAAGCCGCGCATCTCGGAAGTGGCGCGTGGCGTTATGGCGATTAATCATAATAAAGCAGTGGACGCGGCAAAATTGCTGGGCTTGGCTTTTATGTGTTCTCATACGCCCTGCGACAATCTGGCCGCCAGTTTTTTGGATAAAAAAATCAAGAAAGATAAGCCGCAGGCGCTGGCTGAAATTTTGAAATCGCTGAAAGAAATTCTTGAATACAAAGAAGCGGAAAAACAAAAAGCCGGGCCAAAAATTTTTGTTGGCAGTCCGGCAAACAAAGTTGGCAGAATTGTTTTATCGGAAATAACCGGTGGGACAAGCGGTTCCAAGGAAATTTACCAGAGCATGGCTAATGCCGGTGTCGGCACTGTTGTTGGCGTGCACATCAAAGAAGAACACAGAGCCGAGGCGGAAAAGGCGCATGTCAACGTCATTATCGCCGGCCATATTTCTTCGGATTCACTAGGCATGAATTTGTTTTTGGATGAGTTGGAGAAAAAAGGGATTGAAATAATTCCTTGTTCGGGATTGATCAGGATCAAGAGATTTAAAAAGTAATCGTCTTCAAAGTAATAAATCTCTCCTGCCCTCCCTTTACGAAAGGGAGGGATTCCCTCCTTTAGTAAAGGAGGGTTAGGGTGGATTTAAAGAACGAGTAATTTGAATTATTTATATGTTTAAAAAATATACCTTACCCAATGGTTTGAGATTAATTTTGGCGCCGATGGAAGGGGCTCAATCGGTGACGGTTTTGGTTTTGGTGGCCACCGGCTCAAAATATGAGACAAAAGAAATCAACGGCATCTCCCATTTTTTGGAGCACATGTTTTTTAAAGGCACAAAAAAGCGGCCGACTAATATGGAAATCGCTTCGGTGCTGGACTCGGTTGGCGGCGCCTACAATGCTTTTACCGACAAAGAGATGACCGGATATTGGGCCAAAGTTGACGCCAAGCATTTTGACTTGGCGCTGGATTGGGTGGCTGATATTTTTTTGAATTCAAAAATAGAGGCCGAAGAAGTAGAAAGGGAAAAGGGGGTAATATTGGAAGAAATTAATATGTATCTTGATACGCCGATGAGGTATATTGGCGACCTTTGGGAGCAGCTTTTATATGGCGACCAGCCGGCCGGCTGGATGATTGCGGGCGAAAAAGAAATAATAAAAAAATTAGCGCAGCCGCAATTTATAAAGTATTTGGCAAGCCAGTATGTCGCCAAAAACACCATTGTTGTTGTGGCGGGCAGCGATAAACAAGTTCAAAGTTCAAAGTTCAAAGTTCAAAGTTTTTTCAAGGAAATAAAGGCAGGAAATTTAAAAAATAAATTAAAAGCGATTGAAAAACAAAACCAGCCGGGCTTGAAAGTGCATTTTAAAGAAACCGACCAGACGCATTTGATTATAGGTTGCCGCGGCTATAACATTTTTGATAAAAATAGATACCCAGCCGCTTTGTTGGGAACGATTTTGGGGGGCTATATGAGCTCGCGGCTTTGGACAGAAGTGCGGGAGCGCCGGGGACTGGCATATTATGTCCGTGCGGCGCACGAAAATTATACGGATACCGGCTATCTGGCAGCCAGCGCCGGCGTTGATAATAAACGGATAGAGGAAGCGATAAAAGTGATTCTGGATGAATTTAAAAAAACAAAAGAGCAAAAAATTCCGGAAGCGGAAATAAAAAAGGCCAAAGACCATATTCGGGGAGCGACGCTTCTTTCGCTTGAGTCTTCCGATGAAGTCGCTTCTTATCTTGGCGGGCAGGAGGTTTTGAAAAAAGAAATTTTGCTGCCCGAAGAATTTTTCAAAAAAATAGAAGCAGTCACGGCCAAGGACCTCCAGCGGGTGGCGCGCGAAATCTTCCGCCCGGAAAAATTAAACCTGGCCTTAATCGGGCCGTTTAAGGAGAAAGAGAGGTTTGAGAAGTTGTTAAAGATATAAAATTAATAATTTTAACGGTCTGTCAGGAGGCCGACCAGTGCATAATGAAAGACCAAATAAATAAGATTTTGTTAGCGGTTTTAGTGGGGTCGAGTTTTCTTTTACTCAGCCCCTTTTTTGTTGGAAAAAGTTTTGCCCAAGTGGCGGAAGAGCCGATGATGCCCGGCAGAATCCAGGGGCAAGGCACAAGTTTTGAGATTAAAGACAGCCAGTATCTCAATATATCTTTGCAGAGCAGCGAGGAAATAAAAGTCATGCTGCAATCCATCCCGAAAATGATTACTATAATGATCGAGCCGGTATCCTCATCCAGTTCATCGCAAATTGACATCAGCGGATTGGCTGCTTCGACAAATTATTTTCTCTATCAGGATAATTTCCATAATTTAACGGAATTTACAAGCAATGAAAAGGGCGTTTATTCATTTGAACAGGATATTTCCGTGCCTCATTTTATCTTTATTTTATCCAAAAGGAGCACAAAATTTATAAACGATATTGACGGCGGCGATTGCAATTCTGTGGGCGTCTGGGATACGGCTACAAGAACCTGCACTTTTTCTTCCAATGTCAGCGGCACATCCGAAGATATCTATGGCACTTTCCAAATTGACAGCGATAATATCATTTTGGATGGCGCCAGCCACACTATCAGCGGCGTTGAACAAACCGTGGCTCTCTACATTCCATATAGACACGGCATAACGATTAAAAACTTCAATATTGAAGGATATGGCGATGGAATTTTATTCGTTGGCTCATATGCGAACACGATAACCGGCAATAATCTTTCAAATAATTTTTATGGGATCGACATCATGCATTCCAATGACACTATTATTGCCCAAAATACAGCAGATTCAAATTACTATAGCGGAATCCTTGTATATGGAGGCAGCGGCAACACCGTAGAAAACAATATTTCGAGAAACGGCCTGCTTTACGGCATTCTTCTTGATTATTCCGGCAATAACACTCTTTCCGGCAACACCACCAATTCAAACGATCACTCCGGCATACTTCTTGGTTTTAATTGTACAGGCAATATCATCACCGAAAATTTCATGAGCAATAATGCCCAATACGGCCTCTATTTTTATACAAACTCTAACTACAACGAGATCTATCATAACAATTTTATCAGTAATAATTCTCAGGTCGGCACTTACGGCGCTCCCGATAATTTATTCAACAAAGATTATCCTGTTGGCGGAAATTATTGGTCGGATTATACTGGCGTTGATGAAAAGTCTGGCCCAAATCAGGACCAGCCGGGTTCCGATGGCATAGGCGATATGCCTTATGTTTATAGTCCTTGGGGGACTAATGACAGATATCCATTTATGACGCAAAACGGCTGGCAGACGCCTGCGCCAGGCAAATGGTCTTTTGCGATTATCAGCGATTTGCATGTAGGAAATAGATATCCGAATCGTTTATCTCCTGATTATGGTGATTCAGGATGGAATGATAGTAATACCGGACAAGAACCTTCTGGCTCTACTGATTTCTTAAGGCAAATTATTGCCCAAATAAATTCTAATAAAGATAAATATAATATAAAATTTGTTGTTGTTACGGGCGATTTTACCGATAGCGCAGAATTATCTGAACTTTATAAAGCAAAGGAGATTCTGGATACTTTAGGCTCAGAAATTCCGTGGATTCCTATTATAGGGAATCATGACATCTGGCCTTATGTAGGGATCTTGAATGTTTCAAAAGCTTCAGAAGTAGGTGCTGATCAAAACGGAACAGATAAATTTTTTAATGATATATTTAATTCTCAATATGAAAAATTAAGACATTTAACAGATTTCCAAAACTGGGAAAAAGAAGATTATGCTGTTTGGAATCCGGAAACAGACCCGAATCATTACAGCTATTTCCAAAATTTTTCTTTTGATTATAATGGATACCATTTTATCGGACTAGATTTTAATAATCGCGACGATGCATTTGATTGGCCTTGGGGTGCGCTTCCAGAGGGAAATCTCCATAATTTTGTAGGTGGTACTTGGAATTGGCTTCTGAATAATCTGTCTCAATATACAGCCAAAAATCCAGATAAAAGCGAAAATATTATTCTATTAACCCATCATCCATTCAGGAAAGATTATTGGCAGGAATTTTACGACTTTAAATTATACAATATTGGTTTTTCTGACCAGGAATTAAGGATTATGGGGGATTCACTGGTACCATATTGGGATAAAATCTATGCTCTATTTGCAGGTCATACCCACAAGACCAAAGAATCGCCTTTTTTTGGTGCCATTATGCCGATAGTCGAAACAGGTGCTAATGTGGATAACCCTTTAGCTCGCATTGTCCAATTTTATCCTGACAAGACGATTGATTATTCAACGATGTTAAGATATGGAGTCATAATCCAAGCTCATTCGCCAGTTGATCTGAAAATTACTGACCCCAAAGGCCTTGTCATAAGTAAACAAATAAATCAAATTCCGGGCGCTGTTTATCTGGAAGAAGATACAGATGGCGATGGCGATTTGGATGATTGGGTTGGGATTTTGGATAGAAAATTAGGGAATTATCAGATAGAGGTTATTCCTGATCAAGGTGCTGATTTATCGGAAACATATAGTTTAGACGTTACTCCGTCTGAAGATTCTTTTGGGTATCTGCCGGCTACTATTTTAGCGCTAGATGTCCCTCTTTCTGATATCCCAGCTAACCCGTATGTTTTTCATTCAAAAGAAAAACAGGCTACCCAGCTTGTTTATTCGGGAAACCTTTCCGGTCAATACTCTGATTCAGTTAATTTGAGCGCCGTTTTAACTGATGCGAGCAATAATCCTCTTGTCAATAAATCAGTTACCTTTAAAATTGGTGAACAATCAGTTTCGGCTATCACCGATTCAAACGGAGTCGCCAGCGCCTCCTTGATCTTAAATCAAGCACCGAGTAAAGATTATTCAGTTGAAGCTTCTTTCATCGGCGACGAAGATTATTTGCCTTCTTCTGGTTCAAAAGATTTTGAAATTTTGAAGGAGAACATAGTCGTTAATGTTCTAGATAAAGAAGGATTTGCTTTCGATAAAACAGTTCTGGAAGCAGGAATTAAGGATGAAGATGGACAAGTTCCTTTGCCAGGACTTGAAGTTGAGTTTAAAATAGGTAGTAGGGAGTTGGGAATGACCCAAATTGATGGATTAGGGATAGCCAGTTCCAGCTGGCAGGTTGATTTGATTCCAAAGGGAATAACAGAAAGTTATCCCATAGAAGTTATTTTCGCGGGCAATGATTATTATCAGCCAGCGCAAGGGCAGGCTAATTTTCTTCTTAAGAGTGCCAAATGGTTAAAGCAGGAAGCTGTTTCGGAACTGGAAGCGGCCAAAACCGGCAATTGGTTAAATAATTTGGAAATTGAAGCAGCCAAAAAATTGATCCAGGACAGTTTAAGCAGTGGGTTTTGGGTTGATGCTTCGCACTTGATATTTTTTGAAAAAAATTGTTCCAAACAAGGCCAATCAGAAATTGATCCAGATAAAATAGACCCGCAGAAACTTTTTGATGCAGGTAATATCAACGGCATCAATAAAAATTGTTCTTGGTTTGAATCCGGTTTGAGAGTTTTTGGCGATGAATATTTAGCTACTAAACTCCTGCAGAAAAAAATCGCTAACAAGCCGATTATCGGAAAGTTAACAAAGGCAGACCAGCTTTTGGCAAAAGTCGCGCTTTATGACGCTGAAAATGCACCTGTCAAAAATCCCAATAATGCAAAAACGGTTGGACTTCAGATATCAAAAGCAAAAGAGCAACTTATTAAAGCGGAGCAAGAATCGTCCGATAAAGCAATTATCAGATTAGCAATTTCATGGCTTCGTTCTCAATTAGCAATTAAATTTGCTAATTTATAAAAAAGGTCAGTAAAATAATCAAGCAAATATTTAATAAATAATTTTAACTATATGGAAAATAGCGGAAGCATGCAGAATCTTAAATTAAATAATAAAGCTAAAATATCTTTAACTCTAGGAATTATTGGTTTGATTGCATTAATTATAATTGGCTTCTATCCTTATAATTATCCCGGCGGAGGTATTTTCTTAGAGCTAGGAACAAAATTTGAGAGTTTACTCTTATTAATTATTTTTTTTATTTCAATAATTGGATTGGTTATGGGAATATTGGGATTCAAAAATCGTTCAAAAATTATTGCAATATCGGGAATAATTTTAGGTATTATAAACTTAGTTGGTGTTTTGCTCTCATTTTTAGCAATAGGAATTAGCTCGACTTAATGTTTACTATTTTTACGCGGGCGACATAAAATCAAGGGTCGTTTAAAGAGAAAGAGAGATTTGAGAAGTTGTTGAAGATTTAAAAATAAGACTAAAGTGGTACAATATTCTCATATTCTCGAGAATGTGAGAATATTGTATTGTCTAATTCGTACGAATAGGTAAATAGAATATTTGTACATTTTATGTTTTCGCTGCAATTATTTGCCAAACAGGAACAGATATGGTATAAATAAGAAGTAATAACTTATGGAAAATAAACAAACAATTGAAATTTCAACAAGCACTATTTTGAAGGGCCTGGGAATTATTTTGGGCTTGGTGGTAGCTTATCTTCTGCGCAACATCCTGGTGATGTTGTTTTTTGCTGTCATCATTGCCGCGGCGGTTGATTCGCCCATTGACTGGCTAGTCCGTCATAAAATAAAACGCGCCATCGCTGTTGCCATCATCTTTATTCTGCTTATCTCGATTTTAGGTTTTATAGTTTATCTTATCGTGCCGCCTTTGGCAAAAGAGCTGATCAATATTGCCGGCAACCTGCCCGATTATCTGGCCGGGGCGCAGAGCAAGCTGCAATGGCTCGGCGGATCGTTCAGCCAGACGAATCTGCAGGATTTAATTTTGAATCTGGGCAAGCAATTGAACGCTTCGGCCGCCAATATTTTTGCCGCCACAATTAACGTCTTTGGCGGCATTATCTCGGCATTCTTGGTGCTCGTCATTGCCATATATCTGGCGGTCCAGGAACAGGGCGTCAAAAAATTCGTGCTGTCTATAGTTTCGCCCAAAAATGAAGTTTATGCGGCCAGCCTGGTGGACAGGATTATGTCAAAGCTGGGCGCCTGGATGAGGGGCCAGCTCGTGCTAATGGCGATTATAGGAGTGATGGTCTATATTGGCCTCACCTTGCTAAAAATAAAATTCGCCCTGACATTGGCATTGCTCACTGGGCTGCTTGAGATCATCCCGGTTCTCGGGCCGATTATATCCGCCGTGCCGGGCATTTTGTTCGCCCTGCTGCAGTCATTCGGTCTGGCGGTTTTGGTGGCGGTTTTTTACTATTTCGTCCAGGAGCTGGAAAAATATCTGATCGTGCCTTTGGTGATGAAAAAATCGGTTGACTTGAATCCGATAACGGTCATCGTGGCGGTTTTGATCGGCGCCGAGCTCTACGGCATTATCGGCGCAGTGATTTCGATTCCGATTGCAGCCATTATCTCAATAATTTTCCGCGACTATATGGACAGCCGCAGAAGCAAGTCTTAGATGGCGTAGAAGAGAAAGAATATTGTTGCAAAACCAATTATTATCTCAACGCTCAAGCCCAGCCACACTGGGCTTAAATTTTTTAAAAAATGGCAAGCCCGATGAGGAAGAGCGAATAATTTGAGAAACTTTGAGTTAGGATACCGCCAGTATAAAAACAAAAGAGCATCAGGAATCAAGGCCGAGAGCATGCCCAAAATAGCACCCGTGCGGAAAGGCGAATTCCAAACTAGCAAAAGCGCCAGGCCCGTGCCAAAACAAAAATCAGCTGCCAGTTTTAATAAATCAATAAATATTTTTTTGTTGCCAGCCACTTTGCCTTTAAGGCCCAGAATTTCATATTCGTAATGAGGAAACGCGTCCAAAAAATAGTGGCTGGCAAAACTTAGGGCAAAAATTGCGGCCGGAGAAGATATTTTGGAGCCAATCGCCGCTCCGAGAAGAATGTGAGGAGTCAGCAGCATAAATAGTTTGTAGTTTTTAGTTTGCAGTTTTTAGTTTATAATGAGACTATGGGAATATTATATATCGTAGCCACGCCGATTGGCAACTTAAAAGACATCACTTTGCGGGCGGTGGAGGTTTTAAAAGAGGTTGATTTGATTGTTTGCGAAGACACGCGCCAGACCCTGAAGCTGTTGAATCATTATCAAATTTCAAAGCCGCTGACAAGCTATTTTCAACACAGTAAACTGGCAAAAATTGACTATATTGCCCAGCAGTTAAAACAAGGTAAAAAAGTCGCTTTGGTCACAGACGCGGGGACTCCTGGCATTTCCGACCCAGGCGGTAAATTGGTTGAATTAATCACTAACCACTTGCCACTAATTACTATCTCGCCGATTCCCGGCCCCAATGCCGCGGTTGCCGCTTTGAGTGTTTCCGGTTTTCCGGCTGATAAATTTATTTTCATGGGCTTCCCGCCGCATAAAAAGGGGAGGGAAAAGTTTTTCCGCGAAGTCGCGGAAGCAAAATATACAGTCGTTTTTTACGAATCAACGCATAGGATTTTGAAAACACTTCAGCAGATTAAAGCCGTTTTAAGTCCCGATAGGCATTTGGTCGTTTGCCGCGAATTGACCAAGCAATTTGAATCAATTTATCGGGGCACATCTGAAGAAATTTTAAAAATTTTGGAAAGTGATAAAAATAATATAAAAGGCGAGTTCGTTTTAATAATTGGCAAATAAAAAAGGGCCGTTTCCAACTTTAATTGTTGGTCGTGCCCTAATTGAAAACTTACTTGTTTAAAAGATCGATGACTTTTTGCAAGGTATCCGGGTCGAGGTCATACTTTTCTGGGAGACTCGAGAATTCTAGTTCAGCGATAAGCCGTTCTGAAGTCTTTTCTGTCCCACCTCTTTTGTAAGGAGGGCATACTATTATATCTTGTCCTCCTGATGTGTATTTATAATTATCGCGGCTTGTTGTTTCCTCCATGATTCCCCTTTTGGTCAGTTTGAGAATGTTTTCTGTTCCGGACCACCTTGGATTCCTAAATAGCCCCTGATGTACGCAATGCTTCTCTTCTTTGGACGATAGGACTATTTCCTTTATCATCTCTTTGATACGAGGATGCTGTGCCAAAAGACAGAGTTTTTCCGTTGCCGCTTTAATGATAGATGACTTTTGTGTTTCCGTAACAGCTTCGCTTACTCTCATATGACACCTCCTAATAAAGCAGAATTTTGGTTTATTGAAAGAGCTTATTTAAACGATATATAAGTATAATACAATTTATTTATTATGTCAATAGATAACAAAAAATTCTATATCACTACCCCAATCTATTACGTCAATGACCGGCCGCATATCGGCCATGCTTACACAACCTGCGCGGTCGATGTTTTGGCGCGCTGGCATAAAGCAAAAGGTGAAAAAACATTCTTTCTGACCGGCACTGATGAACACGGCGCCAAAGTTCAGCAAGCGGCTGACAAAAACGGCAAAAGCGTCCAGGATTTTGTTGACGCCAACGCGCAGACATTCAAAGACGCCTGGCAGAAATTAAACGCGCAATACGATAATTTTTTACGCACGACCGATGAGAAACATATAAAAGCGGTACAAAAGGCGGTGCAGGCGCTATATGATAAAGGTTTTATTTACAAAGGCGAATACGAAGGCTTATATTGCGTCAGCTGCGAACAATATAAATTTGAGGATGACTTGGTTGACGGCAAGTGCCGTGAACACTTTGAGGTGCCGATTTTAATGAAAGAAGAAAGCTATTTTTTCAAGCTTTCTCAATTTGAAAAAATTCTGGAGCAAAAAATTTCTTCGGATGAACTGAAAATCAGGCCGCCTGAGCGAAAAAATGAGATTTTGAGTTTTTTGAAAAGCGGTTTGAAAGATATTTCTATTTCCCGCAAAAATGTTAAATGGGGGATTTCTTTGCCTTTTGAGAGCAGTCAGACAGTCTATGTCTGGGTGGACGCGTTTTTGAATTATTTAACCGGCCTTGGCTGGAGCGGTAAGGCTGGTGAAATTCCCGAATTTTTTCCGCCGGAAGTTCAATTAATGTCAAAAGATATTTTGCGCGTGCACGCGACAATCTGGCCGGCTTTGCTTTTGGCCTTGGAATTGCCCCTACCCAAAGAAATTTATGTGCACGGCTACTTCACGATTGACGGACAAAAAATGAGCAAATCTCTTGGCAATGTTATTTGGCCCGAAGACTTGGTTCAAAAATTCGGCGTTGATGGCGCCAGGTATCTTTTAATGTCGTCTCTGGCCTTGGGGCAGGACGGCGATGTCTCTTGGGAAAAGCTGACGGAAAAATACAATGCCGATTTGGCCAACGGACTTGGCAACTTAATTTCACGGGTCGTAAAATTAAATGAGAAGTTTAAAACTAACCCCTCGACTTCGCTCAGGGCAAGAATTGAAAACTTAGATAGACTTTTTGAGAATATAAAGCTTAAAGAAATTTTGGATGAAATTTGGGGACAAATCGCTTGGGCGAATAAATATATTGAGGAGAAAAAACTTTGGGAGCTGGTCAAAAGCGAGCCCGAAGAAGGCAAAAAAGTTCTGGCCGAACTGCTGTCTTTAATATCGGAAATCGGCGAGGCGCTTGCCCCGTTTATGCCCGCCACATCGGGAAAAATAAAAGAAATTTTAGCCAGCGGAGAAACAAAGCCGTTATTTCCCCGCGCCTAGCCAATGGAAATAACCTTTTCGGAAAACTTAAAAGAGAGATATAAAAACGTCCATCTGGCGACGCTCGTTGTCAGAGACGCCCAGAATAAAGAATTTGATGAGAGGCTGGATAAGGAAAAAAGAGCGCTTGAGCAATATATCAGGGAGAATTTTAAAGAGCTGGACAACGTCAAGCGGATCCGGCAATACAGCGATTTTTATTTTGAACTTAACGAGATATTCCCTGTCAAATATCAGTTAAAGTCAATTTTGGAAGGCAAACAAATCCCCAATATTTCTTGTCTGGTTGAGGCGATGTTCATGACGGAGCTTAAACATTGCTGTTTGATGGCGGGCCACGACCTGGACGCGATTCAAGGCGATTTGATTTTGGATGTGACGCAGGGCGGCGAAATTTATACAAAAATAAACGATGAAGACCAGGAAATTAAAAAAGACGATATTGTTTTGAAAGACAGCCTTGGAATTATTGCCAGCGTCTTATACGGGCCAGATAACCGGACAAAAATTATCCCGATTTCAAAAAATATCATTTATATGGCTTATTTCCCGTTTGCCGTGACCAGGAACGAAATAATCACGATAATGTTTGACTTGGCTAAATATTTGAGAATTTGTGAAGGGCCTCATGCCCAGATTGAAAAAATAAAAATTTATTAGTTCAATTTTAAAAAAGAGCCCTGAATAGGGCTCTTTAATTTTTTGGATGTCCGTTTATTTTAACTGCCGGAATTATTGAATCTATTGGTCACAGTCGCCCAGTCAATTGCCGCAAAAAACGCATTGATATAGTCTGCTCGCTTGAGGCCATAGTCCGTCATATAGGCGTGTTCAAAAATATCCATGACCAGCAGGGGAGTCGCGCCGGCCAAATGCCCGATATCGTGCTCTCCAATCCAGACGTTAAAAAGGCGCTCGGCCATTTTGTCCTGATACAATATCACCCAGCCCACACCGCGCATGGCACCCATGGCTTTGAAATCTTTTTCAAAATTGGTGAAACTTCCCAGAAAATTTTCTTCAAGCTTTTTGAAAAACTCCGAATTTTTATCAAGCTCTGTTCCCTCTTTTATAATATTGGCAAAATAATATTCGTGCAGCCGCATGCCGTTAAATTCCCAGCCGAATCGCCTGTTGAGTTCGTTATATTCGGGCGTGCCGAATTTATCTTCCTTTTCCAGGGCTTCCAAGATATCAATTAATTTATTTGTATTTGTCACATAGCCCTGATAAAGAGTAAAATGGTTGTTCAGGAGTTCATCGCTAAACCCCTTTACCCCGAACAAGTCTGCGAATTTTTTTGCTTCGTATGGCATACCAGGTAAGTAGAAATTCGACTTTTTGATAAGATTAACTATCAAGAAAATCTTCTTTCTTTTATGCCAAGCGAGTGATGATAGATTTTATGTTTTGTCCCGCTTCGCGGGACGGTCGAATTTTCACTACCTGGCATATTTTTTTATTTAATATTAAACAAAATCCGTGATTTTTTAATGAAGAAATCTTGTTAAAACCTTGTTTTTATGCTAAAATTTTACCATAAAATAAGGTTTATGTTAATAGACACCCATGCTCATGTAAATTTTACCGCTTATAAAGACGATGGCGACGAAGTGATAAAAAGAGCGCTAAAAAACAACGTTTGGCTGATAAATATCGGTTCCCAATACGATACGAGCCGTCGGGCGGTTGAATACGCGCAGAAATTTGAGGAAGGTGTTTTTGCCTCTGTGGCTTTGCACCCGATTCATTTGAAAGGCCGGAAAATCAAAGAGGAAGTGGATGCCGACGAATCTTTCACCATTGAAACCCAGGAAGAAAAATTCGACTATCAAAAATATAAAGAATTAGCCCTTTCGACCCATTCGACTACCGCTCAGGGTGGTGAGCAAAGTCGAACCACAAGCCCAGAACAAGCCCGTCAGTCAAAAGTGGTGGCCATCGGCGAAACGGGCCTGGATTATTATCATCTTGACCTCGGCCAGGAAGAAAATCAAAAGGCGCTGCAGAAAGAAAGCTTCGTTAAGCATTTGGAATTGGCCAAAGAATTGGGAAAGCCAATAATCGTTCACTGCCGGAAAGCGCATGCCGATGTTCTTGAGATACTAAAAGATTATACGGCGGGCAAAGCCAATAAGTTGCAAGGGACAATTCATTCTTTTTCCGGTAGACTAAGCCAGGCAGAACAATATCTTGGAATGGGATTTTATCTGAGCTTTAACGGCATCGTCACTTTTGCCCGGGATTATGACAAAGTGATACTAAATATGCCGCTGGAACGTTTATTGATTGAGACCGATTGTCCGTATTTGGCGCCGGTTCCTTTCAGGGGCAAAAGAAACGAGCCGCTTTATGTAAAATACGTGGCGGAAAAAATAGCGGAATTGAGAGGAATAAGTTTTGAAGAAGTGGCGGAAATTACGACTGATAATGCAAAAAAATTATTTAAATTATAAAAATAAATGCTTGAAATTAAAAAACACAACGAGACAATTTTGAGGAAAAGGGCCAGAGAAGTACGGGAAGTTGACGACGAAGTCAGGAAGCTGATCGCTTTTATGGTCCAGGCGATGTATCAGAACCAGGGAGCGGGCCTGGCGGCCAACCAGATCGGCCTGGATTTAAGGATAGCGGTTATTGATGTCGGCAACGGCTTAAAAATTCTAGTTAATCCAAAAATTACAAAAGCAGAAGGCGAAGCTTATGAAGAAGAAGGATGTTTAAGCGTGCCCGGTTTATTTTTGAAAATTAAACGGCCAAAATATATTGAGGTCGAAGCGTTGGACCGGATGGGCCGGCCGATAAAAATAAATGCCCAAGGCTTGGAAGCCAGGGCAATTTGTCAGGAAATGGACCACTTGAACGGAAAATTAATTATCGATTATCTTAGTTTTTGGCAGAAGCTGAAATATAAATTGGGTATGTAGAAACTAAATTAGTCCAAAAAGAATAACCACTCCCAGCGCAATCAGAATCACTCCGGCGATTAGATGCAGCAGCCGGAGTTTATTTTTTCTCCATTGTTCGGCTTTTTCCGGCGGCAGGCCAAAATACATGGCCAGAACGATTGCCGCCATCGGTGTAATAAAGATCAGGTTGTAAAAAATTAAATAGAGGAAGGCTTTAAAAAATGTCGTTTTGGCGGCCAATAATCCTAAAATTATAATATAGGGGCCGGAAGTGCAGGGCAGAAGGAATAAGCTGATGAGCAGGCCGACAACAAAGCCGCCCCAGGGAGAAGTGACTTTTTTAATCAGTTCTTTCATTTTCGGCCGCCATCTTTGCGGGACTTCCATTAAAAATCCGCCGCCGCCATACCAGAAATAATCTTTGACATTTAAAAGGCCGAAAATAATGGCGATAATCCCGACAACATTATAAAAATAACTTGAAAACGTCAGCGTTGTGGCCCGGATAGTTTCGAGCAAGCCGATGCCCATTAAAAAATAGGCGATAAAAACAGCGGCGATAAAAGAGAAACCCGTCAGAAGCGCCCGTTTTCTGTTCTCCGCTTCTATTAGCATTGAGGCCATCAGCAATATCAGAATGGCGAATTCGCAGGGGTTTATCGCGTCAAGCGCCGCCCCGCACGCAACCGCCCAGGGGGTTAGATTTAATGATTGCAGCCCCGTTTTACAGGCCGCCTCCTGCGCCAGGGCAGGGGAGGAAAATAAAAAAACAGCGGCCAGCAGCAGCAATATTAATAGTTTTATATTGAATATCTTCGCCATATAATAGTATATCTATAATAAGGTAAAGTTGAAAAAAAAGCAAAATTGGGATAGAGTAAGAACATGGATGAGAAATACGACCATAAAAAAATCGAACAAAAATGGCAAAAATATTGGGATAAGGAGAAGTTAAATTCTTCTGATCTGGATAAGGCAAAAAAGCCGTTTTATAATCTGATGATGTTTCCTTATCCATCGGCCGAGGGCCTGCATGTGGGCAACATGTATGCTTTTGTCCATTCGGACACTTATGGCCGTTTTATGCGTCTCAAAGGCTTTGACGTCTTTGAGCCGATTGGGCTGGACGGTTTCGGCATCCATAGTGAAAACTATGCTATAAAACAAGGCGAGCATATTTTGGACGTTTCCAAGCGCACGGAAAAACATTTTTACGAACAGTTGCGCATGATTGGCAACCAATATGATTGGACTCGGACAGTTGAAACATATAAGCCGGAATATTATAAATGGACGCAATGGATTTTTGTCCAAATGTTCAAAAAAGGCCTGGCTTATCAGGCCGAATCTTATGTTAACTGGTGTCCTTCCTGCAAAACAGTTCTTTCTGACGAGCAGGTGATTTCCGGCCGATGCGAGCGATGCGACAGTTTGGTTGAAAAAAAACTGATGAGGCAATGGTTTTTCAAGATTACTGATTATGCGGAAAGATTGCTCAAAAATTTAGACTGGATTAATTGGTCGGAGCGGACAAAGACAGCGCAGAGGAATTGGATAGGAAAATCTGAGGGTGTGGAATTTGAAATGAAGTTTGTGGGAAGCAATGAAAAGATAGGCGTCTTTACGACAAGAATCGATACGGTCTTTGGCATGACTTATGCGGTTTTTGCGCCTGAGCACAAACTTGTTGGAGAATTAAAGTCGCAAATTGAAAATTGGTCTGAAGTTGAAAAATATATCGCGCAGGCGCAGAAGAAATCCGAAATGGAGCGGACAGAGTTGGCAAAGGAAAAGACAGGGGTTGAGCTGAAAGGAATTAAATTAATCAATCCGTTTAACAACGAAGTAATTCCGGTTTTTGTCGGTGATTATGTCTTGGGTCATTACGGCACTGGAGCGGTGATGGCCGTTCCGGCGCATGATGAGCGGGATTGGGAATTTGCCAAAAAATACAACCTTTCGGTGGTTCAAACAATTAAAAAAGAAAATATCGTCTCGCGAAGCTATTTAATGGGAGGCGAAAAAATAACCGATAAGGAGCTTATGTCGCTCGGAATTAAAATACTGGAGACAACAAAAGAGGGGCACAGGAGATTAGAAATACCAAAAGAAAAATTAAATCAGTATATTGATTTGGTAAAGGAAAAGATGGCTGCTGGTTTTTGGAACGAAATAGTCGGTGAAAATATCATCTTTATATTCAAATATAAAGACGGGAAAATAAGAGAGATAGAACTAGACAAAGAAACAACGGGTGAAATAGAAAAACTTGGCGCGGAATTTAATGACGAGCCGTATTTAGGCCAAACAAGCACATGGAAGTGGTTGGCAGAAAATAGCACATACACGGATTTGATAATCCATGAAGAAGACGGCGTTTTGATAAATTCGGGTGAATATGACGGGTTAACTTCAGGGGAAGCGAGAAAGGAATTGACCGCCTGGCTTGAAAAAAATGGCATCGGTTGCAAAAAAATCAATTATAAACTTCGCGATTGGTGCGTTTCGCGGCAAAGATATTGGGGCCCGCCAATACCAATTATTTATTGCGACAAGTGCGGAATAATTCCTGTTCCCGAATCAGGCCTGCCGGTTTTGCTGCCCGAAACTAAAGATTATATTCCTAAAAATGACGGGCTTTCTCCTTTAGCCAGAAACGAAAAATTTGTCAAAACTAAATGTCCCAAATGCGGGGGCGAGGCAAGAAGAGAAACCGATGTTTCTGACACCTTTTTGGATTCGGCCTGGTATTTTTTCAGATATCCCTCGGTTGAATTTGATGATGAAATTTTTGAAAAAGAGCGGACAAAAAAATTGTTGCCGGTTGATATGTATATTGGCGGCCACGAACACGCTGTCCTGCACCTGCTTTACAGCCGGTTTATGACGATGTTTTTCAAGGATTTGGGCTTGATTGATTTTGAAGAACCTTATAAAAGATTTTTTGCCCATGGACTACTTATTCGCGAAGGTGCCAAAATCAGCAAATCAAAAGGCAATATCGTTAATCCGGATGAATATATCAAAAAATTCGGCGCTGACAGCGTCAGAATGTATCTGATGTTTTTGGGCGATGTGCGTCTGGGCGGCGATTGGCGCGACGCGGGGATGAATGGAATGGCAAGATTTGCGAACAGAATTTGGAAATTAAAGTCCAAAATTAAAAATTCTAAATCCCAAATCGGGAATTTAGTTCACAAGACTATTAAAAAAGTTGGTGATGATCTGGAAAATTTAAAATTCAATACGGCTATCGCGGCTTTGATGATTTTAGTTAATGAATTTGAAAAACAGGAAGAAATTGCCGCGGAAGATTTCGGAATTTTTGCAAAACTTATTTCGCCGTTCGCTCCGCATATTGCCGAAGAACTTTGGCAGCAGCTTGGTCACAAAAAAAGTATTTTTACCGAAAAATGGCCGGAATACGATAAAAACCTGGTTAAAGACGAAACAATTGAACTGGTTATCCAAATCAACGGTAAAGTGCGTGATAAAATTCCCGTCCCAGCGGATATTTCCGAAGAAGACGCTAAAAAAACCGCGCTGGCCAGCGAAAAAATAAAAACTGTTTTATCCGGCCAAGAACCAAAGAAAGTGATTTTTGTGAAAGGGAGGCTATTAAATATAGTGATTTAAATTTTTAATATGAAATTAGAACAACCAGAAGAAAAACTTTCAATAGAACAGCAATTTGATAATCCGGACATTTTAGAGCTTGGCGACAAAAAATTGGAAGTTGTAGACATCAAGCCTGATGTTCAAAAGACCGAAGTCCCAACGATGTTGGTCCCGGGCTGGACCGCCACGCCCGAAACATTTAAAGATAATATTCTTGATTTGGCGGAGCTGAACAGGCGGGTGATTTCAATAAACGCGCCGCACGGCATAGACGTCTCCGAGCAATTAGAAAATATTCCCGAAGCCGAATTAAGGAAAGTAGCCGCGATAGCAAAAGTTTTAGAAGAGAAGGGAATAGACAAAGTAGATATTGTCGCCCATTCAGAAGGGGGCCTTTATGGAACAATTGCCGCTACTCTTTATCCGGAAAAAATCAGGAATCTGATTTTAGTCGACCCGGCCAGCATGATAGGCAAAGATAACCCAAGGCGGCTGTCAACTGCTTTTTCCATGGATTTTTTGAAGCAAGGGGTAAGAAGTATAAAAGACGGGGAAGCGCGAAAAGCAGTTTTTAGATTATCAAGAGAATCCGTAAAAGCCATGGCTAAAAATCCGATGCAAGCGGTTAAGCAGGTATTTGCGATGTCTGATTCCGATATCCGAGGAATGCTGGAAAAATTAAAAAAACAGGGAGTGGGCATTTCGGTCATTCACGCAGTTGACGACAAAGCTTTCCCGATGGAGCGCATGCAGGAGATGGTCAATACCGATCAAGTTGATGGTTTCTATTCCATAAAAGGAACGCACAACGAAATTTTGTTGAATCACAAAAGATGTTCTGAGCTTGCCGACCAGGCGCTTAGCGATTTGGAAAAAAAACAAGGCAAGAGTTAATCCATAAAAAACCAAAAGAGATGAATATCATCAAAGTTGATCCGGAAAATATGAGGGCTTCGCTGTATGGCTTGCAAAAAGCCGCGGAATTTATTTTGCGCGGCGGGGTGGTTGTCGTCCCGACCGACACTGTTTACGGTCTGGCAGCTGACGCAACGAATCCCGATGCCATGATGCGGCTTTTCAGAATAAAAAAAAGACCCAAAACAAAACCAGTGCCTGTTATTATCCGCGACATGGAAATGGCAAAAAATTTGGCTTATATTGATAAAAGACTTGAGCGAATTTTAGATCTTGTTTGGCCCGGTGCAATAACCATTATTTTGCAAAAAAAAGCCGACTTGCCAGAACTGGTGACGGCAGGCAAACGGACCATTGGCCTGCGGCTGCCTGATTACAAACTGCTCCATTTTTTGCTTGAGACAGTGGGCAAGCCGATGACCGCCACATCGGCCAATATTTCTGGAGAAGAGCCGTCAATTGATGCAGATATAGTTGCCAACCAATTCAGAAAAGAATTTTATCGGCCGGACCTTGTTTTGGACGCGGGCAAACTTAAGTTTTCTGAGCCCCCAACTGTTCTTGATTTGGCGGCGAGCGAACCCAAAATCATCAGAATCGGGCCGGTCAATCCGAAAAAACTGATGGAAATTCTTTCAGTATAATTATTCCATATTATAAAGCAAATGAATCTCGATTATTCTATTTTTCAATTAATAAACAGTCTGGCCGGGCATTACAAATGGTTGGATCAAGTCGGGATATTTCTCGCCGCTTATTCGCAGTATTTTTTGGGCGGTGGAATTATTGTCTGGATGTTAGCCAAAGACAGGGTGAATTTTTGGAAAAATTTTAAAATCACCGCCTATTTTTTTGCGACGGCCATTGTGGCGCGTTTTATTTTTGGGGAGATTATAAAGAGAGTGGTGGCGCGGCCGCGGCCTTTTGAAGCGCACCAGGTCACACAGCTGATTCCCGAAGATTTGCATATGTCATTTCCTTCCGGCCACATGTCTTTTTTCTTCGCTTTTTCCACGGCAATTTATCTTTATAATAAAAAAGCGGGTATAATTTGTTATGCCGCCAGTTTTTTGATGGGTCTGGCCAGAATTTATACCGGCGTGCATTACCCTCTGGATATTTTGGGCGGGATGGCTTTGGGGATTTTGGTGGGATGGGGGATGTGGAAAGTCAGTAAAAAATTTATAGAAGCTCCGCAACAAAATTTATAACGAACTTTTAAAGCAAAATCCCGCATTAATGCGGGATTTTGCTTTTCTGTGCCCGAGGAAGGAGCTGTTCCAAACTATGCGCTTCGCGCAAGTACGGGGTAAAAACCCTTACGGATATATGTGCCGCGGGAGAGACTTGAACTCTCATGGGCGTGAGCCCATACGATTTTGAGTCGTACGTGTCTGCCAGTTCCACCACCGCGGCCAAATATGCTTTTTGTTATATCTTATTGGTATAAGGGGCATTTGTCAATTTAAAAAAATGGCGTATAATTAAAGCAAATGGCAAAAATAATTGCTTTTGTCAACCAAAAAGGAGGCGTCGGCAAAACGACATCGGCGGTTAATCTGGCGGGTTATTTGGCGGCGATGGGCAAATACGTTTTGTTGGTTGATTTGGACCCGCAGGCCAACGCGACTGCCGGCCTCGGTTTTGAGCCAGAAAGCCTGGAAAAAAGCTTATATCACAGTTTGGTCGGTGGGATTCCTCCTCAAGAACTTATCAAAAAAACAAATTTATTCGGCTATGAATTGATGCCCGCTTCAGGCGACTTAGCGGGCGCGGCGGTGGACCTGGTGCCGATGCAGGACAGGGAATTCCGGCTCTGGAACCTGCTGCACCAGGTGAGGACCAATTACGATTATGTTATAATTGATTCGCCGCCAAGCTTGGGCCTTTTGACAATTAACGGATTGGTTGCAGCGGACGAACTGATTATTCCTGTTCAGACAGAATATTATGCGCTGGAAGGCCTGGGCCAGCTTTTAAAAACGGTTAATTTAATTCAGGAAAATCTGGGCAAAGAATTAAAAATCAAAGGCGCGCTTTTAACCATGTATGATAAGCGCAATAAACTTTCCCAGCGGGTGGCCAAAGAAGTCAGGCTGCATTTTCCCGGCTATGTTTTTGAAACACAAATCCCCCGCTGCGTTCGCTTAAGTGAGGCGCCGAGTTTTGGCAAGACAATTTTGCAGCATGACGCTTCTTCGCACGGCGGCAAAGCCTACAGGCAGCTGGCGGAGGAGATATTGAAGATGGAAGAAAATAAATAATTTTTTAAATCATTCTATGAATACTATCGGCAAAGGCCTTCATTCATTAATCCCTCCAAAATCGGAACATCAGGAAGTTTCTTTCCCCAAAGTGGCGCATCCTTTGCGGAACAAAAAAGAAAGCGTTTTTAATATTGAAATAAACAAAATCAGTCCCAATCCCATGCAGCCGCGCCAGGAAATGGATAGAGAAGGCCTGGAAGAGCTAGCCGACTCTATAAAAGAACACGGCATTCTGCAGCCGTTAATTGTGACAAAAACTGTAAAAGACTTAGCCAAAGGACAGGATGTTGAATATACTTTAATCGCGGGGCACAGGCGTTGGGCAGCCGCCAGGATGCTGGGGCTTCCTCATGTGCCCGCCATAATCCGCGATTCAACCGAGCAGCAAAAATTGGAATTGGCTTTGGTTGAAAATTTGCAGAGAACTGATTTAAACGCCCTTGATAAGGCTAATGCCTTCAAACGCTTGCACGATGAATTTGATTTAACTCATCAGGAAATTGCCCAAAAAGTCGGCAAAAGCAGGGAAGTGGTGACCAATACCATGCGGCTGCTTTCTTTGCCTCAAGAAATTCAAGAAGGATTGCGCGGCGGCAAAATTTCTGAAGGCCACGCGAAAATGCTTGCCGGCATCAAAAGCCCGCAAACCCAGAAAGCGCTTTATGATGAAATAATCCAGAATAATTTAAATGTCAGACAGGTTGAGCAAAGAGCCAGAGAAGTTTCTGTTTCGGCACATAAGCGAAAAGTATTTCATGACCCGGAAGTAAAAAAAATCGCCGGGGAGCTGACGGCGTATTTTGGAACAAAAGTTGATATCAGGCGCTCGGGCATCGGCGGCAGGATCCTGATCGATTTTCCGGATAAAGAAAATTTGGAGAAAATGGTGAAGAAGATTATTAAATAGCGAGCCTTATACTTATCAGACGCTACTGTTTCCAAGACACCGGAATCAATCTTTCGGTGTTTTTGATTTTTTTGATATTTTTGCAATCGGCCTTGTGGACCGAAACTCCGCGATTTAAAGTGATATAGCCTTGGATCTGGTCGCCCGGCTGGGGATTGCAGCATTTGGCAAAGAAACTCATAATTTTTGTTTCGCCTTTGATTTCAACCGCGGGAGCGGGCGGCATTCTTAAAGGAGCCGGTTTTTGTTTGATTTCTTTTTGCGCTTTTTTTTGCTCCTTGGCTCGCAAATCGTCTTCAGTCTTGCGTTTTTTAAACCATTCTTTTATTTTGCTTTTTGCCAGGCTTGTTTTGGCGATTCTTAACCAGTCCTGCGAAGGCTTTTCCTCTTTTTTTGTCAGGATTTCTACCATTTGGCCGTTTTGAAGCGGCTCGTCAAGCGAAACCATTTTCCCGTCTGCTTTGGCGCCCGAGCAGCGATGTCCCACAGAAGTATGAATATGATAAGCAAAATCAAGCGGCGTGGCTCCTTCTGGCAAGTCAATCACGTCGCCTTTTGGAGTGAGCACAAATATTCTGTCCTTGAAAAAATCGATTTTGAGCAGCTGGAAAAAATCTCCCGAACCGGGCGGAAATTCTTTCTGCCACTTTTGGAGGTCCTGAATCCATTTGAGTTCCTTTTCCGGAGGCTTGGTCAGAAGTCTTTTGATATAAGCTTTTAAGCCTTTTTGTTCGGAATAATACCAATGAGCGGCGATACCATATTCGGCTTCTTGGTGCATTTCAGGGGTTTTTATCTGAAACTCGGTAATTTTGCCATCGGGGCAAAAAACGGTTGTGTGAAGCGAGCGATAGCCGTTTGGTTTTGGCAGGGCGATATAGTCTTTGATTCGGCCAGGCAAAGGCTTCCAGAGCTTATGAATTACTCCCATGGCGCCGTAGCAATCATCAATATTTTTAACAATAATGCGCAGAGCGACCAAGTCATAAATTTTATTTAAATCCATATCGTAGCGCTGAAGTTTCCGATAAAGACTGAAATAGCGCTTGGCTCTGGAATGGATTTCAATCGGCGTAATGTCGGCTTTTTTGAGCGCTTTTTCAACCAGGCCCGTGATTTTTTTTAGATACCTGTCTCTTTCTTCGTATTCGTCTCTTACCTGGCTAAGAAGCCATTCGTATTCTTTGGGATAGACAATCGGAAAAGCCAAGTCTTCCAGTTCGCCGGAAATTTTTCTCATTCCGAGCCGGTAGGCAATGGGCGCATATATTTCAAGAGTTTCTGTGGCCAGCCTTTTTTGTTTTTCTTGGTCAAAAACTCCGATTGTCTTTAGGCCGTGGAGGCGATTAATCAATTTAATTATAACGACCCGGATGTCTTTGGCCGTGGCCAAAAACAATTTTCTCAAGTTTTCAATGCTGCGTGCCGCTCCTTTGTGTTCAACTTTTCCCACGTTGGTCACTCCTTCAACCAAAGACACAATTTCTTCGCCAAATTCCTTTTTGAGTTCCTGGCGCGTGATCTGGACCCGTTCAAGCGCTTCGTGCAGGATGCCGGCAACCACAACGACCGTCCCCAATTTTATTTCAGACAAGGCAGAAGCAATTTCACAGCAGTGTTCAAGCAGGGTCTGGCCCGAAAGTCTTTTTTTGTCTCCGTAAATTTTTTGGGCATAATCAAAAGCCCGGCCAAGCATCTCCTGGTTTAGTTCCGGATTGTGCTGTTCTATTTTTTTGAGAAATTCCTCTTTTGCCATACCTGTTGCCAACAGATGCGTCTCACACAAACTTAATGATTGACAATTAAGATTATAAGAGTATTATTACGATTAATCAATTAAAAGAAAGGAGGATAGCAAAAAGTTCTTTTTTAATTTAACGTTTTGAAAATGAGGTTCTAAGAGATGTCAAAAAAGGAGGTGAGAAAGGTGGAAGCCAGAAGCGATAAATTATCTGTTTATGGAGTAGTTGTGGCCGAACTTTTTATCAGGCCTGACGGTCACGTTTTCCTTGTAAAACGCAAAGGAAAAAATGAGTGGACCTTCCCGACGGGCGGAGTGGAAACAGAGGAATGGCGAGACATTTCGCCAGCGAGTTTTCGAGAAGCCAAAGAAGAGGTTTTTCAAGAAATTCCTCGCGAGGCAGCTAAAGAAATTTTGACTATTTCTGTCAGGCCGGGAATTGAACCGGAAAAATCGCACCTAATAGCCATTTTTGTTTTTGAAGTAGATGGCGAAACCGCGAGCCTGATGAGATACGAAGAAGCAGGCGAGAATCTTTTTGTTTGGATAGAGCCGCGTTTGGCAATGAGCTTGCCTTTGGCAGAGCCTATTGAGGAGATTCCGAATATGCCCCTGGACGAATTGGCAAAAGACGGACTACTTAGATATCTGGAGAAGCACCCGTCTAATGGAAAGAAAGAGGAGGGTTTCAATGGGACGAAAACTATTGAAAAAAGGCAGAAAATTCAGATGTTTCTTCAGAAACTTAATCTCATTAAGCTCATTTTCAAAAAATCATTACCATAAGCCTCGGCCGACGAACAAAAAAATGACCGGGGCTTTTAATTTTCTTTATAGTCGCAATCTTTGTTAGAACATTTAATTTTGTTTTTGACGTTTTGGACAAGCAAAGAATTGCATTTAGGGCAGAGCTTGCCCGTCGGCTTGTCCCAGAGAGCGAATTTGCAATCCGGATAGAGGGAACAGGCATAAAATATTTTGCCGCGGCGGGTGCGCTTGGCGTGGATCTGGCCCTGTAGGCATTGGGGGCAAGTCACCCCTATGGAATTGACGATACTTTCGGTATGCCTGCATTTGGGAAAATCAGAGCAGGCATAAAATCTGCCAAACCGGCTCGTTCGGATAACTAAGGGCTTGCCGCATTTGGGGCAGATTTTGTCGGTCGCCTCCGGTTCGGGTTTTTGTATCTGGACTTCATCGTATTTTTGACTCAGGTGAGCGCTGAAAGGTTCGTAAAATTCTTTAATCACCGGCTGCCATTTTTTGGCTCCCTCGGCAATCTGGTCCAGTTCTTCTTCAACCAAGGCAGTGAATTTTAGATCAACAATTTCGGGGAAATGTTCAACGAGCATGTCGTTGACGGCAAAGCCGATGTCAGTCGGAAAGAATTTTCTGGCTTCGTCTTTCTGGACGTAATTGCGCTCCTGAATTGTTGAGATAATCGGCGCATAAGTTGATGGCCGGCCTATGCCGTTTTCTTCAAGCATTCTTATCAGGGTGGCCTCGCTGTATCTGGCCGGCGGCTGGGTAAAATGTTGTGCAGACATTAATTTTATCAGATCCAGAACTTCGTCTTTTTGGAGCGACGGCAATTCTGTCTCTTTGAATTTCATCGGGTAAATTTTCAGAAAGCCGTCAAATTTTAGCATTTGACCCGAGGCGCGGAAAGTATACCCCGCACCAGAAGCTTCGCTTCGGTACGGGGCAGGATCCTTGGCAGCAATATCAATGGTCGTGGAATCAAAGACAGCCGGCGCCATTTGCGAAGCGATAAATCTTTTCCAGATAAGATCATAGAGTTTGGCAATGTTTTCTTCCGAGTGTTTTGAATAATCCATTTTTGTTTTTACGTTTGAGGCCGCCGCGACATTAGGGTCGGTCGGCCTGATTGCTTCGTGCGCCTCCTGGGCGCCTTTTGATTTAGTTTTGAACTTTCTCAAATAGCCGGCCCAGTATTTGGAGCCGTAGTTTTCAATAATAAATTTTTTGGCGGCAAAAAGCGATTGGTCCGAAAGATTCAAAGAGTCGGTCCGGTGATAAGTGATAAGCCCGTTTTCATAAAGCGTTTGAGCCAAAGACATGGTAAACTTGGCCGAAAAATGCAGTTTCTGCCAGGCCTCCTGCTGCAGGGTGCTGGTTGTGAACGCGGGCAGGGGGTTTCTTTTTGTCTCTTTTTTTTCAATCTCGGCGATTTGATATTTTGCGCCTTCCAGATCTTTTAAAATCTTATCGGCATTTTCTTTCGTTTTGATATCCAGTTTCCCGATTGTCTCGTTGCCCTTTTTTATGAGGGTGGCGATGAATTCTTTTTCTGAGTCTTTAGTTTTTTTGAGCAGCGCTTCGATGCTCCAGTATTCTTCGGGCTTGAAATTTTTGATTTCCCGCTCGCGCTCGACTATCAGGCGCACGGCCACTGATTGCACTCTTCCTGCCGAGAGCCCTTTGGCAATTTTTTTCCATAAAAAAGGTGAAAGTTTGTAGCCGACCAGCCGATCCAAAACTCTCCGTGCTTGCTGGGCATCAACCAGGTCCATATCGATCCGGCGCGGATTTTTCAGCGCTTCTTCAATCGCCGATTTGGTGATTTCGTGGAAGACAATTCTTTCGGTAGTTTTGGGGTCTAACTTTAAAGCTTCGCTTAAATGCCAAGAGATGGCCTCTCCTTCGCGGTCTTCGTCGGTGGCCAGGATAATTTTTGATGCTTTTTCTAAAGATTTTTTTATCGGCGTCAGCCTTTTGCGCGCCACCAGCGGCACGACGTATTTTGGTTCAAAATTATTTTCAACATCAATGCCCAATTCCTTTTTTGGCAGGTCGCGGATGTGGCCGTAGGAAGACAAAACAGAATATTCCTTATTCAGGAATTTCTGGATTGTGCGGGCTTTGGTTGGGGACTCAACGATGATAAGATTCATAAACAAATTAAAAGTTTAAAGTGAAAAGTTAAAAATTAAGGTATGCGCTTTACGCATAATTATATAAATTATCGCGTAGCGATACCTAAACTTTGCATTTTTAATTTTAAATTTTAAACTTATGTTTTAGTGCGTCAACGCGCTAAAACATAGTTCATCCCTCCCATGTTTTTTATTTTTCCCTTCATTTCCATCAGGCTCAGGGTGGCGTTAACCGTAGCGGTATCCATTCTAGTGTCATTTACGATTTTGTCAATATGGGTGGGCTCGTCAGAAAGCAATTGCAAAACTTTTGCTTCTTCTTCGTTGTCGGGCAAAATTTCTCTGATCTGGATTTGCTCGGTTAAATTTTTCAGGTTAAGTTCTTCTAAAATATCCTCGGTGCTTGCAACTAATTTGGCGCCCATTTTTATTAAATTATTTGGCCCAAAAGAAGTCTGGGAATAGATGGGGCCGGGGATGGCAAAAACTTCGCGGTTTTGTTCCAGGGCGTGAGCCGCGGTGATAAGAGCGCCTGATTTTTCTTTAGCTTCAATAACGAGGGCGCCAAGAGACAGGCCGCTGATGATTCTGTTCCTGGCATGAAAATGATGTTTGAGAGCCGGAGCAGTTAAGGGGTATTCGGAAATAACGGCGCCGTTTTCTGAAATTTGCTGGGCCAGTTTTTTGTTGGAGGGGGGATAGATGCTGTTTTCGTCAATTCCCGAGCCGACCACAGCGATGGTTCTGGTTTTATTTTGTAACGCGGCAAGGTGGGCTAATGTATCAATGCCCCGGGCCAGACCCGAAACAATGGTTAAGCCGGCCTGCGCAATTTGGCCGGCTAGATGCGAAGCAGTTTGCTGGCCGTAGGGAGTCGGCATGCGGGTTCCGACAATCGCCAGCGCTTTTTCGTCTTGGGGCAGAAATTCTCCTCTTACATATAATATAGGGGGCGGGTCATAGATTTCTTTTAAAAGTCGCGGATAATTTTCATCCAGAATAGTTATGACGTCTATTTTATGCGCCAGAACTTTGGCCAGTTCTTTTTCCGGCTCAATAGTTATGCGTCCGGCGCAAAGTTCCGTGACGATAGTTTCTTCCAGGCCGGCACTTAACAATTCTTGCTGGCCGGCGCTCCAAGCGTTTTGGAGCGTCCCGAAAAAGTTCAACAGCTTTTTTATTCTCTGCGGCCCGATCTTTTCATGGAATTGGTTGAAAGCGACAAAATATTTTGCTTGCGCGTGCATGATTGTTTTAATATACCATTTTTATTTTTTCGCGACAAATTTGATAGATTATTAGGCAAAGGGAGGCAATAGCTGAAAGCTTGACATACTGCCTATTTTGTGATATACTGTGTTATATGGAATTTGGTTCATTTTAAGCGCATTTCTGGCTAAAAGGGGCTTGAAAGAGGGATGGGGTATTTTTATCTTAATTCCTCTTTCAAACCTGTTTTAGGCAGAAGCAATTTAAAAGTAAAGATGAAAAAATAAAAAGGGTAGAATCTTATAGGCTCTGCCTTTTTTATTTTTTCATTTCTTCCACCGCCTCGTTCAGCATCTGCATATATAAATTCAGTCCCACGGCGTTGATCTGGCCTGATTGCTCGCGGCCCAAAATATTGCCCGCGCCGCGGATTTCCAAATCGCGCAGGGCGATTTGGTAGCCGGAACCCAAAGCTTCGGCTTCTTTTAGGGCATCTAATCTTTGCTTGGCAATATCCGTCAGTTTTTTGGCGTTATATAGAAAATACGCGTATGCTTGTTTGTCTGAACGGCCGATCCTTCCGCGCAGCTGATAACTTTGGGCCAGGCCCAATTTGGTCGCATAAGCGACAATTAATGTATTGACATTGGGGAAGTCCAAACCGTTTTCAATAATTGTGGTGGCGACCAAGACATCAATTTTGCCTTGGCCAAAATCATCCATTACCCGAACCAGTTGTTTTTCATGCAGGCGGCCATGCACTATGCCGATTCTGGCTTTTGGCACCAATCTTTTTATTTGCTGCGCCGCCATCTCAATCGTTTCCACGCGATTGTGCAGATAATAAACTTGTCCGTTGCGCGCCAGCTCATATTTGATTGCCTCTTTTATAACTTTCAAAGAAGAAGGTTGAATAATTGTTTTGACAGGCAGGCGTCCGGGCGGCGCGGTCTGAATTAAGCTAATGTCCCGCAGGCCCGACAGCGCCAGATGCATGGTTCGGGGAATTGGCGTCGCGCTCAAACTCAAAATGTCTATCTCGGAACGCAGCTGTTTAAATTTCTCTTTTTGTTTGACGCCGAACCTTTGTTCCTCGTCAATAATCAACAGTCCTAAATTTTCCAATACCACATCCTTCTGAATCAGGCGGTGAGTGCCGATGGCAATATCAATTTTGCCCTCTTTGATTTTTTTGACGGTTTCGGCTTGCTGCTTTTTGGTTTCCAGGCGCGAGAGCAGGGCAGTGTTTAAAGGAAATTTTTTGAGACGGTCCGAAAACGTATGATAATGCTGGTGGGCTAAAATCGTCGTTGGCGTGAGCATCGCTACTTGTTTGCCTCCAGCCACGGCTTTGAACGCGGCGCGCAGAGCGATTTCTGTTTTGCCAAATCCAACGTCTCCGCAAATTAATCTGTCCATCGGTTTTTCCGATTCCATATCGCGCTTCACATCTTGCAAAGCCTTCAGCTGGTCGTCGGTTTCAATATATTCAAAAGAATCTTCGAGCTCTCTTTGTAGGGCGTCGTCCGCGCCAAATGCGAAGCCGCGCGATGTGGCGCGCTTGGCGTAAAGCGCAAGCAACTGCCTGGCTAACTCAATCGTGCCTTCTTTGACTTTCCTTTTTGTTTTATACCAGAGCGTGCCGCCTAGCCGATGGATAATCGGCGTCTCAAAACCGATGTAGCGAGAAAGTTTGTTTTCCAGAGCCAGCGGAATATAAAGCCGGTCTTGCTTTGCGTATTCCAGAACGAAATATTTTTCGGGGCTTTCCGGATTTGGCAGACTGATTGAAAGCTGGCCGCCAAGTTTTTCAGCAAATCCTTTGAAAATTCCGATGCCGTGGTCAAGATGGACCAGATATTCGTAAGGTTTCAAATTGCTCAAAAGCAAATGGGGCGTTCTGGCCAAGAGTTCTTTCTTTGTTTCTTTTTTAAGAACCTTTATTTGGAGTTCGTAAATTTCAGCGACTTTATTGCCTGAAAATTCCAAGCGCCATGCCTTATCCGAATTTATGGCAAATATATCCAGAATGCCGCCCCGCTGGGAGAATTCTCCTTTTGAGCCCAATGTTTGCACTCTTTCATATCCCATATCCGTCAGGCGGCGCAAAAGCTCAAATAGATTTACTTTTTGGTCTTTTTCAAGAAAAATCGTATTTTCTTTCCACCAGACCTGGCTTTTGGCAATTTTTTCAATCTTTTCGAAGTTTTGCGAAAACCACGAAGAATCCCGCTCTAAAAAATAGGGGGTTAGGCTGGCAATCAGAATTTTTTCTTTTAATATACTATCCATTTGACATATATTTGGAAACAGTATATAATTTATTATTCTTTAAAAACTTAGTTCAGTCAGAGAGGAGGGCTTGATATGGCAGAGGTTTTTGGTGGTTTATGGCTGGAGAATCTTGTGGCTCAGGACAAGCATTTTGTACTGCAGTGCGATCTTTTTGAAAAGGGATTGATTCAGGGCATTCAGCTGCGGGTCGCTCATTCGTCTTTTACGCCAGGAGTGACTGCTGAAATGATACCCGAGATCTTAGACAGGTTGCCCGAAGGTCTTAAACTAGTTCTCCATTTTGGCGCTGAAAGTAATGGCGTTGATTTCGGAGAAAACTTGGATGAATGGGGCGAATTTTTGCAGCGAAGCAATGGTAGTAGCTGGCAGGAATGGAATGAACAAAGTGTCGCCTGGGGGTTTGAAGTGGCGGCAGCAGCCCGAAAAAGAATACCAGAAAAGTTTCCTTGGGGGATTGTTCACGCTGGCTATGGCAAATCGTTTGATGATTTTAAATCGAAAGCGCGCATTTTGGACGCGCTCAAGAAAAATCTCAATAAAATGGCCATAGAGAATGTGCCTCCGATCGCGGACAAGAATTTCTATGTAGACCCGGAAGAGACAAAATATTGGTCTCGAGAAAAATATTGGGGATTCGGCGGAACTCCAGTTAATATGGATTATCTGTTAAGATCTTTAGGCGCGGGGTGGCGATGTCTGATTGATTTTACTCATCTCTTTGTCATGGTTTTTCAGGCGAGAGTGCTTGGGGCGTCCATATTGGAACGGTGTAAACATTTGGATAGTGTTGTTGGCGCCTATCTTGATTTACCCCATTGGCCCGTTTGCCATTTTTCCGGCATCCCGCCAACGCTGACGGACAATCACGATTTTCTCCCGGTAAAGCCTCCCGAATCGATTCGCGAAGCGATTGGGCAAATGGAGGCTGTCTGTCTGGAAATTCTATGGAAACCGCAAACGGCTGAGAAAGATATCGAAAGCTTTCGTGAAAATTATAGGATCTTTTGAAAAGAACGAAGGGTTATGCAAAAAAGCATAGCCCTTCTTTTTTACGTAAAAAACTTGACAACTGCCTCTGGGCTTATGTATGATAGCGTATTCTATTGGAGGAAGTCAAAATGCTGTTTGAAATCCTATCTGTGAGTGGCCAAAGCCTTGACAATCCCTCCTAACGTCTTGGCAAGTAGCCGAAAGTATCAGGGATGATCTCTTTTGAGATTTATCCCTGACGCTCACAGGTAGGATTTTGGACGGCATTAATTTTTGACAGTTATTTAAAAAACAAAAAGGAGGTGTGAAAAATGATAGAGGCATGGCGACAAAGAGAAATAGAAAGAAATAAACTGTTGGATGAATTAATGAGAATGTTTTTTATACTTGAAGAAAAAGAAGAGAGGCTAATTGGCCTGGGGTTTTGCGAAGTGCTTATTAAATATCTAGAATTCAAGCAAACCGGGGTTCTTGGGCTGGAAAAACGGGATGAATCTACGAGATTATTCTTTAACGGCATGTTGCCCAAAATCAAAAGTTTTGGACGAGCGCCGGAGGAAGTAGATTTTATTATTGCTGAATTGCTGAAAAAGATATTGAATTCTGCCTTGATGCCATTCTATTCGGCAAAGACTAGTCTTGAAATTCGTAACCCCAAACTGATTTTTGGTGCAGACTCGGCCATGACGCAGCAGAAGTTGCTGGAAGATGAATAAAAGGAGGGAGAGATGGAAATTACAACTCACAAGGATCATTTAGTGTCAGCAGAACAGAGAGAAGATGGAGTTATTAAGATGTCATTAAAAGATTCCAATCCCGCCGCCGTTACAATAAAGAATGGAGAAAGACTGTCAATCTTTTTCCAGGTCGGGCCTACCTTTGCCAGCGGCAAAAAAACTTGTTGTGTTGATGTCGAGATGAAGGAGGATAAACTCACTGTATCGGCCAGCAAGTTTTATGACGTTACGTTGGTAGAACGGTAGCAAACCTTAGATTTAAAATTTAAAAGAGGTCTCTTTGCAGGACCTCTTTTTTCTTTGCACACGAAAAGCGCAAAGTCCTTCGTCCGCACAGCGTCCTCAGGACATTACCCGAATGCCTGCCCGCCATCGCTACGCTCAGGCGTTAGCAGGCGGGCGCCCACCCGAATTAACATTTCGGGTCGCTATTAGTTAAACTGATTCATTGCCTGCTCCGGGCCGTCTCTCAAAGCGGTTTCTATCGCCTGGCTGTTTCTTTGGATGGCCTGCTCGGCCATTTTGAGTTCTTCTTTTTCAAAATTTTTGAGGACGAATTTTTCGATTGATGTCATTTTTTTGAAAAGGGCGGAGAAAAAAGTTCGGCCGATGGGATGGATGCCCAGCCTGAATCTTAAGAAATCTTTGGTGCCCAAAATGTCAATGATTGATTTGATTCCCTTATGGCCGGCGGATGAGGCGTTTTGGCTGATTCGTGTTACTCCCAATGGCAAATCAAAATCGTCGTGAATCACCCAGATATCTTGAACGCTGATTTTGTAAAAATTGGCCAAAGAGGCGACCGCCGAACCCGATAAATTCATAAAAGTCTGGGGTTTGGCTAAGATTATCTGTTGTCCATGAAATTCGCCTTTTGAAACCAGGGCATTGGATCTTTTATCCAGAGTCCAGGCGTCAAACGTTTTGAAAAATTCATGGATATGGTCAAGCGCCAAAAACCCGTAATTATGGCGGTTTCTTGCGTATTTTGTTCCCGGGTTGCCGAGGCCGATAATTAATTTCATAATTTTTTACCTTACTTTTCTGTAACCAGAAAAGTAACAAAAGAGTTCTTTGCAGCGATAAAATTTTGATAAAATCGGGCTCGGCTCACGTAAAAGTTGCTATGCACCCCGACTAACGTCGGGGCCCAAGGCGTATACACGCATACTTTTACCTTCGCCTCGCCTCGATTTTCTGACAAAATTTTTCGATGCAAGAAAAAAATCAAAAAATAAAATTACTGGCTCTTTTTAATAAATTCCTGTATCTCTGAATAATTCTCTATTCCTGCCCTTGGTTTCAATATAGACGCTATTTGGTCGCCAATCAATAGATTGTCGCCGGCAACCAGCTGATTTTCTTCTCTGTCGATGACAATTTTGTTGACCTCGTCGGGCGAGATTTGTTTGGCTATCTGCCAGAGCTGGGGCAGCTGGGTTAGAGAAATATCGGTCTGGATGTTGTTCCAGAATTTTTCCGCTATTTTCAGCATCGGCGGCAGATCCGAAATCGGATTCAATCCCATCAGTTTTTGTTTCAATGCCTCAATCACCTGCTGCTGTCTTTCTATTCTGTCAAAATCTCCCTGAGCAGAATGGCGCGTTCTCATATATTTTGAAGCGGTTTCGCCGTCCAAATACCGCCAGCCGGCCTTAATTTCAAAAGTTTGATAAGAATGATTCGGCCCGGGAAAGCTCGGGTCGTAAATATCTTTTGCCACCCAGACATTGATTCCGCCAAGTTCGTCAATTATCTGTTTGACAACAGACATGTCAATTAAAAAGTAATAGTCAATTTTCAGGCCGGTGATCTCTTCAATTTTTTGTTTGGCCAGCGAAATGCCGTAACCCTGATTGCGCGCCGCTTTGCCAAAAACATATAGAGTGTTTATTTTAGTAAAATTATCGCTTTGGGGCATACGCACCCAAAGGTCTCTGGGGATAGAAATCAGGTTGATTTTTAAAGGGTTATTTTTTATCTGAGCGATTAAAATCGTATCTGTCAGATCAGGCGCGTCGTTGCCTTGGCCTGGCACTCCCAGAAGCAGAATGTTTTTTGGTTCCTCATATGAAAAAGTGGAGAATAGGCCTGCAGGCAGGTCAAATACCGCCGCTTTGAAACGATTTTTAGTTGCTTCGATGTTTTTTGCGATTACTTTTCCCTGCAAAGACCCGCCGTCTTTTGTTAAGAGATACGGCGCATAAATAAACGCGGCCGCCAGGCAAAGAAAAGAAAAAAGCCAAACCCAAGCCCATTTGGATTTGGATTTCTGTCCTTTGAGCTCTTTTTTCAACGCCGTATTTATCTGGCCGAAACGATCATCCATCCCGTTAGAGACAGGTCGCGGTTAAATCCTTTCCTGTCTTTTCGTTAAAGTTTAAATATTCAACTTGGATGGATTCCGATAAGAGACGCATAGCGACCGCGGTCTCTAACGGGATCCATTTTTTTATTATAACACACATAATATATCTGGAGTAAAATAAGCTCGGAGGGCTTGCAATTAGCCTGAAAATGCTTTAAAATATACAATAATGAAATCTTTCTTAACCCTAGCCTGGGAAATATTTAAAATTTTTGTTGTTTCGCTGGCCATCATTATCCCGATCAGGTATTTTTTGATCCAGCCTTTTTTTGTCCAGGGCGCTTCCATGGAAACAAATTATCAGGACGGGGAATATTTGATAGTTGATGAAATTTCCTATCGATTCAGAGAGCCCGAGCGGGGAGAAGTGATAGTCTTTAAATATCCTCAGAATCCGAGCGAATTCTTTATTAAAAGAATCATCGGGCTGCCTGGCGAAACGATAAAGATTCAAAATTCCGTCATTATTATTGAGAACAAAAAAAATCCCCAAGGATTTATTTTGGACGAAAGTTCATATTTAAAAAATATTCCCTCAATGGGCCAGGAAATTGTCACTTTAAAACAGGGTGAGTTTTTTGTTCTCGGAGATAACCGCGCCGCCAGTTTTGATTCGCGCCGATGGGGCCCTTTGCCAAGAAACGACATTGTGGGGAAAGTCTGGATAAAAGCTTGGCCGATTAGTCGGGCGGGATTGGCGCACGCGCCAAATTACTAAAATTTAATCCGCCAGCTGGCGGAGAATCATGCCAAGGAAAAAAATAAAAAATTTGCAAGCCCCGCGCGGCACATATGATATTTTGCCCGAAGACCAGATCTATTGGGATAGAATTAGGCGTGTCGTGAAAGAATTGGCAGATGATTACGGTTTTGCCAGAATTGATACTCCTATCATTGAAGACACGGAATTGTTTATCAAAGGAACCGGCCAAACCACGGACATTGTTCAAAAGCAAATGTACAGCTTTAGAACCCTGGGCAACGACAGCTTGACCTTGCGGCCGGAAGGAACGCCGGGCGTCATTCGCGCGTATATTGAGAACGGCTTAATAAATTATCCGCATCCGGTAAAGCTTTATTATTTCGGGCCGATGTTTCGCTACGAACATCCGCAAGCCGGCCGATACAGGCAGTTTTATCAGTTTGGGTTTGAAACCATCGGAGGCCAGGAGCCGGTTTTGGACGTTCAGCTTATCCAGCTTTTTTTACATATCTTAAAAGACCTGGGGCTTAAAAAAATGAGTGTTCAGATAAATAGCCTGGGGTGTGCCGAATGCCGCCCTGCTTTCAGGCGCGCTTTGGTTGATTATTACCGGAGCAAAAAAAGCAAGCTTTGTCCGGATTGCCAGAGAAGACTGAAGATAAATCCTCTGCGCCTTCTTGATTGCAAAGAAGAAAAATGTCAGCCGATAAAAGCGAATACTCCTTCTTCCATTGATTATCTGTGTCATTTATGTCACAATCATTTGAAAAGTGTTCTGGAATTTTTGGACGAGCTTGAGATTCCTTATTTTTTAAATCACCAGCTGGTGCGCGGTCTGGATTATTATACAAAAACCGTTTTTGAAGTCTGGCCCGAGCAGAGCCAGGAAACGAGCGAGTCGGGCGAAGTGCCGGTCAGGGAGCCGATATCTTTGGGAGGCGGCGGGAGATATGACAATTTGGTAAAAACGCTTGGCGGCAAGCCAACGCCGTCTGCCGGATTTGCCGCCGGAATTGAACGGATTATTTCTTTGATGAAAGAGCAGGGAGTGAAGCTGTTGTCAAAAAACAATCCGAAAATTTTTCTTGTCCAGCTGGGAGAGATGGGACAGCGCAAAAGCCTGAAACTTTTTGAAGAATTGCATAAAGCCGAAATTAAAGTGGCCGAGTCCGTCAGCAAGCCGAGCATCAAAGCCCAGCTTAGAATCGCCGATAAAATTGGCGTAAAATTTTCGCTGATTGTGGGTCAGCAGGAAGCGCTGGACAATTCGGTTATAATCCGCGACATGGAATCGGGAGTGCAGGAGACGGTGCCCAAAGAGAAAGTGATCAATGAATTGAAGAAAAGATTGGCGAAAAAATAATTTTATGGATTGCATTTTTTGTAAAATCGCAAACAAAGAAATACCAGCGGAATTTTTATACGAGGATGATTTGGTTGTAGCATTTAAAGACGCAAAACCCATTGCACCAATCCACATTTTGATTATTCCAAAAAAACACATTGAAAGCATTAATGGATTGCAAGACGAAGACGAAGTTTTGGCGGGTCGCCTGATAACAGTGGCAAAAAAATTGGCCGAGCAGAAGGGAATTGCCGAAAACGGCTACAAATTGCTTTTCAGGGTTGGGCGTCACGGCGGGCAGGAAGTGCCGCATATCCATTTGCACTTGATTGGCGGAGCGCCGTTGAGTGAAAATATTAGACCAATAAAATAAAGGCGACCACCTCGCCTTAAAAGAAAAATTCGCGAAAGGAGGTTGATTTAGTTGGCTATTGAAGTAAGAAAAAAAGATAAAGAATCAACAGGTTCGTTATTGCGCCGTTTCAGCCGCCGAGTGCAGCAGAGCGGGGTTTTGTTGCACGCCCGACGCGCCAGATTTTTTGAAAAACCCAAGACCAAACGCCAAATGAAAGAAAGCGCGCTGCGAAGGCAGGAATTGCGCAAACAGAGAACCAATTTGATGAAGCTGGGGCTTCTTGAAGAAGGAGAAATGATTCCGAAAGATAAAATAAAATTTAAAAAGTAATTGTTTTGTCCAAAATTTGGAGCTGTAAGCGAATAAATTTTGGTAACAAAAGAATTACCCTGTTAGATGCGGCTACGCCGCTTATCTAACAGGGTGCTCAATTCTGTTACCAAATTTTCTGCGCCTATGGCGGCTTGAAAATTTGGACATAATTGGCATGAGCCTAAAAGGAAAAATAGACCAGGATTTTAAAGACGCTTTCAAAGGGAAAAATGAATCGCAGCTTTCAACCCTGCGCCTGCTTTTGGCGGCGATTAAAAACAAAGAAGTTGAAAAAAGAACCAGATTGAGCAAAAGCGAACCAATTGAAAAACTTGAAGAGTTGAGCCAGCTGGGCGACCAGGAAATCATTGAGGTAATTTCCTCGGAAATTAAAAGGCGCAAAGACGCTTCGGAACAATACAAAAAAGGAGCCAGGCCGGAATTGGCCGAGAAGGAAGAAAAAGAGATGAAAATCCTGGCCGTCTATATGCCCGAGCAGTTGGGCGAAGAAGAACTGGTAAAAATAGTTAGAGAAACAATCAAAGAGACCGGTGTTGTCTCCCAAAAAGATATGGGCAAGTTAATGGGGGCGCTGATGGGCAAAGTCAAAGGAAAGGCAGACGGAAATATGGTGATCAAAATAGTTAAGGAGGAATTGGCAGAATAATTTTTTTCAAAACCCGGTGTCTATGGCTGACATAACTAATTTTACAGGATTTAAAATTGACAAAGGGTTTCTTGAGAAAACAATAGGGAGCGCGCTTAAAATTGGAGACGGAAAAAAAATAAAAGAAATTAGTTTAGTTTTGATTGGTCCGCGCGAAATTAAAAAGATCAACAGTCAGTATCGGCGCAAAAATGAGGTCACCGATGTTTTAAGCTTTGAAGGATTGAACGAGATTTTTATCTGCCCCTCGGCAGTAAAAAAACAGGCCAAAAGGCTGGAAACGTCATTTGTCAGTGAATTGATGAGAGTTTTGATTCATGGTATATTGCATTTGAAAGGGTATCGGCACGAAAAAAGCGCAAAAGAGGCGGGAAAAATGAGAAAAAAAGAAGAAGAAATTTTGCAAAAAATCAATGGAAGAGCAAAAAAATAGAATTTTTGCCTGTCCTGCCTGCTTGATGGCTATTGTCATTGTGATCGTGGCCGTCGCAGCCATCGCAGTGATTTTGTGGTGATAATTTTTCACTTTTAAATTTTAATTTACTGGGATGCCAAGACAAAAAATCATTATCGGGATTGACGTAGGGTCTTCAAATATCCGGGTAGCGGTTGCCGAGGAAGGAAGAGAGCCGGGAATGCCCTTTCAGATTTTGGGAGTTGGCCAGGCAAAAGCTTTGGGCATGCGAAAGGGAGTGGTGGCTGATCAGGAAGAAACGGTCAAAAATATTAAAGAAGCAGTGGCGGCGGCCGAGCGAACCGGCGGAATTAAAGTTGAAAGTGCGACTATATCTTTGGGCGGAGACCATTTGGGCTGTCGCTCCAGCCGCGGCGTCATTGCCGTCTCGCGAGCCGATGGGGAGATTTCAAGAGAAGACACGGACAGAGCCGTCCGGGCGGCCTCGGCCATTTCGCTTGGCGCAAACAGAGAGATTATTCAAATCATTCCAAAACAATTTTGCGTTGACAGCCAGCAGTCCATTAAAGATCCTGTCGGCATGCGGGGAGTGAGGCTGGAAGTTGACGTTTTAATACTTGATGGCGCCACGCCTTTTATAAAAAATTTATTAAAAGCGGTGGGCGAAGCGGAAGTTGATACTGAAGTGTTGGTGCCTTCTCCTTTGGCGGCGTCCAAAGCGGTGCTGGACAGAAGGCAAAAAGAACTTGGCGTTTTGGTCTTGGACCTGGGCAGCGGCACGACCGGCTTTTGTGTTTTTGAAGAAGGAGATATAATTGATAGCTGTATTTTGCCGGTCGGTTCCGGTCATATCACCAATGACCTGGCAATTGGTCTGCGGACCTCCATTGACGTGGCAGAAAAAATAAAGCTGGAATACGGTTCGGTTTTACCAGACGAAATTAACAAAAAAGACACAATTAATCTGGAAAAATTAGGCGGCGAGCCGGGCAGCATTTCCCGGCAAAAAGCGGCCGAAATTATTGAAGCCAGAGCGGCGGAAATCTTTGATTTGGCGCAAAAACGCCTAAAACAAATTGACCGGGCAGGTCTTCTGCCCGCCGGAGTCGTTCTTGTCGGAGGAGGGGCTAAACTTCCCGGGCTGGTTGATTTGGCAAAACAAAGATTGAGGCTGCCGGCCCAGATAGGTTTTCCGATTAATTTTGAAGGAGTGATTGAACAAATAGACGACCCTTGTTTTGCCACGGTGCTAGGCTTAATTTTTTGCGCCGGTGAACAAGGAGATGAACTAAGAAGCCGCCGGTCAGATGTATTTAATTTTTCTTCGCTGGCGCCGGTCCTAAACAAGTTTAAAAATTGGTTTAAATCATTTCTGCCGTAATTTTTATTCAGCTATTGACCCCGTTAGAAGTTCATCGTTCCCCCAGGATCTAAAAATAGTTTTTAGCGAATCGCCTACCGCGCCCGCCAAAGCTTCGCTTGGCGATGCGGGCGGGCGGCTTACTTTTTAAAATTACCGTCAGTTTATAAAAACTTCTAACGGGGCTTGACCCCGTTAGAGATTCAGCCAATGCTTTTGGTTAAATAATATAGTGCCGGCGAATTCGCCTGCGGCTTAGTTTAGCGAAAGATGATAAAACGTTGAAAATCTCTAACGGGGCTTGACAAGAATACCTGGTTTGCCATATTCTTAAATATTGATATCTAAATTTCAAATTTTATTTTTAACGGTTTGTAAACTGTTACCATGGCACAAATAAAACCAGAGATTGAAACATTTGCTAAAATCAAAGTGGTGGGCGTCGGAGGCGGAGGGAACAACGCTGTTTCTCGGATGGCCGACTGCAAAATTCAAGGCGTTGAATTAATCGCGATAAATGCTGATGCCCAGGATTTGCACAGCTGCATGGCGACGCAGAAAGTTCTAATCGGCAAAAATCTGACCAAGGGTTTGGGAGCGGGAATGAATCCGGATATCGGCCGCCAGGCGGCAGAAGAAAATCGTGATGAAATCCACGAAGTGATCAAAGGAGCTGATTTAGTTTTTGTCACCTACGGCCTGGGCGGAGGAGTGGGAACCGGCGCCGGCCCGATTGTGGCCGAAGCGGCCAGGGATGCGGGCGCGCTGACGGTTGGGGTGGTGACCAAACCTTTTGCTTTTGAAGGAGCGCAGCGAATGCGCATTGCCGAAGAAGGCTTGAATTGGCTGAGAGATAAAGTTGATACTTTAATTATCATTCCAAACGACAAACTTCTTACTGTAGTTGACCGCAATACTTCGTTGCTGGATGCCTTTCGCGTGGCGGACGATGTTTTGCGCCAGGGCGTGCAGGGAATTTCCGATATCATCGTGACGCCCGGTATCGTTAACGTGGACTTCGCTGATTTGAAAGCAATTATGCAGGGGGCGGGCTCCGCTCTGATGGGTATAGGGAGGGCGCAGGGCGACGACAGGGCCGCCGAAGCAGCCAGGCAGGCAATCAATTCTCCTTTGCTTGAGGCTTCTATTGAAGGGGCCAAAGGCGTGATATTTAATGTTTCGGGGGGTCAGGACTTGACCATGCTTGAAATCAACGAAGCGGCCAAGGTGATAACCGAAGCAATTGATCCGCAGGCCAAAGTCATTTTCGGCGCGGTCACTGACGACAAATTAAAGAAAGGCGAAATTAAAATCACGGTTATCGCGGCGGGATTTGGCGATCAGCTCAAAAAAGATGAAGCCACGGCGAAGCTGCCGCTTGAAGATAGACTTTCAGGAAAATTAAAGAAGCCGGTTTTTACAACGACCCAGGTTTCAAGCGCGCAGGAAGACGCATCGCAGGACGAATGGGATATCCCTGCCTTCATTAGAAAAAAAATGAAATAAACTGGTGCATTTTGGCGAGGCTCGCCCAAAGGGCGGCCGGCGTTTATTAGAAAGAAGATGAAGTAGTGTTTTGAAGTTAAAAAAGGCCTTCGGGCCTTTTTTGGTTTTCCTCACAAATAAAAATCTGAGATTTTTATTCTGAATTTATGCCTGTTGCATTTTGCCACGATCGTGGCAAAATGTTACAATGGGAGAAGGATGAAAAATAAGATAACAGAAAATATATTTTCAGCCATTGATCAAATAATGGAAGCCGGGCAAACCATATTTTCCCGTCAGAGCCTGATGTCTAAACTAAATAAGGTTTCAGAGCTTGATGCCAAAGGACGTCGTTACGCCAGCCAAACCATAAAAAGAACGCAAGAAAGGAAATGGATTGATATAGTTGAAAGAAATGGACGGATTTTTTATCGGGTGACGCCGCTGGGGGCAAAAAAATTCAGTGAATATAAATTCAGGGAACTGAAGATTTCCAAAAAAGACTGGGATTGCTGGTGGCGGGTGATTGTTTTTGACATTCCGGAAACAGAAAGATATGGCAGAGATGCCTTGAGGGATAAATTAAAATATCTCGGCGTTTATTCTTTGCAAAAAAGCGTATTTGTTTATCCGTTTGATTGTCAGGAAGCAATTATGAGTTTGGCCAGTTTTTATAATATATCTGATTATGTAGAAGTATTTTTGGCTCGGTCAGTCGGGCGGAGAGAAAGGGAAATTAGGAAGCATTTTGGAATTTAGACTTGTTGAAATTCAGAATTGTTGGAATTTAAACTTGTTTTAGTTTCATTTTGGCCTTGTTGCAAATTAGTACGATCGTGGGGATATGCAACAGGGAAAAGAATAGTCGACGTTTTAGGCCGGTTTTTTTGTCTGCCGTCCCCCTCACCCTGTTTGTTTTGCTTGACTAAATGGCGTAATACTGGTAGGGTGAATTATCAAAACGATCTGTGTTTTTGCTTAAAATAAATTTTTATGCCGACAAAAATAGAAATAGAACTAGAGAGCGGGTCGGAAGTTTCCATCGTCAAGGTGGTAGATTTTCTTATTGATGAAGCTTATGAAAAAAGGGCTTCCGATATTCATATTGATCCTCTGGAAAATTCAATCAGGGTGCGTTTAAGAATTGACGGCGTTCTGCAGGACATACATTCTCTGCCCAAAAAAATCCATTCGGAAATAATTTCCCGGATCAAGATTCTAGCCGGCCTGCGCACCGACGAGCATCAGGCGGCCCAGGATGGCCGATTTCGTTATCTCTTAGAAAATAAAGACCCGGTGGATATCAGAATATCCATCGCCCCCACCTATTGGGGAGAAAACGTCGTGCTGCGCCTTTTAACCGACACTTCCGAACAATACACCTTGGATAACTTGGGATTCAGCCAGAGAAACAAAGAAAAAATTTTGGCAGCGCTTCGCCGGCCCTTTGGCATGATTTTGGCGACCGGGCCGACGGGTTCGGGAAAAACGACGACTCTTTACGCGATGATCAAAAAATTAAATAGCAAAGAAGTTTCAATCATTACGATAGAAGACCCGATTGAATACGCGGTAGAGGGCGTTGAGCAGGTGCAGGTCAATCCGCGCACCGGTTTAACTTTTGCCAACGGTCTGCGTTCTTTTTTGCGGCAGGACCCGAATATTATTATGGTGGGGGAGATTCGCGATATTGAAACCGCGGGCCTGGCCGTCAATACGGCCCTGACCGGCCACTTGCTGCTCTCAACCATCCATACTAACGACGCGTCCACCACTCTGCCGCGGCTTCTTGATATGAAGGTTGATGCCTATCTTGTTGCCTCAACCGTCAATATCGCCATCGGCCAGCGCCTGGTCAGAAAAATTTGCTCCAAGTGCAAAACGAAGAAAAAAATCTCCAAAGCCGAAAATAAAAGTCTGGCTGAAGTTTTGCCGCTCGAGATCAAGTGGCGCAAGACCTTCCATTACGGCAAAGGCTGCGAGGCCTGCAATAACACCGGCTATGCCGGCCGGCTGGGGATTCATGAAGTGCTGGCAATTGACAACGATATCCGGGAGGCAATTTTGCGCAAAGCCTCGGCCAGCGAGATTAAAAAAATTGCGACCCGAAACGGCATGGAAACCATGCTCCAGGACGGATTTGAAAAAGCCAAAGCCGGCCTAACAACCATAGAAGAAGTAATCAGGATGCTGTATGAATAAAGAAAAAATTTCATTAAAAAAGTCTGCTTCGCCAGAAACGCCAAAGAAAGCCAAATCCAAGGCTGATGTCAAATTGCCATTTTTTTTCCGCATATCTTTGCAGGAGCAAATGCTGTTTGTCAAACGCCTGGCCATTATGATCAAAGCCGGCGTGCCAATTTTGGGCGCCCTGCAAATGATAAAAAAACAGACGTCTTCCAAGGCCTCCATGCATGTCTTGGATCACTTAGCCCGAGGCGTCGAAAACGGGCAATCTCTGCATTCCCGCTTAGACAGGTACCGCAAATCTTTTGGCGATTTTGCCATTAACATTATCCAGGTCGGCGAAGTCAGCGGCACTCTTTATGAAAATTTGGGCTATTTGGCGGATGAAATTAAAAAGAAAAGAGAGCTCCGCCGCAAAGTTGTGAGCGCCCTGGTTTATCCTATTTTTATCGCCATCGCCACCCTGGGCATTGTCGTGCTTTTAATGGTTTATGTTTTTCCTAAAATTTTGCCTATTCTTTCCAGCTTCCGCGGCCAGTTGCCCCTGACCACGAGAATCCTAATTTATGTCAGCAATTTAATTGCCTCCTGGGGCTGGCTGATCGGCCTGATTTTAATAGCGCTGATCGGCCTGTTTATATTGGCGATGCGCAAGCCCGCCTTTGGCTTATTTATAGACAAAATACTTTTAAAAATTCCTATTGTAGGCCTGATGTTGCAAAGTTATAGTATGGCGAATTTCTGCCGCACTTTGGGCGTGCTTTTGCAAAGTGATGTCAGGGTGGTGGAAGCGGTTTCGATCACGGCCAGCACCAGCACTAATTTGGTGTATAGAAAATCTTTGCTTAAAATGGTGGCCGTTATTACCAAAGGCGGGAAAATTTCCGCTTATCTGGAAGCAGAAGGCAAAATTTATCCGCCAATGGTGGCGCAAATGATAAATGTCGGGGAAACCACGGGCAAGCTCACCGACAGCTTAATGTATTTGGCGGAAATTTATGAAAATGAGGTGGACGAACTGACCAAAAATCTTTCCACATCCATTGAGCCTTTGCTGATGATCTTTATGGGCCTCTTGGTGGGATTTGTGGCCATTTCCATAATTACTCCAATTTATTCTTTTACCCAAAACATCAGCAATAGCATAAAATAAATTTTTATATGCCCAATAAGTTCAATAGTTCTAATGTACAAAGTAGTGCTGGCTTTACATTAATGGAAGTTTTAGTCGTGATGACAATTTTGATTTTTATTGCTGGTTTTGCCCTGTTTGTCAGTATGGATAGTTATCGCGGTTTTTCTTTTCGTAGTGAACGCGACACAATAATCAGCGTTTTGCAAAAAGCCAGAAGCCAAGCAATAAGCAATGTATGTTTGGGCAGCGGCTGTACAGACGGCAAATCCCACGGTGTGCATATTGATATGGTAAACAAACAGTATATAATTTTTCAGGGAGCAAATTTTATCGCCGGCGATGCTACAAACCAGGTAATACCAGAAAATGATAAAAGCATCTCTTTTTCTCCCAATCCTCCGCCGGATATTATTTTTAATCAACTGACAGCTGATGCTCAAGACCAAACAGCAATGTCTTGTACCCCAGCGAATTGTTCTATAACTTTAATCCAGGGCACTAATAACACCACAGTTCAAATTAATGCCGAAGGTCAAATTGACAACCCTTAAATGAACAAGCAATATTTAAAAAAACAAAGAGGTTTTTCTACTTTGGAGATACTCATTGCCTTGGCAATAGCGGTTTTGACTATTACCGCGGTTATACTGGTATCTTTTGGTGGTCAGTCTTTGGCAATAGATAGCCAAACCAGTAGCGAAGCCTTGCATAAAGCCCAGGAAATTTTGGACCAGGCTCTGGAAACCTCTAGAAATAGTTTTGATTCAGTGGTTAACTCAAGCGGCGTTTGGGTGAACGGAATAACATATAGTACCAGTACAATAATTTCTAACGAAACCCAATGCGGAAAACAGATATCAGTTAATGTTGCCTGGGACGAGGAACATAATCGTCATGCGACAACCACCTTAACCAGTCTTTTAACCAATGTACCTTTGATGTTGGGTTTGGGGGGTGATTGTTCTACGGTTCCCCCTGGACCGACTGATTGGCAAAAGCCTAATAAGTTAAACGTTAATGTATCTGGAATGGAAGGCAGTGGAACTGCCATAGACGTTCTAAATAAAATAATTTTCTTGACGTCAAAAACTACAGGTAGCAATAAAGATGATTTTTTTATTATTGATGCGACAAACGTATCAAGTCCAATTAAGAAGGGATTTTTAGATCTTAGTGATGGCGCCGGAGGAGATGGTTTGGAAGATATTGATGTTGCTGGAAATTACGCTTTCGTTGCCAATGACGAAAAGAAGAGCACGAAGCAATTAAAAGTTGTTGATGTTTCAAATTTAAACTTACCCACGTTAGTGAATGAGTCTAGTCTATCAGGAGCAAGTGGTACGTGCCCTAATACTTGTCCAGGTGGACGGAGTATTTATTACTACGATAAAAAAATTTATATGGGCACACATAGAATGGTAGCAGCAGGTGCTGGTGAATTTCAGATATTTGATGTTTCCGATCCCACTGCTCCTGTTTGGCTAGGAAAGAAAGGTGGAACTGCTCTTGGAGACATTGTTGACCATAATATTAATGATATAGCTGTTCGTGAGCAAATTGTCGGTGGAGTATCTCGAACATATGCTTATCTCGCAACCTCTGATGATTCTGGTGAGCTGATTATTTTAAATGTCACCAATCCCGGCAGCATCCCTGATCCTATTGGCACCGTTGATACGGGTAGCGTTGTAAATTTAGGAGGTACAGGAGCAGGCGATTTGGATGCAACTAAGCTATATATAATTGGAAATAGAGCTTATGTTGGAAGGGAGAGAGCAACCGGTTCAGACAGAGATTTTTATATTTTAGATATAAGTAATCCAACCGCCGTTACGGTTATTGGTTCAGTTAAACTTGGACTCAACAGTACAGGGTCAGCAATAAGCGGGATTAAAGTTAGTGGTAATTTAGCTTTTATTGGAACCACAGACCCTAACGATCCATTCGAAGTTTGGAATGTCTCAGATCCAGCTACCCCCACTCGATGGGATACTTGCCCCATTAATTTTTCTACTTTCGTAACAGACATAGAATTTGAAAATAATTTAATTTATACTTCAATGGATGCAGTAGGCCATAATCCTAAAATTCTTGAGCCTACCGGCGGAACATGTATTTAGCAAAAACTATGAGTCACAATCAGCAAGGTTTTACTTTAATCGAAACTTTAATTTATTTGGGTTTATTTACCATTATTATGGTTGGGGTGGTTGCTGTCGCTTACAGCACTTTTGAAGCCAATGGACGCCTGCAAACAAAAACTTTAATCCAGGAAGAAGGGGATTTTTTATTAGCCAAGTTAAACTGGGCATTAACCGGCGCTACGGCTGCGACTGTCGTATCATTGCCATCACTGCCTAGCTTGACTCTTACCCGAGCAAATAACCCCACTCAAGTGGTATTTGATAAAAATGGAAACTTTTTGGAAATAAAAAGGAACGGCAGTCCGACCGGAGATAATTTAAATAATTCAGATGTTCAAATAACAAACTTAAATTTTATCCCTACCGGCGGCGGCACTTCGGTAGAATCTATAACCGCCGGTTTTTCTCTGCAAACCAAAACTCCAAACGGCCAAACCTACAGCCAAGATTTTCAGACCACTAAATATTTGAGAAAATAGCGTTAGAGCTTTTCAGTCGCCTACGGCGACTTATCTCTAACGCCATAAATGACTGCCTCTAACGGCATAAATGAAATGTTTTACACTTATATATTAATGAGTAAGAAAGATGGCAGATGGTATACAGGAGCGACTGATAATTTACAGACAAGGTTAATTGAACATAATAATAACTTGGTTAAGCCTACAAGGGGACGAGGCCCTTTTTCCATTATTTATTATGAAGCCTGTATAGATAAACATGACGCCTTCGCTAGAGAAAAATATTTAAAATCAGGTATGGGAAAGCGCTATTTAAAAAATCGTTTAAAAACTTTTTTATCTGATTCTGGGGTTCACCCCGTTAGAGTTAAGCTGCCGCAGGCAGCTGTAAACTCTAATCGGGGATTTGTCGCGCTAATATCAGTAATCATTATTTTCGCAATTTTGTTAGTTTTAGCAACGCTTATTGCAACTTCCAGTTTTTTCACCCGGTTTAATGTTTTGGATTATGAAAACAAAAAAGTCAGCACGGCTTTGGCAGAAGCATGTGCGGAAACCGCGATGGTGAATTTAGCGAAAGATAAAGATTTCAATCCAACTGCGACAGGGGATTGTGTAAGCGTGGGAGATGGCTGTACGGATCCTGCCCGTAAAAAAGTTTGCAAAATTTGTTCCATAGATCCAGTGCTCATCCCCCGCACATTAGGTGATCCTGTTACAATCACAGTTCGTGCGGTTTACAACGGGGCTTACACTAACTTGCAAGTCCAGGGCAATATTTCCTCCAGTAATTTTGCGGTGACGAGTTGGGATGAGGTCCCTTATTCTGGGCCGTGTATTGTGCCTTAAAATATAGAACCCTTGCCAAAAATGATTAGAAGTGATAACATCCTAAATTAATGAAAAAAATAAATTTTTCCCCTAAATAAGGGGTTTAAAAAGGTCGAAAAAATGTCATTCCTGCAAAAGCAGGAATCCAGACAAAAATAGATTCCCGTTTTCACGGGAATGACAAATATAATTAATTATATAACTATGAAAAACTTAAAAAATAAACAAAAAGGATTTACGTTGATAGAAATCTTGGTGGTTATTGGCTTAATTGCCATCTTGGCCGCCATAGTCATTATTGCCATCAATCCAGCTCGTCAATTTGCTCAGGGCCGCAATAGCCAGCGCCAAAGCAATGTTAACTCCATCTTAAATGCCATTGGCCAAAGAATTGCTGATAACAAAGGTACATTTAATGGTACTTTAAACGGTGTTATTTGTCCCTCCATTCCTGCTGGTCCATCAACTATTTCCGCTAGCGGTCTAGATTTGTACACGAACTGCCTAGTGCCGACCTATATTTCTTCTGAGTTAGTTGATCCTTCTAATGGATCCACAGTCGCTCCGTACAATTCTCAATACACTGTAGCTCAAGATGCTTTAACACAAAGAATTACAGTTTGTGCCCCAAAAGCTAACGAACCAAATACGACCGTTCAGCAAGATATCTGTGTCACTCGCTAATTTTTCCGAAATTCAAAAGAGCCCCCTCTTTTTGCGCAAACGCGATAAAGAGGGGGCTCTTTTTGTTCACCCCGTTAGAGTTAAGTCGCCAAAGGCGACAGGCGGATATAAAATCCGCAACTCTAACGGGGTTTACCCAATTTAGAAGTCCGCGTCAAAGACGCGGCATCCCGCAAAGCGGGATTACTTCTAACGGGGGGTTATCCATAGTTATTGTTTGTAACATTTTGGTACGATCGTGGGAAAATGCAACAGGGGGAATAAAATAATTATAGATGGTTTAAAATCAGCGCTTTTGGCTGTTTTTTGTTTATAAAAAAATACCTGACCTCAATTCCAGGCAAATCTAAAAAATTAAACGTATTCAACGGAAAAATTTATCCCCACACCAGAAAACCCCGGACGTAAGCCCGTGGATGAGTAATCAATAACCCGAGGGGCAAGTCAGAATACCATGGGGGTAAGCCCGTGGTGTAGGGATTAGCTTGACTGCCGTCCTCCTCGTAAAGCTCTAACAATTGCGATAAGCACAATCGCGCCCAAGAGAGCAACGATAAAACTGTAGAGGTTAAAACCACTTACTCCACCATACCCAATAAGGCTCATGATGAATCCGCCAATCACAGCTCCCACAATGCCGACAATAATATCCCAGATTAATCCTCCGCCGCTTCCCATTACAAAAGACGCTACCAATCCGACTAACCCGCCAAATATTATCCAAAGAATAATTCCCATATATTATATATTTTTTATGTTATTTAATTATTTTTCTTGATCGTTTAATTTGTCCGCAGCTTCCGGCGTTGAAACAGTCTTTCCTATAAGCAATAATTTAATGATAGCGAAAGCCAGCACCCAATAAACAAGCATTGCCAGAATCGTCGTCCACTCAAAGACACTGCCTGCGACCTGCGTAATACGGAAGACTTTAAGAAATGGAGCCGCGAAAATATAGGTTACTCCATAGATGAAACTGGTAAAACCGGCAACAGCATTTGCCCCCAATAACTTCAAAACAAGCCGAAATGCGAGCAACACTTCTATAATGCCCAAAATGTACCAAACAATTTGCGTGCCCCGATAGATCGGCTTCGTACTTGGAGAATTAGATGAATCCATATATTTTTTATATTTACTAATTATCTATTCGACCTTTTTGAGCTTATTTATTAATTACAATTTAATTTTATCATACTGATTATTAATTTGAAAGCAAATTTTCTTTGCTCAATCAGATGCTATGAAGCACCGTAATTTTCCTAAAAAAGGTGGGGGCTTATCCACATTTCATTCACATTTAGTCCACTTTAATTTTTTGCGCAAAAATTTATATCCCCTGTTATATGTTATAATTTATTAACTTAGTTAAACCACCTTTGGAGGGAGGAAATAACTATTGTGCGGAGAAACCCAAAAGTGCATTTCTTGCATATCATAGTTTGACCTATTGAATAAAAAGGCGGTTTTTGTTTTTTTATATTTATTATAAAAAAATAATAATTAATTAAATTTACCCCGTCAAACAGCTGCTCCGCAGCTCCCGCTTCGCGGGGTTTGGGATTATTGACTTCACCCCGTTAAATAATTTGCTTGCCCCTTGTTAAATTGCCTTCGGCAATATTTAACGGGGCAAAGCAAATTAAATTTTGCTAACAAAATTTAATTAACTGGGTAAAAAGGTCGGAAAAATAAAATTAAAATAAAAAAAGAACATGATGAATAAAAAATTTATAGTTATCTCTTTAATTTTTGTTTTCACCGCTCTGGCAATTAATTCTTCCAGCGCGTCACTTGTAGTGGAAAATAACCAATGCGTTCTTTCCGCCGCCGAATTTCTGGGAGCTTGGCAAAGTGGAACAATTATCGCGGGAAGCATTTTGATAGATACCGGCACAAACACCGCTTCTTTCACATTGACAAATAATACCAATTGTACGGCGCCGATAAGTTTGTCTACATACAAAATGTTTGTACCAGCAGAGAATCCTTATTGGCTTTCAACTCAGCAACTATTTGACGTGTCTTCGTATTCAGTATCGCCAAACTCAACACAGACATTTATTGTTAGATTACCGCAATGTAGAACGCAAACAGATTCTTGGTATGGTCAAGCTCCAACAAGTTTGCTGGACAGCAATCCGTATTCATATCCCAGTGTACCATTTGTGCTCAACTGGATATTTTCTCAGGACCCGCTTTGCCAGATAGGGCAGGGCCCGACACGAACGCTTGGCTTTTGGCAGACGCATACCGCGTATACGTCAGGTATATTTAGTGGATTTGGTGGGACTTTAACGATTAGGACCCATATCATTAACGATACCTCTAAACTATTTGCTGGTTTCTATGCAAGCATTCCAAAGACAACAAGTGGTTCACAACGAAGTGCTTTGGACAAAGCTAGAATGCAAATGCTCCAGCAATGGCTCGCGGCTAAGTTGAATTGTCAGGCATTTGGATGCAGTAGCGCAACGCAAACTTTACTGACAGATGCCACAACTGCGTGGGCTGGAACGAACACGAGCCTAATCCAATCGTATGCATCACAGCTTGATGTTTACAACAACAGCAACGATGCGCTTCCAATTTCAGGACAGGGCAGTGCAACTCCAAAAGCTTCCCAGTTATCTGCTAGCGCCAGCCTCTCATTTTGGGATGTACTCCCGTAAAGAATAAAATTCAAAAGAGTCCCGATTTTCCGGGACTCTTGATTTAAAACCCCCTCCTTTTAGAAAAAAGATGGGGGGAAAAGGTCGAAAAGTGGCTTACCTTGGTTCTGTACTCCATAAAATAATGCCAAAGGCAATTTAACGGGGTAAAAAAACGGAGCTAAGGCGAGCCACTTAAAATAATAAAAAATTCACCCCGTTAAATCCTCGCCCAATGGCGAGGAACCGCAAAGCGGTTATTTAACAGGGATAAATAATAATTAAGTAAAAATAAATATATGAAAAAGAAAATTATATTAAGTTTAGTCGCGGTTGCCGCTCTCGCCATTGGCGTGGTCGGCATGAGCGCTTTTGAAGCGCACGTTATCAACGTCACAGCGACAATTGAAAACGCGCTTTTTGTGCCGGTAGAACCTATCGAATTTGGCACAGTATTTCCTCAGGAGCAGTTAAATAGGGAAATAGCAATTGGCATGAGCGCATCATTCATAGCCGAAGGAAGGGCTGATGATATTAATTATGTCATTAAGCAGAAACCCAAATGCAAAACTGTTGCAGGAGGTTTCGTTCCCGTAACTGAAAAAGATGGTAACTTTGTGTGTCCTGCAGAGTCAGAACCATTATTGTCGCTTTGTCCTTATCTTTCCAAAACAGATGCTGATCCTGCTGACGGAAACGATACCGGAATCCCGGCTTTCCACGGCTCATTAGCTTGGACAGTGACTGATTCAGAAGCCAATGTTGCAGTCGGTCGTTTAGCCAAATCGCAAACCGATATCACCGACCTCTGGAATATCGATTTGAAAGTTCCTTGTTTCGCCGGACAATGCGCGCAAGATTGGAATAGTTTTGTAACTGGAATAAACCCACAGGCAAATCCTGCAAATTATATTCAGCCAACAGCTAATGAACACAAGCTTTTCGGCTGCGATTTATGGTTTGAGACAACCAATATCAGCCGAATACCAGTGGCACCTGAAAACTATACAGTCTTGTCATTAGAGAATAAGCACGGAGAGGGTTGGTTTATTACCACTGATAACACTTACGGAGTATTGCAGTTTAAACCAATCGGTACTCCGTTCACTTTCAATTTAACGGCTCAAGGATTAACCCCAAGCACTGAATATAGTTTGATTTACTATGCTGACCCGTGGGCGGGAAATCACCCGGGCGCTTTGATTTGGAGCGGTCCAACTGATGCCAGCGGTAAAATCAGTGTTATTAGCGGAAGCAAAGATATCGGTACCAGTATTCCTGGTGCTGGTGATGCAAATGCGACCGGAGGCAAAATTTGGTTAATTCCAAGTTCTGCTTATGATGAACCCAGTAAGAGTGTTACAACTTGGCCGTATGACCAGAGCTGGTTGTTTGAACACAATTTAGTGAATTACAATCGAATTTAGTAACTTACACGCAATAAGTCTGTTAATAATTTAATTTCCGCAATCTGTGGTTTTCTAACCATAGATTGCGGAGGTAGCAGTTAAGCCAGATAAAGAATCAAAAGCAGATGAAGAAAAGGTCGATCTGAGAAAAATGGCTTGACTGCAAAATTAACCCCCTCTTTTAGAGCTCATGTTTTATGTCTATGTTATAAAAAGCAATAAAGATAATAAATTATACATAGGCTATACTAATGATCTTAAAAGAAGGATTGAGGAACACCGAAAAGGAAGATCTTTTTCTACTAAGCACAGAGGCCCATTTTCTCTGATATATTATGAAGCGTTTAAATCACAAAAAGACGCGACAGCAAGAGAAAAGCAGTTGAAAAAATTTAAAAGTTCATACGGCCAGCTGAAGAAAAGGATACAAAATAGTATTCATGAGTCTTAAAAGAGGGGGTAAACTAAAATGAAAAAGAAAATTATACTATCATTAATCGCGGTTGCCGCCCTCGCCCTTGGCGTGGTCGGTTTCAGCGCCTTTGAAGCGCACGTGATTAATGTGACAGCGACAATTGAAAACGCGCTTTCTGTGCCTTTGGAAACCACTGGTTTAAACTTTGGCACAGTGTTTCCGGAAGAGGTGCTGAATGAAAATATTGACATTGGGCTAAGCGCATCATTCTTGGCAGAAGACAGAGTGGATGATGTCCAATATACGATTCGCCAAAAGCCAAAATGCGGAGTTCCGACTGAAGCGATTGTCGATCATGTTGCTCCAGTCAGTTACTCTAGTTTTCCGCAAGTAACGGAAGATGCGCAGGGCAATTTCGTCTGTCCATATGGATCAGTTATGTTGCCTTTGCTTTGTCCTTATTTGTCAAAACACGAAGTTGGGACTGAAAACGGCATTAACGCCTTTCATGGCTCACTGACTAACTGGACTTTAGCTGATACGATTTCTACGCAGGTGCGTGGCCTCTTGTCTAAAGCAGCTAATGATACTTCTGATACCTGGACCATTGATTTGCACGTGCCTTGCTTTGCAGGCAGCTGCGCGCAAGACAATGTTATTCCGGCTAATTACCAAGCAGATCCAGCCGATGAGCATCAAATATTTGGCTGTGACCTATGGATAGAAACAACCGAAATCAGCACCCCGCCGACGCAGGGAGAAGCCAGGCTGATAGTCAACAAAGTGGTGGTAAACAATAACGGAGGAAATAATGGAACAGCTGATTTTCAACTAAAAGTTGATAACGCAAATGTTGTCAGTGGCGACTCAAATGTATTTTCCGCTGGAGCGCATGTAGTTAGCGAGACAGGAGTGAGCGGTTATGCTGCTACTTTTGCAGGCGATTGTGATAATGATGGAGATGTAACTTTAGTCGCAGGCCAAACTAAAACCTGTACGATAACAAACGACGATATTGCCCCGAATATCACATTGGTGAAGGTTGTTGATCATGGCGCGGCGCTTCCTACTGACTTTGTCATGCGCGTTAATGGCATCCATGTGCCAACAGGATCTTCTATAGTGGTGAACGCCAATTTTGGAAACATCATTAATGAAGATGCCAAGACTGGATACAATTTTGTCAGTATAACTGGAGACCTCAAATGTCCATCTGTTCTCGGTGGGACAGCGACTCTTAACGAAGGCGAAGCTATTACCTGCACGATCCACAACTCGGATATCCAATAGGCAAAAGATAATTGATTGTTAATGAATTCCCGGTTGTTCCTTGTAACCGGGAAAGATTAGCAATTAATCATTTGACCCCAGTAGTAGAACTGCGGTTCACTACGGGGCAGGAAATTTCAGAATAAAAATGCAAAAGAGAAAAATAAATTTAATAATTTTTGGGATAACGATTCTTGGCGGATTGGTTCTTTTAATTTTTCAAATTAATATTTTAAAAGTATCAGCCCAAATTGATTCTGCTTTGATTTTAAGCCCGGGCAATCTGCCGTATGGCATAGTCTTTCCGCAGGAAAAATTGGATAAAACTTTCTCCTTGTCTTTAAATGAATCAGTGGCTGAAGCCGTAGATTATCAAATCAATCAAACTCCAAAACCAAGAGCTCCTGCAGACACAGACTTTTGCCGGCAAAACAATCCGGCTAATCCGGCCGACCCCAATGACCCGTACTATGTTAAATGTTATCCAGTTATTTGCGGGCAATTGTCAGAAACGCCCGATGGCGTGCCGGCTAATGATTTTGGGATTCAGGCGCCCCATGATTTAAGCGCGATTGCCTCGGGCCATTTGGACGAAAGCGATACTTCAGATACCTGGACCGTAAATTTGGCCGTGCCCTGTTTTGAAGGCCAATGCGGCCAGGATTATGATCCGGCGGTTTATAGACAGCCATTGCCGGCCAGTTTGAAAGGACAGGCTTTTGGCTGCGATTTATGGGTTCAGGTTACAGACGTTACGGAGGAGACAACTTTAAAAACCACGAGATTGGAAAATAAAGATGGCAGTTGGAATGTAATAATTGACGGAAAATACGCGGAACTGACATATAATCCGTCTGGGCCGACATTTGATTGGTCGCTGAATGTAGTCGGAATGTCTGCTAACGCGCAATATAGATTAGTTTATATACCGGATCCATGGCCGCAAGGAATACCTCCTTCGTATAATATAAAGACTGAAATTAAAACTTTTACCACGAATTCAAGCGGCGCATATAATGGTTCAGGAAGCACCGAATTGAATCTTGATTTACCCGATTCCCGGGATTCTAATTATGGAATTAACTATGCCAAAGTTTGGATTGTTCCCGCCAGCATCCATGATACTTATAAAATGACTGGCTGGAATCAACCAGCGACATTATTTGATACAGAATCGGTTAATTACGACGACACCGATGTAGCCAGCACAAAGACTATTACTTTAAATGATTTGGGCGCTTCTTCTCAATACGGCTATTATCATGATTACAGCGGGGCTGATGTAATATTTACATATACTACGCCGGGTAATGATAAAATATCCGGCACAATTGCGGCTACCGGATTAAAGCCATACGCGACTTACCAGTTAAAATTTGAAGGCAAACCGACTTGTAAATATGGAGCATCCGGCGATGATTTAGCCAACGAATATATTGGTTATAAAGGCAGATGGTGGGATAACACAACAAATTCTAATACTGACGATGCAGGTTATGCGGCCAATTCGATTTATAAGGGCGGCACTCATTGCATAACAGGTTATTTAGTTTGGGGTTATATCACGGCTGATGCGAGCGGAAACGCCAATAAAATAGTTACGACTGATAGCAGTTATCACGTTCTCTGGTGTGGCGGAGGAACTTGTAATGTAAGCAATAATACATTTTTAAGCCAGCCTGATCCGGCTCATCCGACAATTAATTTCTGCGCTGCCGATAAAGTAGATGGCCAATTAGAAAGAGGTACTTGCGGGGGACTGACATTTGAATCAGGCGACTATAAGCTGAATATGATTTTGAATGAGGAGTCATTTCATATGGGTCCGGGCACTTGGACAGCTGTAATGAATTCTGATATTGAGTTTAAAATTAATTAAAAAATAAATATAGATAATTAAATTAATAAAATTTCAAAAACAAAAAATTTATGGAAGAAACACAAAATATAAACGAAGAGGTCGTTGAGCAAAAAAAGAAGACGCCATTATGGCGGAAAATTGCTTGGGTGATTGTGATCTTGATAATTTTGGTTGTCGCTGTTCAAATTGCGATTGCGGATAAATATAAGGCGACTGTTTTGCCGATTGAAGGAGAGAAAAAAGTCGGGGTGAATCCCACAACCGAAGTTTTGGATTTCGGCGATTTGTCGCGCGATACTTCAGCAACAAGAACCATAACGCTAAAAAGCAGCGGCGGACTGGGAACGTACATTTATATAATGAAATTTGGCTCGCTTTCTGATTTAATTAAAATCAGCGACAGTAAAATTTATTTGAAACCCGGCGAAGAGCGCAAAGTTGAATTTTCGGTTTATATGCCCAATTCCGCGCCGATCGGGACAAGAATGAACGGTTATGTTTGGATATTTAAAGTGCCGAAGATTTTGTAATTTGAAATGTAAAATTTAAAAATCAAAATTATAAATGACAGTGCGAAATTCAAAATGAATAAGACTGTAAAAAAATCTATTGGGTGGCTTATTTATCTGGCAATACTGGTCGGCCTGGTTTGGGGTACTCCCAAAATTTTGACTTATGTCTTAAAAACCCCTTACCCAATGGCTTCTATAACTTCCGGTTCAATGTGGCCGGTTCTGAAAGTCGGGGATATGGTTTTAATAAAAGGAGTAAATAGCAAAAATGATATTTCAATCGGCGATATTATTGTTTATAAAAACCCTCTGGGCTTTACCATCCACCGCGTAATTCAAAAAAATGCCAATACGGTTATCACCAAGGGCGACGCAAATAATGTTTCTGATTCTCCGGTGACATATGACGAAGTTATCGGCAAAACGGTTAATTTCAAAAATAGCCCGTTGCGGATTCCCTATCTTGGGCAAATAAGTATTTTAATAAATTCCAGAAATGCCACGGCAAAGAATTATTAAAAACAGAATTACGAGTAAAAAAACCGCAAAAAAGCGTTCGGCTGTTTTGGCATACGAGCAAGTAATAAAAATTCCGATTGGCATCGGCATTCCTGTAAAAGTTATCCGCTACGAAAATATTTTTGTAAAACAAAAAAGAAGTGGATTTTGGGATCTTTTCAAGCAGATGGCTAAGCTTTCCAGCGTCTTTTTATTGATATTGGGCATGGGAGTCGCCGCCTTTCCTCTGGCGGCGTTTGAAGCGCATATTATCAATGTAACGGCTCATATCTGCAATTTTTCAGAAACAAGAACCCCGGGATACTGGAAAACCCACGAAGAGATAACTACATCGCTTTTACCGATAACTTTAGGGGGTAACATACATGTTGATACCTTTGAAGAAGCTTTTGATATTTTGGATAGCAACGCCAAGAATATGAGAGATAAATTAATGAGCCAGTTGCTGGCTATGAAATTAAATGTTGCTTATTATGGCGTTGGCGAATATGTGGCTGACACTTGCGGAGGTGGAGGGAAAACAATTAACCAGTTGGTGTTGGAAGCTGATTCTTTATTGGACGATCCTAACGCCAAGAGAGAAGATTTAGAAAACATTAAAAATATTCTAGACTGTTTGAATAATTTGCATCAGATAAAATTCTGCGGCAATTCTTCAACAATCGAAGATAATATTATTGAAGAAATAATTAATACCGATTTGATAATTCCAGAATTAATTTTGCAGACTCAAACCGAAAACACGGAAAATGCTACCACTACGCCCCAAACAGAAGATAACAACGAAAAAAAATTGAATAAAAAGGACAAATCGTCAGATGAAGAAATAGCAAGCAGCACTGAGCCGGTTTATTCGATTGACGGGGCAGAGAATCCGTCTGAAGAAATTGTTGCATCGTCAACAGAAGCCGAAATAATTTCTTCTAATCCATCGCCAAGCGAAGAACCAGTTCCGGCTGTTGAGGAACCGACTCCCGCTGTTGAGGAGCCTACGGCGGCTGAGGAGCCAGCAGATGAGCCGGCGATAGTAAATGAGCCAGCCACAGAACCCGAACAAGTAATAGAACCCGCGCCGATTGAACCTGCACCGGTTGAGCCTGTGCCGGCAGAACCCACGCCATCTCCGGAGCCGACACCATCGCCTGAACCTACTCCCCAACCAGCACCAGGCGAATAATTTATTAAAATTTTAAAAACCCTGCCTGTCCGGCAGGGTTTTTTGTTATGGCGCGAGATAATTTAGCCCGCCGGCTTTTGAAACATCCTTGCCGCTCCCGTCGTATTATTAGACGCACAAGCTGTTTTATATTTATAGGGCCTAAAACAGATAGTTCTTCATCAGATTTTAACAATTAGCCTTTAAAATTAAACAAGTTAAATAATAAACGCAGCGGGAGGAAAAAAGACATGAAAATAATAAATAAAAAGGGGGTCAAAATTATTTTGCTGTCTTTTTTTTGTTGTTTTTTTGAAATATAAGGCCCCCCAAAATTCACCCCATCCTTTTACACTTCGTGTGAAAAGATGGGGGTAAAGGTCGAAAAATTAATTAACCCCCTCTTTTAGAGCTCATGTTTTATGTCTATGTATTGAAAAGTAAAAAGGATAATAAATTGTACAAAAGAAAAGAATTCTGAATAGTTTGCATGAGTCTTAAAAGAGGGGGTAAATCATTAATAATTAATAATGCTAAAAATGTTTTCAGTGCAGCCCACCACCTTTTACACTTCGTGTGAAAAGGAGGGGGTAAATAATAGAAACCATTTTCAGCAGAACTAAAAAAAATTATGAGTAAAAATAAACTAATGTTTTTTCCGTTAGCGCTGGCAGCGTTTTTTGCGCTATTCGGAATTCTAATAGCGGCGCCTCCGGCGAGCGCGCATGTCAGCCCAGTAGGTTGTCTTAATAACGATTTCGTAGTCAATCTTCAGAAGAGTACGAGCATAGCATACGATGAGACGAACCCTAATGGGGCAACAACAATTACATACTCTGTTGATGCCGGTAATCCGCAAGATATATCTGGAAAAGGGTGCGACGTGGGTAATGTGACGATTACTGTGACCGACCCTCATGGTACACCTCACACGATTGTAACAGGAGCAAGCTATCCGATTGGCACTGCGGACGCAGTGTTGCCTACAACAGTTTCTTATGTTGCCAATTCTGCAGACGAGACTGGCAATAATCTCGTTGCAAGCGTAAACGCGACTGGCGACCTGCACGATTCGTCACTTGGGGTTGACCCGATGAATATTACTAAGTCAGTTAGCGTTACTGTCATTCACCCCAACACCACAGTAACCATTACGCCTTCGGCTAGCGCCGTAACAGCGGGTGGAACAATAAGCTTAGTAGTCACCGAGCAAAACACCGGGGATAATCCTCTAACCAGCCCGCAAGTAACCCTAACTCCGCCGGGAACTGTTTTAAACAAAGCATCAGGAACATTTACTGGTGGCGATACTGGCAACGATGGAATTCTGGGTGTTGGCGAAACTTGGACTTGGACTGTGCCTGGCGTTGTGGTCAGCGCGAATACAACCTATACAGCGGTTGGTGACGGCATAGACTCTTTGCTAAACCACGTTACTTTTTCGGCTTATGATAAAGAAAAAGCCACAACTGATGTTAAAGTCGTAGACCTGCAAATTCTAATTACCGGCAACAGCACAAATGAAGTAGGGGTGGATCACACCTTTACAGTCACGGTTAAAGAAGATCTTGGCGACGGAGCTGGTTTTGTAGCGGTTTCCGGCGCAACAGTTACCCCGGGCATCACCGGCGCAGGTTCACTTACCGGCACCGGCACTTGCCAGACCGGCACGACTGACGTTTTGGGCCAATGTACTATCATAGTTCATTCTACGTCTGCCGGCGTAGGCACGGTTAGCGCTTCTACCACGGTTAACGTTGGCGGCGATTCTCTGACCCGAGCTTTAGGCGACGGCCTTTCGGGCGACAGCGCCAAACCTACCAAAACTTGGGTAGATGCCAATATTGCGCTTAGTCCGTTAACAGCCACCAACCCGGTGGATAAGGCTCACGTTATTACAGCGACGGTTCAGCAGGACCCGGGCACGGGCTTAGTCAGCGCGCCAGACGGCACGTTAGTTACCTTTAGCTTGTTAAATAATACTGCCGGAGCAGCCTTTGTGGGCGGAATAAATACCTGCACCACTACGGGCGGGACATGTTCGGTATCTATAAATACCGCTACAGCCGGCAGCGTGGATATTCACGCCACCACTACCTTTAATGTTGGCGGAGTCAGCTTAACTCGCGCCACTGGCGACGGCCTCTCGGGCGACAGCGTCAATGCCAACAAAGTTTATACTGAAACTGCTTTAACCACTACGGCTTCCGGCACGGTGCAATTAGGCGGCACTATTCACGACACCGCGCACTTGAGCGGCGGAGTCAGCCCAACCGGCCACGTTACTTTTGATGTCTATGGGCCTGGCGATGCTACATGCCAGACATCATTGGGCACTCTTTCTGCGACTCCAGATCCTGTAACTGCCAACGGCGATTTTGTTTCGGCTAACTTTACTCCAGCGATTGCCGGAACTTATATGTGGATTGCCCATTACTCCGGTGATGGCAGCAATAATCCGGTCAGCACGGCTTGCGGCGCTGAAAACGAATCGGTAGTAGTCACTCCAAAAACTCCGAGTATCGCTACCACCTTGTCCGCAACTTCGGTCAACGCGGGAACGGCAGTGCACGACAGCTCTGCTCTGACAGGAGCAACTTCAAACGCGGGCGGTACTGTGACATACTCGGTTTACACTGACAACACTTGTACTACCCTTTATGCCAGCCACCAGCCAAGCGGCAACCCCGTAGCAGTAACTGCAGGTGTACCAGGAGACTCTGGCGCTGTGACCTTTGACCAAGCCGGTACTTTTTACTGGCAAGCGGTCTACTCCGGCGATGCCAACAATACCGGCCCGGTTTCCAGCGGATGCCAGACTGAAATATTGACGGTGAATCAGCCGCAAGTGGCGACTCGCACTTTGGGCTTCTGGCAGAACCACACCGCTTTCACCGAATCGGTATTTCACAATCAGTCAGGTGGTTCGGTGACTCTTGGCGGAATGGTCATAAATACTGACGCTAAATTGTTTGGCGGATTCCTTGCCGGCATTTCCAGGACTTCCACCGGAACCAAACGTTCGGCTTTGGATCAGGCCAGAATGCAATTGGCCCAGCAGTGGCTGGCGGCAGAGCTTAATTGCGAAGCTTTCGCCTGCCCGGCTAATATCCAAACCTTGTTAGCTCAAGCCAGCACAGACTTCAGCACCGGAACAGCAAGCCAGATTCTTGCCGATGCCAGCGCCCTGGACACCTACAACAACAGCGGCGACAGTATTTCAAGCAACTTGAACCAAGGTTCGGCAACACCTGCCTTATCTAAGTCAACGGCAAACTATGTGTTCTGGGATGTTCTGAATTAAATAAAATCAGCAAGTCCCGATCGGAGGGATCGGGACTTGCTGGAAAAGATAATCATTAAAAACAAACCATAAAAAATGAATCCCGTTAGAGAGCTTAATCTAATCTGTTATTTTTAACTGATTAGTTTATGCGACCTAAACGGGGTTCTCTAACGGGATGAATAAAATAACTAAATTAATTTTGTCTTCAGCAGCTGCCTTAAGTTTATTTGGTTTTGGCCTTTCGGCTTTGGCCGCGGCTAATCCTTCCGGCACCGGCCAGCCCAGTCAATCCTGCGGTTCGCCAGACGCCTCGATAATACCCAATGGTTTTAGCACGGACGGTTTCATCCATGCCACAACCGTTTATGCGGGCAGTGACGGCACAGCTTCTGCCTTACACGCGCAAAGTTCGCATGCTGTCTCCCAATATGACATAGCCTGTTACCAAGTTACCAATAAGTAAGCATTCTAACTAAGGCTAAAAGTCCCGATTGGAGGGATCGGTTAGGCCTAAACAGGCGACTGAAACTCTAAAACCCCGGTTTAGTGCCGGGGTTTTGGGGAAAATACAAAAAAATCAGCAAAAGTGCAGAAAAAACAGCCCCGCCCTTCGATAGATTCGACTAGCTCACTACAAGTAAACTCAGGGTAAATTTGGGGCTGTTTTTATTATGTGACAAGTTTAGCCAGGCGATAATAAATTGTAATAAATTTTCTTGCCGGACGTATCTAGTGATAAAAAGGCTATTATTAATAAATAAAGGAGAACAAACCTATGCCAGGTAGTGAAAATTCGACAGCAATGGTCGGTTAAAGAATCAGCTATCTGGCTAACATCTTAAATATATTTATTTAAAAAAAGTAGAAATAATAAGTTATGAATCTAAATTATAATTTAGATTCATAGTCAAATTTCTACTACCTGGTATGACAAAATTAATTATTAAGAGCTTAAATTCACCTGAAGAGACCAGAGAGTTTGAAAAAGGGAAACTTGAGCTGGTAAATATTGAAGGCAAAACAATTGGGCTAGCCACCTTTGAGCCCGGATGGAAATGGTCTTCTCATGTCAAACCGCTCGCCAAGACCGAATGGTGCGAAGCGCCCCATTTTCAGTATCAAATTTCTGGGACATTGCATGTGAAAATGGCGGACGGCACGGAGCGAGACATAAAAGCCGGCGAAGTGGCGATGATTCCGCCCGGACATGACGGCTGGGTGGTTGGGGACGAACCGGTCGTGGCGATTGATTTTCAGGGCATGTCAGTTTACGCCAAGAAGGCATAAATAAAAATAATTTAAAGGCCGAAATTCAGCCCCGCAAAATGCGGGGTTGTTTTTGAAATATAGCAAAAAATTATCATTATTTTTTGTGCATAGCCAGTGCATAATATGTAGATAAATTATAGAAAATTTTGATTGATTTTGTTTGCATTTAACGTCAAAATTGACATAGGAGTAAGGTTTTATTGACCCCCACCTTTTTTAAGAGAATTAAAAGATGGGGGTTGACAAAAAAATTTATATATTATATGATAAAGAATCTTAAAAGCGTCGTAAAATTTTAATAATTATTAGTAAAAAAAATAAAAAAATGAAAACAACCAAAAAAACAGCCAATAAAAATTTATCTTTGAATAAAATATTTAGTCCTATCATTTCAACGGCCACCATATTAATGATGGTTTTTTCATCGTTCGCAGCATTAATACCGACGACATTAGCTGCACCCGGCTATCTTATGGGACCAGTAGTTCTCAAAGTTACTGGTGCTCTTGAACTATCAGTTTCTGGCTCGGCATCAGCGAATGAATATGTTGGCAGTGGAATGAATCAGCAGTTTGTATCCATTGATTGGGGCGATGGTGTGCGCAACCAATTTCTATTAGACGGTTCTGACTCTCGTTTTACAACTAATAGTACGGATAAACCAAAAACATTCAATACTTCTTGGACTCCAATTTCTCATACATACACTTCTGCTGGCACGAAGACCATTTTTGTGAAAGTACATCATCAGAGTTGGAATGGCAATGGAGAAGGTGATGGATCAGAATTCACTGCTGATGTTTTTATTCCTCCAGCCGCTCTTAATGTTATTAAACATGTTGTCAATAATAATGGTGGTACCAAATTTGCTTATGATTTTACTATTAATGTATCAGGGACTAATGCTTCACCATCTTCGTTTACTGGCCTTGAGTCTCCCGGACAAATTGTTAGTTTAGATCTGGGTTCTTATAGTGTCTCCGAGGCTGCTGTGACTGGTTATTCGGGCGCTACTAGCTCTGATTGTTCGGGCACGATTGCTTCAGGAGAAACAAAGACTTGTACAATTACAAACGATGATATTCCGCCTGTTCTCTCCCCTGGAACTTTAACTGTTTACAAGCAGGTGATTAATGGTTATGACGGACAGGCAACGCCGAGTGAATTTACTATCTCTGTTTCAAATGATACGCCATCATCTTTTCCTGGTAGTGATCAGGGAACTCAAGTTTCTATTCCAGCCGGATCTTCTTATTCAGTATCAGAAACCGGCGGACCAATTGGTTATTCTGCTAATATTCCTGAAAGTTGTTCAGGTACCATGGCACCGAGCGGCGATGTAACCTGTACTATTACTAATACTCAACTTGATCCGCACGCTGACCAGGGAACTATTACTGTTGTAAAAAATGTTATAAATGATAATGGGGGCACCGCTACAACAGCAGATTTTCCTTTATATATTAATCAGACATCAGTTAGTAACGGGCAAAGTAATTATTTTGATGAAGGTAACCATGTCATCAGTGAAGATATGAACGTTCTGGGTTATGAAAATACTGGTACGGTTTGTGTAGATGGCAATGTGACAACTCAAGGCAGTAGCGTGCATTTGGATGCTGGTCATGCCATAACCTGTACTGTGACTAACGATGATATGGTTCCTACGCTAACCTTAGTGAAGAGTGTTGTTAATAATAATGGCGGCACTGCCATAGCTGGCAATTGGACCCTTACTGCTACCGGGCCTACTACGATTTCCGGAACAGGTACCGTTACTAGTGGCTCCAGTTTTAAAGCGGGAGAATATACACTTTCTGAAAGCAACGGCCCCGAGGGGTATACTGCTTCACCTTGGTCTTGCGAAGGTGGTACTTTAAATGGTAATAAACTCTTGCTTACTTTAGATGAAACCGCGACCTGTACAATTACCAATAATAATATTCAACCAAAATTAACCGTGACCAAAATTGTAGATGGCGGCGACAAGCATATTTCAGATTTTCCATTATTTGTTAATCAGGTGTCTGTTGTTTCGGGCGAACAGAATGGCTTTAATGCCGGGCAATACACAATCAGTGAAACTAACCAGACAAATTACACGGCTATTTTTAGCGGAGACTGCGATAGCCAAACCCATCAGGTGACATTAGGGATTGGCGACCAGAAAACCTGCACAATTATCAATACTTATGTTCCGCCAGAACAGCCAACCGGTTCTCTGACGATTTGCAAATACGAAGACAAAGACGTTATCGGCCAATATGAAAATGGCATTGATACTCCTTTGGCTTGGGGCATGACAGTTACTCATCCGGATGAAAGCACTTCGACCGCAGCCACTAATGGCGAAACCGGCTGCGTGACAATACCGGGTTTGCTTTTTGGTGATTATTCTATAACCGAGGCCAGCCAAGCAAATTGGATTCGTTCTTATCCGGCGGATTCCAGCACCCAAACCACTAATATCAACATTGAAGTTCGAAACCCCAGCATGTATTTCTTGAATTATTATCAAGCGCCTCTACCTCCTCCACCTCCACCTCCGCCATCAGACGGCGGCACAGGCGGCAGTACGGATACAGGCGGAGGCGGCGGCAATGGCCCGATTGCGCAAGGCGATGCCTATGCAAATTGGCTGGCGCAACAGGCAGCAGCGGGTCAGCCGGCGCCAAGAAGCGAGGTAGCTGGCGCGACAACGCCGCAAGGCGAAGTAAAAGGCGCGAGCACTTTCCTGCCGGCCACCGGCTTTGATTTAAAAGAAGCATTGATGCTTTTGGCTTCACTTTTGTCTTTAATTGGCTTGGCAGTCGTTGTCAAAAAGAAATATAGCTTCAGCCGCTTAGATTTTTAGGATTAAGACTAAAAGAGAATAAACGTCGCAAGGCGGCGTTTGGCTCTGGAAGTTGATATACTGGGTATGGAGGAGCAACTCCCCAAAAAAAAGAAGTTTTTGGCAAAAGCTCTGGTAGCAATACTGGGGCTTTTGATTGTTGCGTTGGCGGCTTATATTTTTGGCCTGCCTTTTTATCCTGAAATTAAGTATCAGCTTTTGGGAAAACAGCAAAGCGAGGAATTTAACCAAATAGCTTTGGAGCAAAAAAATAGCGAGCTGTCGCAGGCCCAAAACGCAACTACATCTGCCCCGGCTGTTGGAGAAAGAAAAGGCAATTTCTTGATCATTCCAAAAATTGGAGTTGATATACCGATTATTGATTCCGATAACAGCAGATGGGCTCTTAATCAGGGTGCCTGGCGAATGCCCGAAACTTCCACGCCAGATAAAGGCGGAAATACCGCCATTGCCGGCCACCGCTTCAAATATCTGCCGCCCAATAATCTGACTTTTTATCTGCTGGACAAATTGGTTCAGGGAGACACGTTTGAGATTATTTGGTCGGGAAAATCCTATATTTACCAGGTGTCCGAAACAAAAATTGTGCCGCCCACCGAGGTGAGTGTTCTTAATCAGACAGAAAAATCAATTGTTACTTTAATTACCTGCGATCCGATATTCACCCAGAAAAATAGATTGATTGTCATCGGCGAATTAGTGACTCAATAAGGTCGGCTGTGCTATAATCAAAAGGATAAATTATCAAATCCTTTGATTAAGTCGCTAAAAAAATATTTTATTCCCCACAAAAATAACGAGCATCAGCCGCATATTTTAAGAAAGCGGCCGGTTTTGGCAATTTTGGTGTTTATCCTTCTGATTGAGGGATTTTTTCTTGTCCAGATATTTTTATTATTCCCCAATACCAGTCTTTTTTCTTCAATCCTGCCCAATGTCCTGGTGGATTTGACCAATAGCGACCGGCAACAAAACAGCGTCCAGCCGCTCAAAATCAATTCTCTGCTTGAGCAAGCCGCTCTGCTGAAAGCCCAGGATATGGCGCAAAACGGCTATTTTGCTCATACCAGCCCATCGGGCATCACGCCCTGGTATTGGCTGCAAAAAGTCGGCTATGCTTACAACGGAGCCGGTGAAAATTTAGCGGTTAATTTCTCCGATTCGGCCGATATTGAAAACGCCTGGATGAATTCGCCAGCCCACCGGGAAAATATTTTGGATAATCGTTTTTCTGAAATCGGGATTGCCGCGGCCAAAGGGTTATATAACGGAAGAGAAGCAATTTTTGTCGTCCAGTTTTTTGGCCGGCCAGAAACCCAAGCATCGGCTCTTCCTGCGCCAAAAAATCCGGCCGCCGTTCCTCCAAAGCCGACGCCGGCGCAAGAACCCGTTCCTTCAGCCACTGCTCCTTTGGTTGAACCGGGAAGCATGGCGATTCAAAATATCCAATCAAATCAAACATCAAGCGATTTGGTGGCCGGCGCCTTAACTTCGTCAGATAATACCGGAAAGGCGCCTCCGCAGGCTTCGCCCTGGCAGCGTTTATTATCAATGCCAAAAAAACTGATTACTTTAATTTATTTGGTAATTGCCGGAATTGTGTTGCTGGCGCTGGCTCTCAAAATTTTTGTTAAAATTAAAATTCAATATCCGAGGCTGATTTTTAACGGCGTCTTGATTCTTTTTGTCATTATCTCCGTTGTTTATTTAAATTATATTATTATTCAGCCGGGCAGTATTTTTTAGAATGTATCAATCCTTCGAAAGATTGACGTTTCTAAAAAAAGAGCTATAATGTTAATTAACAGCCTATACACTACGTATATATGTATAGGCAAAGATAATAATAATTAACTCACTTTCATCTTTATAGTTTGCACGAACTTTAAAAGATGGGGGTAAAAAAACCAATGCTAACCAAAAAAAGCTTTTTATTAACGATATTTTTAGTCACAGCGATGGTGCTAAGTTTTTCCGTTGTTTTTGCCAAATCAGAAAATGCTAAGAATTCTAACGGCCTGGCTGTTGCTTCAAGCAGCGCTAACGCGACTTCGTCTGCCGCCAAAAATCAAGGCCAGATAACCGCCGCGGAACACAGAAGCGTGGTGGCTAATTTTGTCCAGAGCATTGTGCATCTGGCTGGGAGAGAAGGCGGAATCGGAGAGCAGGTTCGGTTGATTGCCCAGCAGCAAAACCAATCCGAGGCGACAACTACAGAAGCAATAGACAAGATTGAAAACAGGAGCAAAATAGCGACATTTTTAATCGGTTCAGATTATAAAAACCTGGGCGCTTTGCGCAGCGAAATGGTCCAGACCAGAAACAGATTAGCACATCTGACTAATTTAATGGGAAAAGCGAAAAACGCGAGCAGCACCGATGAAATGCAGCTTCAGATTCAGACGCTAGGGCAGGAGCAGACAAAAATTGAAACTTTCATCAAAGCGCAGGAAGGCAAGTTCAGCTTGTTCGGCTGGCTGTTAAAATTGTTCAATAAGTAATCATTAATTGAGCAGTGCAAATATATATGAAAAAGAAAATTCTGTTTTTTCCCGTTCTTTTGGTGATTTTTTCAATAATCTTTTCTTTCAGCATTGCTTTGGCCAAAAACAATTCCGATAACAGCCAGGGCGATATTCCGGAAGAAGACGGCACCTATAACGTGCCTGGCCATCCGGAGCTTAAAGTCAGAGTTTTTGTCTATAAGGCAAAACCAGAGCCCAGCCCGTCGCCTTTGCTTGTCTGCGGTTTAACTGATCCTAGTTCAAACGCTTTGGTTGATCCGACCGGCTGGCATTTGCCAGCTAATTGGACTTACAACTTAAATCCAAGCAGCGTGCCCGGGTCTGTTGGAGGAAAAAATTTGCCAGCCATTGCCAGTAATGGGTTCGGAGAATGGATTAGTGCGGCAAATAATAAAATTAACATTAGCCGAGGAGCCGATACCACAATTGCCCAAAAAGGTTATGACGGTAAAAATATCATTGCCTGGGGGAGAACTTCTGGCTCGGCTCTGGCGGTTACCTACACTTGGTATTATCCGAGTACCGGATTGGTCGCCGAAGTAGACACAATCATGAATCAAAAATTTATCTGGAGCTGGACGCCTTATGATACAAAAAACCTCTGCGCTGACGCAAATTCATACGATGCCCAGGATATTTTGACTCATGAATTAGGCCACTGGTTGGGCTTGAATGACGAATATGCATCAAGCTATGTAAATAATACCATGTACGGCTACGGTTCAAAGGCCGAGGTAAAAAAAGACACGTTGACTTCAGGAGACATTGCCGGTATTAAAAATATTTATTAACGCCCTCCTTATTTTTTAAAAAACTCCGGCTTTTGCCGGAGTTTTTGGTTGTTGCAATTTGCCACGATCGTGGGAAAATGCAACAGAGGAGAAAGTTGACCTTACTCAAAGTTATCCACAGAGTTGTGCCTTTGACCAGTATTTTTTAATGGAGTAAGATAGAGATACATAATCATCTTTTAATTTTTATTTTTAGTAAGGGACGGTCCCTCGGTCCTCTAGTTGTTATTTGATTTGAAGGGCTATCCTTGAAAAAGCAGAAACTTGTATGACTGCCAAAGGAAAAATACTTCAAGTTCAAAAACGTGACGGCCGGATTGTCGATTTTGAGCAAGAAAAAATTACCAGCGCAATCCATAAAGCCATCACTGCCACGGGACAGGGCGACGGAATAAAGGCAAAAAAATTAAGCGCAAAAGTTTGCGACCTCCTCAACAGACGTTTTAAAAAGGGAGAGATTCCAAAAGTGGAAGAAATTCAGGATATTGTTGAGGAGGTTTTAATTTTGGAAGATTACGTTGAAACCGCCCGCTCCTATATATTATATAGAGAACAGCACAGGCGAATCCGCGAAAGCTCAACGGCGATTGATGAAGCGGTTGAGATGGTTGACAAATACATCGGCGAGCTTGATTGGCAGGTGAAGGAAAACGCCAACATGGCTTATTCTCTGCAGGGGCTGAATCATTATATAACTTCTGCCGTCACCAAAAAATATTGGCTGGACAGGATTTATCCAAAAGAAATCAGAGACGCGGTCAATTCCGGAGATTTTCATTTGCATAATCTTGATATCCTGGCGCCCTATTGCTGCGGCTGGGATTTATATGATTTGCTGATAAAAGGCTTTGGCGGGGTTTCTGGCAAAGTTGAATCAAAGCCGGCCAAGCATCTGCGAACGGCCATGGCCCAACTCATCAATTTTTTCTACACTTTGCAGGGCGAGTCAGCCGGGGCGCAGGCAGTTTCTTCATTTGACACGCTGCTGGCGCCGTTTATCAGATTTGATAATTTAAATTACCAGCAGGTTAAGCAAGTGATGCAGGAGTTTTTGTTTGGCTGCGCCATTCCGACAAGAGTCGGCTTTCAGACTCCCTTCACAAACGTCACTTTAGATATCAAGCCGCCCTCAACGCTGGCCAGCCAGCCGGTTATTATCGGCGGCGTCGCCCAGAAAGAAACTTACGGCGAATTTCAGGAAGAGATGAATGTTTTTAACCGGGCGTTTTACGAGGTGATGATGGAAGGGGATTCCAAAGGCCGAGTCTTTACCTTTCCCATCCCGACAATCAGTATCACGCCTGATTTTGATTGGGAAAATCCGGTGTTGGAACCGATGTGGGAAGCGACGGCCAAATACGGCGTTAATTATTTTTCCAATTTTGTCCAATCCGATATGAAGCCAGAAGACGTGCGCAGCATGTGCTGCCGCCTGCGCCTTGATAACCACGAGCTTTACAAACGGGGCGGAGGCCTTTTTGGTTCTAATCCCCTGACGGGCTCAATCGGGGTCGTCACCATCAATATGCCGCGAATCGGCTATCTTTCCAAGACCAAAAAAGAATTTCAGGAACGGCTGGGGCACCTGATGGATTTGACAAAAGAATCTCTGGAAATAAAAAGAAAGGCATTGGAAAACTTTATTGAAAAAGGCCTCTATCCTTATTCCAAGCATTATCTTGAAGGAGTTAAAAAAATGCGCGGTTCCTACTGGCATAATCATTTCTCAACCATAGGGCTCGTTGGCATGAATGAGGCAGTGCTGAATTTTATCGGCAAAGACATCGGTTCTTCCCAGGGCCGGAATTTGGCGCTTGAAACTTTGGATTTTATGAGAAACAAGCTCGTAAAATATCAGGAAGAGACGGGTAATTTGTATAATCTTGAAAGCACGCCGGCCGAAGGAGCCAGCTATCGGCTAGCCAAAAAAGACAAAGAAATTTATCCGGACATCATAACGGCCGGAGAAAGAGAGCCTTATTATACAAATTCAACTCAGCTGCCGGTTAATTACACAGACGATATTTTTGAGGCGCTTAAGCTTCAGGACGAGCTTCAGTGCAAATACACCGGCGGAACGGTTTTGCATATGTTTATCGGAGAGAAAGTTTCCGATGTTGGAGCGGTGAAAAATTTAATTCGGACGGTTTTTAACAAGTTTCATCTGCCCTATGTTACTTTCACTCCGACTTTTTCGATATGTCCGACGCACGGGTATCTGGCCGGCGAGCACTTCTCCTGCCCAAAATGCGTTGTGCCTCAAGCTTGCGAAGTTTATTCCAGAATTGTGGGGTATTTGAGACCGGTGAGTCAATGGCACAAAGGAAAACAGGAAGAATACAGGCAAAGAGTGGAATTTTTGCTGCCGCAAAAATCAATAAAGGTGAAGCAGAAAGCGTTGGTATAACTGTAACCCCAAATCCGAAGCTCAAATTTCAAATCCCGCCAAAGGCGAGGCTCGCTAGAAGGCGGCAAATCCAAAGCTCAAAGGTCAAAAACGTTTTGGATTTTGGATTTTAGTCATTGATTTGACATTTAGATTTTGACATTTGGATTTTTAAAGATGTTACTCGGCGGCCTTCAAAAAGTTAGCCTGGTTGATTATCCTAATCATGTTGCGGCCACAGTTTTTACTGCTGGCTGTAATTTTTTATGTCCCTTTTGCCATAATCCGGAGCTCGTTCAAATAGGGAAATACAGAAATCAGCTTTTTTTGCCCGACGAAGAGTTTTTTGATTTTTTGAAAACAAGACGGGGCCTGATTGATGGCGTTTGTGTTTCCGGCGGCGAGCCGACTCTGCAGGAAGGCCTGCCGGAGTTTTTAAAAAAAATTAAAGCCATGGGTTTTTTGACAAAGCTTGATACCAACGGCGCCAAGCCGGAAGTTTTAAAAAATCTGGCCGAAAAAAGCCTGGTTGATTATTTGGCTATGGACATCAAAGGGCCGCTTGAAAAATACGGCCAGATTGTCGGCGCCAACATAGATTTTGAAAAAATCCACGAAAGCACGGAGCTGGCGCGAGGCTTTCCGGATTATGAATTTCGGACAACAGTTGTGCCCAAATTCCATAAAAAAGAAGATTTTTTGAGCATCGCCAAATGGCTTGACGGCGCCAAAAAATATTTTTTGCAGCAATTCAGGCCGGAGAAAACGTTTGACGAATCGTTCGCCAAAATCAGGCCTTATTCGGACGAAAAGCTGGCGGAATTCTGCCAGTTGATAAAACCGTTTTTTGAAACCTGCGAGGTGAGGGCGTAAAATTGAAACTTGTCTAAATCAAGAATCTTCCTTTATTTTTGTTTATCGTTTATTTTCGGAATTTTTGTGGAGTCGCTTGTTAAAATTCCCCTGATGTTTCTCGGAGGGATTTTTATTTTAGGTGTGATTGTGGCAAGCATTTTTTGGGCCAGCGACAAGAGGATTGCGATAATTTCTTTTTGTCTCTTAATTTTTGCTCTTGGCGCCTGGCGGGCTTTAGAAGCCCAGCCGGCAGATTCCCTGAGCGAGCTAAACGGGAAGGGACATTTGACAATAATTGGCCGGGTTGCCGATATACCGGACAGGCGGCAATTTTCGCAAAAATTAAAAATTGAGGCGCAAAACGCTGCTTTGTTCCAGAAGCAAATAAAAATTTCCGGCTTTTTGCTGGTTGATGCCAAGCTTTATCCCCAATATAATTACGGCGATTTATTGCAAATTTCCGGGCAGCTAAAAGAGCCGGAAAATTTTGACGATTTTAATTATAAAACCTATTTGGCCAAAAGCGATATTTATTCAATCATCTCAAATCCGGAGATAGAAGTATTGGCGCGCGGCCAGGGGAATAAAATAAAACAAGCGCTTTTTTCTCTCAAACAAAAATACGAAAACTCAATAGAATCTCTTCTGTCCGAACCCCAGGCAAGTTTTTTAGCCGGTTTGAATTTGGGAGAAAATAAACAAATCAGTTCAGAATTGTCCGAGGCCTTTAAAAAGAGCGGCACTACTCATATTGTGGCGCTTTCTGGCTACAACATCAGCATTATTGCCGCCTTTTTTATGACTATTTTTGGCTGGTTCATGCTGCGCCGTTCTCTGCGGTTCTGGCTGGCGGTTTTAGCAATTGTGTTTTTCACGATTTTAACCGGCGCCTCTGCTTCGGTTGTGAGAGCCGCGATTATGGGAATTTTAGTGTTGATAGCCAGGCATGAGGGCAGAATGTATAATATCAGAAACGCGCTGGTTTTTGCCGGCGCCGCCATGGTGTTTTTAAATCCAAAAATTTTGCGCTTTGACATCGGCTTCCAGCTTTCTTTTTTGGCCACGGCGGGGCTTGTTTGGCTCTCTCCGGTTTTTGAAAAATGGTTTAGCCGCTTGCCAAAAACTTTCGGCTTGAAAGAAATTTTAGTTGCTACTCTTTCGGCTCAATTTGCGGTTCTGCCGCTTCTGCTTGTTTATTTTGCCCAGCTTTCAATCATTTCGCCCCTGGCCAATTTGGTGGTTTTACTTTTTATTCCCCAAACCATGCTGATTGGTTTTTTGGCCGGCGTTGGCGGCATGATTTGGCTGGCCGGCGCAAAAATCTTTAGTTGGCTGGCCTGGCTGTTTTTAACATTTGAAATCGGCGCGATTAAATTTTTTGCCGGTTTGCCTTTCTCATCAGTCAAAATAGAGTGGGGCTGGATATTTGCGATTATTTATTATTTAATATTGATAGGGCTGCTTTATCTGTTTTATCGCAGGGATAAAAAGGATATTTTAGTTGAAAAATATGCCCAAAATTAAACAAAAATTAATTTTTTTCTGGCTTGGCGCGCTAGCCGTTGTTGCGATTTTTATCTGGCTGGCGGTTTTTGCCAAAGCCAACAGCGCGAATTTAAAAGTTGATTTTTTGGATGTTGGGCAAGGCAAAGCCGTATTTATTGAGGAGAGAGGTGGCAGCCAGATTCTAATTGACGGCGGGCCGGACAGCTCGGTCCTTGAAAAATTATCAGGCGTTATGCCTTATTATGACCGTCAGATAGACTTGCTTATTTTAACGCATCCTGACGCGGACCACTTGGCGGGTTTGATAGAAGTTGTGAAAAGATATTCAGTCGGCAAAATTATTGAGACGGGCATTGCTGATCCCTCGGCCGATTACCAGGAATGGCAAAGATTAATCAAAGAAAAAAATATTCCGTTGGTTTACGCTCTGGCGGGCCAAAAAATAAAAATAGGGGACGATTTTTCTTTGGAAATTTTGTTTCCAAACAGAAGCTTGGTCGGCCAAAGCTTTGCCAATACCAATTCAAGCTCAATTGTAGCCAGGATGCAATACGGGAAAAATTCATTTTTATTTACCGGTGACGCCGAAGAGCCGACAGAATTTTATTTGACAAACAGCGGCGCCGATATTGACTCGGATATTCTGGATGTCGCTCATCACGGCAGTAAAAATTCAACCGGTCAGGAGTTCTTGGAGGCCGTGTCGCCGGATGTGGCAGTTATTCAGGTTGGCGCGCGCAACCGCTACGGCCATCCGGCGCAGGAGATACTTGATAAATTAAAAAACACAAAAATTTATCGGACGGACTTGGATGGCGATATTGATTTTTCCTGCGATATTGAGAAATGCTATGCGCAAACCGGCAGCAAATAAATCCCGTTACATCCGTCATGAAGAGTGGGATATTCAAGAGATTTTTATTTTTAATCTTTCGTTTGTCATCTACCCAAAGACAAGGATCTTCTGGATGTAACGGGATAAAAAAGCCTCTATAGCATCCTGTGTAGAATTTAAATTTGCCTGATTTTATTTTTTCTGCTATACTTAAATCGCCGCTTCGCGGTTTTATTTTAAATCAAAAGTATGGCGATCGAACAACGCGAAAGAACCTTAGTTTTAATCAAGCCTGACGGAGTCCAGCGCTCGCTCATTGGCGAAATAATCCGTCGCTACGAGCGCACGGGCTTGAAATTAGTCGGTTTAAAATTTCTGATTCCCAGCGAAAAAATGGTCAGGGAACATTATATGTCCAACGAAGGCTGGCTGAAATCTGTTGGCGAAAAATCGATGGCTGCATACGAAAAAAAAGGCCTCAAATCTCCATATAATGATCCGATTAAATGCGGGGAAGAAGTTCTGGAAAGACTGGTTAAATATTTGTCTTCGGGACCGGTGGTAGCAATGGTTTGGCAGGGTAACGAAGCAGTGGGAATAATCCGTAAAATCACCGGCGGAACAGAGCCCTTAACATCGGATGTGGGAACCATCAGAGGCGATTTAACAATTGATTCATATGCGCTGGGCGACACCGACAGCCGGGCGGTCAGAAACCTGATCCATGCTTCCGGCAGCGCAGAAGAAGCAGAAAAAGAAGTTAAAATTTGGTTTGGAAAAGAAGAAATAATAAAATATCGTTTGGTCCAGGAATCAATTTTATACGATGTGAACTTAGACGGAATTAAAGAATAAAAATTAAATTAATTTTCAGCTACCAATGTCTAATTCCTAATCCTTGCCAGTGCTTGGGCGGGCATTAATTGGAAATTGAAAATTGGGAATTGAAAATTTTTAAATGATGCCTTATACGATGCCTTTTTCCGGACAAAAATATAAATGGATTTCTTTAATTTTCATGGCCGGCTTGCCTTTTTTTGTTTTATACCGGTGGATGAAAGGAGATTTGCCATACATAGAAAATCCGAACAGAAAAATTGTCAAAAAAATCTATGATTCGTCAGATGATTAAATGAAAGATTGACAGAGAGGCTAGGAATGATAAAATATAGATAGCTTTGCTGCGTGCGGCTCTTTAATGATCTTGGATCAAATTGTTTTTCAAGGGAGTCTTTATACAATAGCGTTGCTGATTCGTTCGGAACGTTGTTGCGCGGACACCCACCTAGATTTTAGCCGGGATTCATATAGGGGCTGTGGTAGCAAGGCTTTATTTTACTGGAAAAAATGTGAATATATGAGGGAAAACTAGTGGATAGAATGAGGATATTAAGCCAAACAGATGTTTGGTTTTTTTATTCCTTGGGGATAAAAAGGTTGACTTTGGGCCGATAATATATTAAAACTTAATAGTTGTTTAAAAGTTCTTTTTCTGTTTAATAAAACTGAAGGCAAGGAGGTAGCGATGGCGAAAAAATCGATGAAAATTTGCAAGAGCTGTTCCAGGATTGACCAAAAAGGCAGGAGCAGGTGTCCGACTTGCGGCTCAAAAATGGAAATGCCCGATCCTGACACAATGGCAGAAATAAAAAAGAAGTTAAATAAGGCAGCCCAAGAACGGCAGAATTTAAAGACGGGAGGTGAGAAATGATAAATTTTCCGATAATACAGTACCAGCCAAATTTTCAAAGAATAAAAGGGACGGGGGACTTATCATTGAATAGCGCGACCATCTATATTTTTCCATTGGACACGACGCACATTCGGCTAAAAAATGGGCTAATCGGAGTTTTCCGGTCAGGTTGTCTTGCTCCGCTTTATATCAGCTCCAATAACGGACATTTTATAAGGGTGCCGGGTAACCTGATAAGGATATGTGCGATTCAGATGTGCAATTCCAGAAACAAAAACGAACGAGGATGGATTTACGGAGAGCCGGCCTGGTACAACTTTGACGATGCCTTGAAGATTATAAAATTTCAGGATGTCAATATCGTCTGTTTCCGGCAAAACGCCCCGGACCATACTGACTACTCTCTTGTATTATTCTTGAAAACCATTATAGCGCTGCGAAGTTAAAAAAGTTCTTGGGCTGTTTAAAAAACAGCCCTTTTTATTTGGGGATAATAAACCTTGACATTGGCATTTGATTCGATTAATCTTAAAACAACATGAAATTAGCTGGTCAAAGACAATATTTTTGGTTTTATTTTACCTGGTTAAGCGGCCGGCCAATTTGCATTATGAAAAAGTAGGAATCCAAAACGGGGAATATATATAATTAAGCAAATAGGGACTGGTCGCGAGACCAGTTTTTCGTTCTTTAACAATTAAAAGGAAGGAGGCAGGAAAATGATTCCGATTGGCAGCAAGATTGATCCTAAGCGGTTTATAGAAGGGTTGATGGGGCGCGGACTGGGCAGCGAGGAGATAGAAAACTTAGCTAAGCGGTCCGGGCAAGGAAAATTGACGGAGAACGATTTATTAATTATTGAACAAGTCAGGACGCAATTATCGGGAAAGGAGGAGAAAGATGGATAGAAGAGATAATTTTTTAGGGGAATTTTTCGGGTTACCGCAGTATTTTTTGGGGGTATTGAATTCTTTAGCGGAATATAAACGGCAATTAACAAAGGAACAGGAAAAATTAGCGGATCTGGTTGTCAACAGCGGGCCGCCGGAAGAAATCAGCAAAGCCAAACAAAGAATAACCAGAATTTCAAGCATCATTAATCACTTTAGCGGCCCCGCCCAGGCAAAAGCAAAATCTCGACCTTGTTGTTTCGTGAAAGGAGGATATTGAAATGGAGAAGACGACAATTAAGGCAAAGGGTTTGGGGTTTCCGTGTTGCAAAGGATGCGATCCCAAGACATTTGAGAATTGCGTTTCCTGTTGCGCGCAAAAAAGGGACGATGTTCCTTTTCTCTCCGGCACGGAGACAAAACCAATCAATCCGGCGTGGCGCCTCGATTAAGGGGCTCTAACCGCAAAACAAAAAAGAGGAGAAATTATTTCTCCTCTTTTCTTTTTGTTCTATTGCATCAGATTGAGGCCGGTTTCTTTGTCATACCGGCGCCCAATTTTGCCTTTTGAAACTTCCAAGAAAATTTCACAGGTAGCTGCCACTGTCAGCCTGTTAACGTGGCCGGCCTGCGTCTGCATCGCCTGGTCCGAAAAAACGCCGTGGCCGTGGGCAATGATTTTGCCGTCCATTAAAGCAATATTTCCCGTCAGCGAATTGATTTCCAGTTTTTGCCTGATAATTTTATTTGAATAACGTTTTTTATCAACGTCATAATGGGCCAGCTCAACTTCAGCCGCGGCGCCGATGGCGGAGAAAAAAGCCGCCCCGATTTTTTTGGCCTGGCAGAATTTTTTTAGCTCTTCAATTACCTCCTCCCCGCGGTCGCATCTCAATACGTATTTTTTGCCTTCTTTTAAAATTAATTTCATAAATCCTGAATGCTTATAATTTTTTGTTTTGATTTGTGGCCGAGCAAAATCTTTATGCTCTGCTGCTGGGTGTGAAAATAGTCAGCCAAGATTTTTATCAGGGCGCGGTTGGCCTTGCTTTTTTGGGCAGGTTCTTTGAGCCAGACAGAGAAAGTCGCGTCGTCCAATTTTTTGACCCGTGACTCTCTGGCATTCGGTTTGACTTTGACAAAAATTTTCATATAAAGTTTCGGCAATTGCCTCTAAAAACCGCAGTCGGCCCGAATATCGTAGAATCAAGTAATCATTCGGCCGCTGCTCAGCGCTCGCCGCGCCTTAGGAGTGAAATAAACAAATACGCGGGCGCGTCTGCGCGATGTTTTTATCGGCAATCACCTCGCCTTTTCACTAAGGTTGCAGGCTGGTTTCGCTGTCGCCGTTGACCGAGACGATAACCGATTTGACAGTTGAAAATTGTAAAAGAGTTTCGGTAATTTGGGCGCGGATAGCAGATACCCGGCAGGAGCCGCCGACTGCCTGTTCCAGAGTTTGGTCAAAATCAACTTTGGCCACGCCTCCGCCAGCTGGCGGATCAATCGTCAACTTCTGGATTTTGACGCCCGGATTGATATTGGTGTAATAACCTTGTGATTTCTCCGCGTCGGTGGGGCCTTTGAGCAATTCTTCAAGCGCGGCCATGGCCACAGCCTGAGTTTTTACAACTTGCCTGTCAACGGGGAAAACCTTGTTACAGGAAATTTGCGGGTCAAGATTATTGTTGTTGAAATACGCTTTGACTGTTGTCATTTGGACCGGTACCAGCTGGACAGATAAACGGAATTCTTTGGCGTTGGCTGGCAGGCCCGAAGGATTGTCGTTTTGGAATAAAAGTGTGCCCGAAGTCGTGGCGTTGTAGGAATAAATTAGCTGGGCTTTAAAGGGCACATAATCTGAAGTCATCCAATCGCCCTGGGCTTGAATTTGGCCCGATGCCAAAACATTTCCTTTGTCGTCCAGCAGCTTGACCGGCGCGACCGCTTCAAAATACCAGGAGCCTTTAGCTTTTCCATCAATAGAAAGGGGACTGGTTATGGTCTGGTTTGGCTGAGGCGAGGTGACAACAATATCCGGTTCGCTCGACGGTTGAGTCTGGTTGCCGCAGCCGGAGGTGGGCATAGGGGCCGATGGATTGCCGTGCTTGACCCACTGGCCATTGGAGCAGATCCAGTTGTCTTCAGGACTGCGTAAAATCACAATTATTATAATAATTGCCAAAACAATTCCGATAGCGATAATAATTTTTTTGGTCATAAGATTTTAATGTTTTTTATCAGTCCAATAATCATCTGCTTCCTTTTCCAATTTGTCAAGGCGGGTGTAATAATCAGGGAATTCATTTAAATGGGCCAGGGCGATTTTGCCGGTCGCCAGGGGATCGTCGCCCGTCACATTGGTTTCTGGATCGCGCAGTCCGTGTTCAAGCTCCACATCCAAGCCCAGGCGGAATTGTTCAACGTCAAAACGGCTCCAGTCAAGGCCGAGCATTTCGCCGATTTTTTTTGCCTGTTCGGCGGTAAAATGTTTTTTTTCTGCCATATAATCTTAATTTTTAATTATTACATTATATATAATAGCAGAAACAATAAAAAAAAGCACGATTGATAATCGTGCTTTAAATTTAAAATAACTAAAAAAACTGGTCTTTAAAAGGATCAAAAAAAATGTTATTGCCAGGCATATATCGTAAAAAATAAGGCAGAGTTGTGGTGTCATCAAAAGATTCAGATGAACTCGATTGATTTTTTAAGAATGTCTGATACTCGGCGAGCGCCCGACATTTTTTAGAACAAACCATCTTGCTTTTGCTGATTTTTTCACAACTTAAGCATGGCGATCTCATTTTTCTCCTCCTTTCTTTTTAAAGAGCCGAAATTATTTTCCAGCTAATTGCCCGCAGGCGGCTTTGATATCTGAGCCAAATTTGTAGCGCTGGGTCGTTTCAACGCCGGCTTTATGCAGGATATCTTTAAATTTTTTTATTGTTTCTTGCGGCGATGCGTCAAAAAAGCCCGTTGGGTTATATGATATAAGATTAACCATGCAGAGTTTTTTGTCCAGCTTTTTTACAAGAGACGCCAGTTGCACTGCATGTTCTGGTAAGTCATTTAAGCCTTTTATCATTATATATTCAAACATTACCTTTCTGCCAGTTTTTGCGAGATATTTTTTAACGCTGGCCATAATTTTTTCAATCGGATATTTTTTGTTTTGCGGCACGATTTTAGAGCGTAGTTCGTTGTTCGGTGCGTGAAGCGATATGGCCAGATTTATTTGCAGCGGCTCATTGGCCAGTTTTTCAATCCCTTGGGTTATACCGACGGTTGAAATAGAAATATGGCGGCTGCCGATACCGAGCCCTTCTGTCTGGCTATTGATTATTCTGATGGCGGCCATCACATTATCGTAATTCAAAAACGGCTCTCCCATGCCCATAAAAACCACGTTGTTGACGTATTCTTTTTCTTTTTTAAGATAGCGGGCGAAAAATAAAACCTGTTCAATTATTTCTTCTGTTTCAAGATTTCTTTTAAATCCCATGCGACCGGTGGCGCAAAAAAGACATCCTAAGGGACAGCCGACCTGCGAAGAAACACAGACCGTGTTGCGTCCATTTTCGTACCGCATGAGCACCGTTTCAATTTTTAGTCCGTCTGATAATGTTATTAGCACTTTAGCTGTATTTTTATCGTCCGAAACAAAAAACTCCGCCTTGATGCCAAGCGGACATTCTTTATTAAGTGTCTCGCGCAGTTCCATCGGCAAATTTGTCGCCTCTTGCCAATCTTCAATTAGATGTTTAAAAACCGCCTCTTTTGCCTGGCGGAGTTGAAAGGCAGGTTTGCCTTGAAATTTTTTTTCTAAATTACTTAGATTCATTTAATCCAGATTAATCAGTTTTAAAGAAATATTTCTGCCAAGCCATTTTTTTGCCGTTGTCTGAAAATTTTTCGTGATGTCGGTGACCAAAAAAATCCTTTCGCCATATTTGCCCAGCCTTTTTTCTATTTCCGGATGGCGTGCTAGATAGTCTTGCAGCTTGGCAGGAATTATTTCATCCTGGGATAGCACCGCGATATTTTTGCCCGCCATCTGGCGGATCTTATTTTTCAATATCGGATAATGCGTGCAGCCAAGAATTATTGCGTCAACTTTCTTTTTAAGCAGCGGTTTTAAATACTCTTTTATAATCGGTCCAGCCCATTTGATACCGTTATTTTCAACTAAAGGAACTAAAAGCGGGGCCGCTTGTTGAAAAACTTTTAGTTTCGGATTTATTTTTTTTAACTCTTTGACAAAAACTTTTGAAGCCGCCGTGCTTTGGGTAGCGAGCACGCCAATTCTTTTTGATTGCCCATTCTCAAGCGCCGCCTCAATAGTTGGCACAATTACTCCCAAAACTCTTTTTGCAGGATAATACTTGGGAAGATATTCTTTTTGGATTTTGCGCAACGCCAGAGCCGAGGCGGTGTTGCAGGCCAAAACGACGAGCTGGCAGTTTTTGGAAAAAAGATAATCAACGGCTTTTTTTGTGAATTGATAGATTGTTTTTTGCGAGCGATTTCCATAGGGCACTCTTTTGGTGTCGCCCAGATACAGGTAATCATATTGGGGAAGTCGCCTGATAACGCTTTTAAAAATAAGCAAGCCTCCCAGACCCGAATCAAAAAACCCGATTCTCATGCAAATTATGTCCAAATTTTCAATCCGCCCAGGGCGGAGCAGAAAATTTGGCTATCAGAATTTAGCACCCGCCTAAATTTCCATTCACGCACTTTGTATTCCAGCGGAAGGCGGCGAAGCCGCTTTCGCTCTCCATGCTTCTGAATCTACAAGTCCATCGCTGGAAATTCTGGCGGGTAAAGGTTTGGTTGCTGAAAATTCTACGCCTAGCAGCTTGAATTTTCAGGCCAAGCCCTTTACCAGCTGCCGCCGCCTCCGCCGCCAAAGCCGCCGCCCGAAAAACCGCCGCCCCCAAAGCCGCTGCCGCCGCTAGCCGCCCCACCGGGAGCAGAAAAAATCGCGTTTTGGGAGGAGTGATTAAAATTATTCAAAGCCCCGATGAGAATTATGGAATTGAAAGCGCCGCCCGAAGGGTCGGAATACCAGCTTGGCGGCTGATTATAGATGCCTTTGAATTTTTCCGCCCATTCGCGCTCAACGCCCAGAACCATGGCATAGGGCAGGAGTTTTTCGAAATGCTCGGGATTCTTTTGGGGTGCGTTAAAAAATTTAATTCTGTTTTTTTCGGCGACCTGCAGATATTCTTTGAGTCCCAATATATATTCTTTTGTGTCAACGCCCTTTTTGGTTTTAACCGGCATAGCCAGGCCAAAAATTATCACCAGAATTCCCGAAGCAATTAAGCTGCCGACAGCCAGGCCTCCAATCGTGCCGCCCAGCAGTTTGGCCAGCAGGGTTGCCCCAAACAGGATCAAAGCGCCGATCAATATGTATTTGCCCTGCGTCTTGGAAGGCTTTTCCGGAAAATAACCGCCAGCAATCAGTGAATCATAAATTTTATCTTTTATGTCGGGGAGTTCTTTGTAGAATTTATTTTTCAGGTCAGACAGATTTTTTGTTTTTGTCCCGTCCTGAAACAGCGAGTCCATCAATTTTTTGTCGGCCGGCGAAAAATTATCGGGTTCTTTCAGCTTTTCCAGAAGGTAATCTTCGTGTTTGAAAATAAATCCTTTGTTCTCTGTCCTTTTTATTTTGAGACAGCCGCGCGTCGCCAGATATATGATTTCCGAGGTTAAGTCTTTGGCGTCCACTCTTTCGTCTATCAGAGTGCCGATTTGGGCCGGTGTTAAATTATCGGGTGCGTCATATTGGGCGATAATCGTCCCTCTGCCTTTGGGGTCGCGGCCGCGCGTCCACCAAAGATAAAACATAATAATGAAAGTAATCAAAGGCAGAACCAAAATCCAGTTGTCTTTGGCAGTGTCAATAATATTTTGCCAGGCAGAGGGTTTAACAACTATGCCCTTTGGCCAGCCGACAACAATCGTCAGCCCTTGGCTTGGGGAAAGCGTTTCTGAATGGCCAAAATTAACGGCGCTAACCATATTATTCGTTTCGTATTCATAATCAATGCCAAGGCAGGGAGTCTGGCTGCCGAAAACGCCGGCAAAACAAGCCGCTTGTATCTGGTTTTTTTCTGTTGGCTGGGGCAGGATGATTTCTGCGGATGATTTTTCAATTGGAAGCGAAAATTCGTTTCCCGTCGCGTTCCAATAAAGCTCATCGTGGTCTGAAAAATAATTTATTGCCCGCTTGATCGCGTAATTGATAATATATGTTTTTTTGCCACTGACTAATTTATCAGGGTCTCCGATTTTAATTTCAATGTTGTTGCCCGAATAAGAAGCCGAAAATTTATAAGCATTGCCGTTCTCGTCATTAACCGAAATATCCGTTATTCGCAAAGAGAAATTGCCGCCGCGGGCTTTGTATTTAATCGGGATATCGCGAAAAATGCCGTGTTTTTCAGGTATGGCGTCAAAATCCCAGCTTATCTGTTCTTTGACGCCAATCGTGGCGTCAGAATTTATCTTTATCTGGACGTCAAAATTATCAATTTTTTCCTGAGCAAAAACACGGCCGGCGCCAGCCAGCCCCAACAAAATAATAATAAAAAAAATAATTCTACGCATGTTAATAGATAATTTTATCTCCGACTTTGATATTGAGTTTTTCGGCCTCGCCGGCGTTGATTTCCAAGACCATATCCACTTTTTCTTTTGGGGTTAAGGTTTTTGGCGGCTGATAATCTTGGGGCTGGACATTTTGGGTGATTTCAGCGACCTGCTTATTGTCTATCCAGACAAAATCAAGCGGAAATTTCATTTCTTTCATCCAGAAAGAATAGTAATTTGGCTGATTGAAAACAAAAAGCATGCCTTGATTTTCAGGCAGGCTGTCTCGGCCCGAAAGCCCCTGAGCTTGTTTCTGAACAGTATCGGCAACTTCCACGAAAATTTTTGTATCGTTAATATGAAGAGGTCTAAGACCGGAAGCAGAGCGCAGATTATATTCCAGCGATAGAAGAAAGGCGGCAAAAATCAGCAAAATAAAAATTAGAAAGATGATAAACTTGCGCATTAGGAAAGAATTTTTAGGCGGTTTTTATTAAATGCTTTTTTCTATTTCTTTTGTCTCTTTTTTTATCACCTTCCAATGGTAAAGATACAGCGGCAGGCCGATTAATATCATGGCTAAATTAATGGAAGCGTCTCTGTGCCGCTGCGCGGCTACCGGGTCAATTTTGGCGCGTTCGGCCTCCCAGCTTTTATAATTGGCGAGCCATTGCTGGATGTTTTGTTTTTCTGATTCCGAAAGCGTTGCCTGGGAGCCGGAAGCCAGCGCTTCCAGCTTGTCTGTCGAGGTTGGCGCGAAAGTCGGCTGTTTGTTATATAAGCTTTGTTCTTCATCAGCCTGTGTGAAAACAAAGGCTTTGAGGCCCATATCAACGAACCTGACGCTGCCGATGGTGAGCAGCACCAAGCCAAGCGTCGTGAAAATATAAAGATAAATTGTGCGGATCAATGAATGTTTGTTCATAGTTTTGTTATAAGCCGAGACCGGCGTTGGTATAAATATTGATGAATTGAGGGATGACGAAAACCAGGCCGATTAATGGCAGAACGATGACCGCCAGGCTGATAATCAGCATCCAAAGGAAATATTTTCTGGTTTTTTCCGCCGAGCGATAAATCTGGTCAAGCTTTTTATCTAATTCTTCAAATTTATTTAAGGTTTCTTGGTCCATACCAGGTAGTAGAAATTCGACTGCGCTTAAATTTAGATATCTAAATTTAAGCGCCGACCAATACTACATTTATGCTTTATTTGTCAGATAATGAAAATTGCTAATTTGCAATCGGTGTGCATAATTTCTGTCGAATTTTCACTACCTGGCATATTTTTATTAATATTAGCAGTTACATATTTCCATATATCCATTCAACAACATCGCCTCCTGAAAGTTTATACTGGGAAGCGCCCAAATTGGAAGATTTCCCGTTGACCCAAAGAATCCAGAATTTATTGGTTTGGGCGTTGCTTTTGACTCCATAAATTCCGTCTACAAATGCTCCCATGCTGCTGTCTTTGATATCCAGGGCAAATTCTTCTTTGGCGGATGCCTCTTTCATCAAATCAAGGACGCTGACATCTTTTTTTAGCGTTTCCTGATATTGATAACTTTTTTCGCCGGTGTTGATTTTTAAAGTTAATTCTATCTGTTCTCCCTCCTGGAGGGTCTCTTGGCCGGGCGCCTTGATTATTTTGAGCCCCAGATAAAACCAGGCTCCAAATATAATAAGCAGCAAGGCGATGATTATCGCAATAATTTTAATTTTAATATTTTTTTTGGGGCTCTGATTAATTTGGATATCGTCCATGTTTTATTTAATGCCCAGATAGGTTTTTATCAAGTTTATAATTTTTATCACAAAATGGTCTATGCCGATATCAAAAATCGGATGGAGCTGCCCGATAAACCAAAGAATAAAAAGCACCAATATAAATACAAGAAACAGCCGGAAAAGAATTTTAAAAAATCCTTTAATCGTGCTCCATAGAAGTAGAATAGATTTAATCATTCTTTTATTTTAAAGCAAATTAGGAAATTTTAAAAGGGTTGGCCTAACTGACGCATTGATTGAAAAGGTCAACTTGTTTGTTGTATAGATTGATTAGGTTTTTTATTTGGGCAACAAGAGCGTTATATTGGCTGACCAGTTCATTGTAGATATTCAGTTTTTGGATGTATTCTTCTCTGGTCAAGCCCTGGGGATTTTCCAGCTCCGACTTTTTGGCTTGCAGGATCTGGCTCCATTGCTCGAGCTGGCTATTGTAAGAATTGATCGTAGTTTTTGTCTCTGGGTTTGGTTGGGGACAGGCTGTCTGCGGCAGGCCGAATTCCTGAACCGCCATCCAAGTTGTCTGGCCTTCAAAAGTTCCCTTAACAACAGCGACGCCGATTTCTGTGTATCTTGAATTTAAAATATTGGCCCGATGGCCGGGACTATTCATCCAGGCCTGCACCAGCGCCTGGTCGTCGGCAAAATTGCCCATGGCCAAATTTTCTCCGATAGCAAGGAACTGATAGCCAGCGTTTTTTGCCAAATCAGCCGCTCCTGCGCCCGAAGGCGAAACATGGCCAAAATACTGTAGTCTCAGCATGTCTTGGGCTTTTGCCAAAGCGGCAGCATCAAGCCTTGGATTTTGAGCCAGCGGCGGCAGATTGTTTGTTGCTCGTTGCTCATTTGTCCATTTAGTAGTCCCGGCTTTGGTTAAAAAAGATTCTGTAGCTTGCTCCGGCAGGCGCAGAGGCGGCGGCAAAGAAACCGGCTGCTGGATTTTATTGACAAGAGAATCAATTGATATTTTTTCAAATTGCGATAAATTTTGGGTGAGCTGCAGATAAAATGTAGAGATATCATTGCGAAAATAAAAACCGGCTGCTGCCAGCGCTAAAAAAATAAAAATTACGATTTTATATTTCATAATTTCGTTTATCCTGTGTGTATTAAATTGTGGGAGCAGGAGGAGCGGGAATAGCAGGTTTGGGCTCGGTTGCGGCTTCGGGATAATCAAGCAGTTTTCGATAGACAAAAGCTGTGGCAACCATGATTGTCGGGACAGTTGCAAACAAGCCGACAGCCAAAGCGATGACGCCGGCAATATTTATTAAACCGCCCAACAGGCCGAATAAAAACAGATGCCATTTTGTGCCCTTGGTAATCCGGCCGCTCTTTTTGATTGCTTCAATCGGCCCCATTCCTTTGTCAATTACAAGGTACGGGGCAAATTGATACTTTATGCCCCAAATAATTCCGGGGACAATCAAAAGAATAAGTCCGGCAATTGTGATTAAAGCGTAAAGAACGGAAACTATTAAATAGTTTAAAAATAATGAATAACCCAAAAAAAGATCAGAAATTTCCGGTTTTTGATTATCGTGAAGCTTCAATGCAATTTTAATCAAGCCTATTGAAATCAGGAATTGCACGACGATCGAAATAATGACAAGCAAGAAAGAAAGGGTCGGAATTTTTTCTCCGGCTGCCTGCTGAAGCCAAGTCGGCAGGGCGGTGGTAAGCCAGGCAATGACTAAAACAGCAACCATAATCCAAAAATTGTTTTTCATTTTTTCCCAGCCGAATTTGATTGCCTCTTTTATATAAAATTTTTTTATTGACATATGATTTTTCTCCCTTTTAAAAATAATTGTAGATTTTTTATTCGCTACATAAATTATTTAAAAGGGCTGATTATAATTTTTTTCTGATTTTATTTTTGCGTCAAGAATTTTTAGGCTGCGCTGTTTTTCAAGATACGGGAGCTTGGCTTTTTGAACATATTTTTTCATTGTTTGAATCGTTTGGTCGTAAGTTATCCTGTCAACCGGATAAGGGGTGCCGTCTTTGCCGCCGTGGGCAAAAGAGTATCGGGCAGGGTCCTGGTAAGACGGCTTGGCGCCGTAAAGCACTTCTGCCACAAGGGAAAGCGCCCGGATTGTCTTTGGGCCGACGCCCTCGGTTGCCAAAAGTTTTTCATAGTTCTCCGGTTTATTTTCAGCCAGCCGCCACAAAATCTTTTGCAGATATTTGCTTTTTGAAAAATCTTCGTTTATAACCGGATGAGCGCAAAATTCCACACTTTCAAGGTTAAGAAATTTCATTCGCTGCTGTCCGTGAATATCAGAAATCTCCGCCGTTTGCGATAAAGGCGAGATGTACTTTGAAAGGATTATAAAATCTTTCATTAAGGTATTAAATCCCTGCGTCGTTACGAGATCCCTTGATATCTCGCGGTTTTTCCCGCTTGCTTTTGCGGTCAGGTCCAAGACATTTTTTATTTTTATTTGGCTGGCGATTGCAGAATGGGGTTCGCAGACCAAGTCTTTGACGTTTTTTGAATGCCAATGGTAGCGCCGGGCAGTCTGGTTGGCCGTATTCATTCCCTGCTGGACAACCGTCCAGGCGCCGCTTTTTGTAAAAAAGAAACTATGGTGATAAATTTGGAAACCATCCTGAATCATGGAGCTGTCAACTTTTGCAGCCATACGGGAATTATAAACCAGAGCTTTGGAATTTTCCTGCGCTAAATTTATTCTTTCGCTCCAAACTTTGATTTCGTCGGGCGTTTTCAAAGATGTTTTCCCTTTGCCGCCGCAGATAAAAATTCCGAGGTCCCTTTCCTGGCCGCGGACCGCTTCTTTGAGTGCGGCGGTTAAAATTGTGGTTAAGCCAGAGGCATTCCAGTCAAAAGCCAAAACAGTGCCCAGCGACTGGAACCAGGCAGGGTCAGCCAGGCGCCTGATGTATTCTTCCGGCCCTTCTTCGGCCACAATTGCCAGCGTCATTTGTCGGCCCAAAGCGACCATGCGTTCAAAAAGCCATGGCGGGCATTTCCCAAAATCAAGGCCGAAGGTGGCAATTCCTCGCTGGATCATAGATTATTGATCTTATTTAAAAATGCCTGGACTAGTCCGAAAACTATGGATTCTGCTTCTTTATTCTGGGCGTAAAGATATATAAAATTAATTATCATTATAATAACAGCGACGGCCGCCAGGAAAATTAAAAACTTAAGAATTTTTTTCATGTTTTAATGCACTATTATTCTAATTTTACGCCTGTTTTTGCCCTTCGACAAGTTTAGGACAAGCTCTTTGGGCAAATAGAAAAGCCCGCGGTTTATGCGCAGGGCTTTTAAGATTTGATTCATATTAGGTTTCTATTAATAGGAGCAGTTTTGGCGGGGGAGACAGAAGAGCGGCTAAACCATTTATGACTTTTTTGTGCAACGCGTTTGCTTCTTTTAAATTGTTTTTGATTACATCCAGTTTTTCAAAAACTGACTCATAAGAAATATCTTTTTGCAAATCTTTTTGACTTTCTGTTATCAGCTTATCTGCTTTTTCTATGGATGCAATCAGTTCCCTAATTTTAATACATTTATTTTCATCCGGATTTGTTAATGCCAGCATTGCGAAGATATAGCGTTTAATAAGCGTATTGTTTTCTTTAAATTCCTGACATATTTTTATCTCTTTTTGAAATGCCTGGTCTAGAAATTCAAGCCTGTATTGTTCCGGCGCAGACGGCATTTCAACAAAAATAATTGTCAAAAACAACAATGCAATTTTCAATATCATCCGTTTTTTCATTTGCCTCCTCCTTTAAAAATATTAAGAACTAAGATTTTTAATTGATACCACTTGTTGAATCTAAAGTCAAGGCTGCAAGAAAATTATTTTGCGAAGCTTCCCGGGTCGTGATTCTGCGCCCAGCGTTCAAGCCAGTTTTTTTGCGAATCGCTGATACCGCCTTCAAATAAAATTGATTCCTCGGCCGCTTTTAGCCAAGACCAGCCCTGGACGCTGTAGCGGTATAAAGCCACCATTACCCCAGCTCTGCCAATGCCGCCCCGGCAGTGGACGTGAGCGGGCTGGTTTTGCGGATTTGTCACAAATTCCAAAAATTTTTCTGCCTGATCGTTTGTCGGCGGAGAACCATCAGGCATCGGCAGAGCAAGATAATTAAACTCCAAAGCATTAAAACCTTCGATTTTAGTGTCATCTCCGACTTCACCGCGTTCGCCGTCAACTCTCAAATTAACGATGCTTTTCCAACCCTTTTCTTTGAGCCATTTAAAATCAGCAATTGTCGGCTGGCCCGAACGGGAAAGCACGCCCGAAACGGGGACGGCAAAAGACCAGAAGCCGTAGTCACTGGGCGCGCCGGAGGGAATATTTTGGCGCGGTCCGACAAAAACAAAAGATTTGCCGGCAATAATTTCATTGCCATTGTTTGGCGGGGTTTGGTAATCAATCGCAATGGTAGTGACAAAACCCGAGATGTTCCATGTTTTAACAAGTTCGCCTGTTTTGGGTGTGACCTGGATTATTCTATAGCGGCCTGATTCGGCAATTAAAATATCGCCGTTGGGCAATTTGATTGTATCGGTCGGATATTTTAAAGTTGAGCCGTCAGCAAGTTTTCCAAGCGTCCATAAAATTTTTCCTTCAATGTTAATTTCAAAAACTTCATTTTTCTGGCGGTCTTCCAAGACAAACGTTCCTTCATTGGTCGGAAAAACATGCTGAAGCCATTTGGCATCGGGCTTTTTATATTCCCATAGAATCTGTTTTGTCGCCCTGTCAATTATCATAATTTTATTTTCAACCGTGTCGGTGATAATTATTTGTTTGGCTTCATTGATTGGCCTGGCGCTTGTATTGCCGCGAAGATAGCCGGTGGAAGAACTCATCTCCAAAGTATGGCCGTACTGCCAGACAATCTGATTGGTATTTTGGTCAACGATAATCACCCGGCGATTGTTGCCGTCGTTAATCAGGACTTCGTGGTCGTTGATTTTAAAGGATTTGTCGGGCTGATGAATTAAGCCTTCGGTCGCGCCCTGGATGCTTCTTTTGCCGTACTGCCAGAGGAGATTATGGTTGGTGCGGTCAAGCTCCTGAACCATCATGCCGTCCCCGTCAGCCACAATCAGATTGCCGTTTGGCGCGACAGTGACATATTCGGTATGGACATTATAGCTTTGGGGCGGGATGGGAGGAGCATCCATATTTTGCTCCCAGAGGGTTTTATTATCAGGAGAAAGCCCCACAATTCTATTCGCGTTAAAATCGGAAAACCAGAGCAGGGAAAAATCTTTTTGTTGAGCTTGGGATTCTGGCAGAGAAGCCGCCACTTTTTTGTAATTTTGCGCAAAAGAAGAAGGGGATTGGCCCAGAGATTCATTGGAAACCTTAAAATGACTTTTTTGATAAGCGACAAAAAAACCGCCAGCGGCAATAATCGCGGCAATAATCGCTCCAATTATAAGTTTTTTACGCATAGCTTCATTTTAAAACAAAAAAGCGATTTTTGATAGGCGGTTTAATAAAAACCCCGTAATCTTGCTAAACAAGAAACGGGGTGGGATTGCCAGGGAATCTCTGGCAGCATTTTCATTATTTAAATAAACGGATTATTGTTTTGTTCGGCCGTGTAGGTCAAACTGCCTTATTCGATTAGGGCTGCTGATGATTTTGGATATGCCGGATGGTAAAGAACAAAATATGTGCGGAATGCGGCGAGAATAGCGGCAAGATGAGATTATTTGCGGTTCCTCATCCATGGTTGCGGCGAGGGGCGGTTCGATGACGGGTAGAGGACGTTTTTTGATTTTTATTTTTCCTCCGCTGACTAGTCCGTAAAGACCCTTACAATGTTTGGCTATGCTCATAAATTCGTCAAAAGTAAAATGCTTGAGGTGCGATCGTTGTCCGATAAAGCTTTGGAAATCTTCTTTGAGCGACAAAAGAGTTTCTGGATCCATGTTGTCTGCGTCACTTTCCATTCCGGGATAATTACGCTCTTTCTTCATTTTTGCCTCCTCCTTTTTGAATTTAAGAACTAATTGATTATACAACAATAAACTATATTTTGTCAATATCGAGATGGGCGATGATATCTGCAATATTATTTAAAAACCAGATTCTTTTTAATTTTTTCTGCCAGGGAAAAATCTTTTAATGTTCCCGGCTTATTGTCAAAGACATCAAATCCTTCTTCTTTGTATCGCGGAATCAAATGCCAATGGACGTGGTTGGCTTCATCCATATAGACCAGATAAACCTTTTTAAGGCCCAGAGTTTTGAGCAAAGCGTTTCTGGCCGCAAAAACCGTGTCCATCAGATAATCATAATCGCGGTCGGGCAGCAGATTCAAATCAGAAATTTCTTTTTTCCAGACCACAATCAAATGGCCCTCGGCGATCGGCTCTTTGGCCAGGCAGACGTATAAATTTTCGTCTTCGTAGATGATTGATTCTTTTGCTGGCGCAGGAAAAGTGTCCATAATATTTTAATAGTATCACAATTGAATAAAAAAGAAAAAAGGGCGATACATTTCGTATCGCCCGTAAAGAACAAATATTCTAGAAACCAAGTTCTTTTTTAAGAAACTCAATCTCTGTTTTGACCTCCAGGGCAGTGGTATATTGTCCTTCCAGAATTATCGGGACTCGGATTTTGGAAAGAACCTTTCCTAAGAATTCGACGATTGTTTTGGCGTTTTCGGCCTTGTACACAAGAGAATGAATGCTCTCCGGGCTTTGTCCGCTGACATGCAGATAACGCAGTCGAGTTCTTCCCATCTCAAACAAATCCCAGGCATGGCGCATATCAGTGCCGTGCTCAAAGGCATGCTGGCTGTCCAGGACAAATCCCAGGCCATATTTCACCATCAGATCCCACAGCTCTCTGGGATGGTATCCGCGGGGCTTGTTCCTATCCATATTTTCTATGGCCACCGGAATTTTTAAGGCTGTTAATGTCTCATAGTAACAATCTTGCTTTTTGACCACCGGATGCACAACGCCAATCGTGGCCTTGTGTTTATCAAAGACGGATTTTGCGATCATTACTTGTTGGAACAGCGAACCCTCCGGATAATAATCGTCCAGATGGATCGATATAAAAGAAGACTTCATTTGGCCGGACAGCAATGTATTTTGTCTTTCTTCTTCGACCAAATACATTACTAATTCGACTGCGCTTGCTCCGGCTTCGTCCAGAAACTTTTGATGCGCCGGCAAGTCATAAATCTTCTGTGCGAACAACCAGCCAGTACTCGGTCCGATCAACAACACATCCTTTTCTTCCATTTCTAGCCCTCCTTTGCTTTAGGTTTGTTTCATGCCCAATCAATTGACCAAATTCTTATGAAGTCTCTAAAGAGGTCTTTGCCATTCCATTTGTAGATTGTACGAGTGAGCTTCTCGCCCGGCCACTTTGTCATAACAACGAGATTTTGGCCGGGATTAAACAGAGCAGCTACAGCAACAGATTCAAGGGTAGTAGCGGGCGGCTGGTAAAGATCATGGTCGGGGATAGAGATATTTTCGCTGAATCCGCTCGTGTTTAAAATCTCAGCTGTAGTATTTTTTGTATCAATACGAGCCTTGACATCAAAGCTGACGAGCCAGTGGCCTTCATTTGACCAGCCGGCTAGGAAGAGTAAATTCGGTGTTGTATCTTTTACCCGCTTAACGCTCCAGCGGATGTTGCCAGAGTTTCTAAGTCGATGTAGGGCAAAAGAATGATGGGGTATACCTGGGGTGTCCTTTTGAACGAGGGTTCTTAGCGCTGTTGCTTTTGTCAGGTAGCCACATTCTTCAATAAGTTCCTGACGACGTTTTTTCCAGAAAAATCTTCCACTTTGAGCAAAACTAATTGCTTTTTCTCTGGACATTTGACTTCTGACTAAATGTTTGTTCCGTGCAAAAGTCCTTTCTCCTTTATATGACGGGGCGTCCAGCACTGCAAAACGAGGTTGGATAATAACTCCATCAGTCAAAGGCAGGATATTAAAATCTTGACAGCCATCAAACCAGGAAAAATGTCTTATTGGTTTATCACGCAAACTCCAGCTAGCATAATTAACAGCAAAATACATAACCGCCTCCTTTTTATTCAGATTTTAAAGAATATTTTATCTTACATTAAACAATATCTTTTGTCAATATCTATTGCCCTCAACAAAAAACCCGCTGATATCAACGGGTTTTTAAAAATCAAGTTTGTTATTTTTATTCGTTTATTTTTTCAACTTTTCCCGCGCCGGAAATATTTTGGGTGATTTGCGGATTGCCAAGATAAGAAACCTTGCCGGCACCAGAAACTTCAACATTCAGTTTTTCCTGCGCGTTGACTTCTGCCAGGCCGGCGCCGCTGACCTGGATATTCGCGTTTTTGCTCAAAAGGTTTTTCGCTTCGTATTTTCCCGCGCCGCTGATTTCAATTTTCTGGGTATCGGCTTTACCCGAGAGGACAAAGTTGCCGGCGCCGGAAATTTCAGAATTCAATTGCTGGACTTCAACGCTCAATTCTGCTTTGGCAGCCCCGCTGCCTTTAATTTCCAGGTTGGCCGTTTTGATACTCTGGCTTTTTATTGTCGTGGCGCCCGAACCTTCAATTTTTTGCAAATCCTTAACCGTTACATATATATTAATTGGTTTGCTGGGGTGGAAAGAGAAAGAAAACCAGTTCCATTCGTAATCGATTTTCAGGGTTCGGTCGTCAACCCGAGTCTGGATTTTTGGCACGATATTGTCTTCAGCCTCTATTTTTAGAGTTTCTTTGTCACCCTGTTCAATAATTAAATTGCCAACGCCGCTGAATGAAATTTTATTAAAATCAGAAACAGCTCGTTCTTCCGTTTTTACGTTTCCCGAACCCTGGATGTTCCAGCTGGGGGAGAGAACATTGAAAATCAGCAAAGCGACAAAAGCGAGCACTAACAATGAAATGAAAATTCCAAGAAGCGCGCCGGCCCAGCCACGGAATGATATCAGCGACAAACCGATAAAAATTATGAGGAGCGGCCAGAGATTGAGCCACTGAACGTTAAAATTAAAATTTATCCAGCCGGTTGTTTTGGCAAGATAAGCCAGGCCGACGACAACAACGATCATGCCCAGCAGAAATCGGCCCAGATTAAATCCGCGGTATTCGTGATAATGGTGATGATGAATTTCTTTTGCCGGCTCTTTTATTTTGCCGAAATTCTTTCCGCCTTCGGCGGAATTAGAATTTCGAGCATCCTCGCCGCTTTGCGGCGGGACTTTTTCAGAAGCCTCTTCCTTTTTTGGTTCTGTTTGCTGATTTTCTTCTTCCATTTTTTTATCTTTTAATAATTATATAAAATCCGATAAAGACCAGAGCCAATGCCCAGAAAAGGGACCAGGAAAACCAATGAGGCACAAACTGATTAGCCAAGGCAATTAAGCCGATGATGATGACGATAAAGCCGATAACATTGCGCTTGTCGCGGAACCAGGATTTACCTTTCATTTTTTCGCCAAATTCCTGAGCGCTTTTTTTGAAGTCTTCGGACGCTTCTTTTATCTTTTGTTCGTTGGTCATTTTTGATTCTTCGGCCTTTGTTTCCTCAACAGGTTCTTTGGGGACAATAATGGCCAGAATTATATAAAGAATTAAGCCCGCGCCATTAATCAGTCCCAAAAGTATAAAAGCGCCCCTGATTAAGATCGGGTCGATTTCAAAATATTTTCCTAAGCCGCCGCAGACGCCGGCAATGATCTTATCGGTTTGGGAACGATATAGTTTTTTGGGCTGGTTTTCCATAGATTTTGGTTAATGTTAAATTCAATATATTATATAGCCGTCATTTAAATATTTCAAATATTTTAAGATATTATGAATATTCTTTTAATTTGTCATTGTAATCTTTTATACAACGAAACATAAATTTTTGCCGATTTTTCCCAAGAAAAGTCCTGTGTCATGTCGTTGATTTGTATCTGTTTCCATATTTTTTTATCTTGGAAAGCGCCAAGTGCTCTCTCTGTCGCACTTAACAGTTCTTTAGAATCGTATTTCTCAAATAAAAACCCAGTTCCTTGTACTTTTTCGTTTTGAACCCTAATATTTTGCACCGTATCTTTTATGCCACCAACAGATCTGGCTATTGGCACCGTTCCGTATCTCATCGCGATCATCTGGCCAAGCCCGCACGGCTCAAACCGAGAAGGCATTAAAAACATATCTGCCCCGCCGTAGATTTGTTGAGCCAATTTACTGTCAAACCCAATTCTTGCGAAGACCTTTTGGGGAAATTTTTCCGCCATTTTCCCGAAAAACTTTTCATAATTACCCGCTCCCTGTCCCAATAGCACAATTTGCAGATTTTTTTTGATAAGTGAATCAAAAATTTCAATGATCAAATCAAATCCTTTTTGATCGGCCAGCCGCGAAACTATGCCCAAAACCGGAATTTGCGAGTCTGTTTTTTTAAAACAACGTCTTTGCAAAGAAGCCTTATTTTCAGCCTTATCCCCGAGGTTTTCAATAAAATAATTTTTTTGTAAAGCCGGATCGTTCTTTGGATCAAATTTTTCGACATCTATGCCGTTTAGAATCCCTTTAAAGGAATTACCCCTTTTTTTTAATGATTCTTCCAGCCCGGCGCCAAATTCCTTTGTTAAAGTTTCTTTTGCGTAATTTGGGCTGACGGTTGTTATAAAATCGGCGTTTAAAATGCCCGTTTCCAAACAGTTAACATCACCGGCAAAATCAGTTCCCAATAATCGATTCACGAGATTTTTGTCATAAACGCCCTGATATTCCAGATTATGGATTGTCAGGATACTTTTTGCCCTGCTGCCTGGCTTATTTTTTTTAAGAAAAGGGATGATAGCGGCGTGCCAGTCGTGGCAGTGTAAAATACTAACACCCAAAGCTTCCGCGACCTTAATTCCGGCGGCCGACAGAAAGAGAAAACGCGTGGCTTCTTTTTCGTTTCCCGAAGGGCTGGCGTCTTTTTCCAAATAAATGCTCTTCCCAAAAATACCGTCGTTTTTTATGAGATACAAAGGCACGCATTCGTCAGGATGGGTTTTGCAGGGTGGCAAATAAGTCTGCCAAAGCTCAAAATGTTCTTCTTTTCCGTCAAAAATCACGGAAAAATCTTTTCCAGCCAGCATATTTTTTTCTGGGACATTTAACGATTGATAATAAGGAATTATCACGGAAACATCAACTCCCAGCTTTTTTAACGCTTTTGGCAGAGAGCCGACAACATCGGCTAATCCCCCTATCTTTGCGATTGGAGCGCATTCAGATGCGATAAATAAAATTTTCATGTTTGAATGCCGTTACTTAAATTAATGATATATAATGCTTCGCTTTTTGAAGTAATTCCCTTATCTTTTCGCGGTTGCCATTTTTAGCCGCCGGCCCAATATAGCCCCAGCTATCGGTAGCCAGAAGAGTGCAAATATATACCTGATCTAAAAAAATTTTTGCCAAAAACTTGTTTAAATCTTGTCGAGTTTCTGCGTAATCCAATTTTGATAAATCACAAAATGCCTCCAAAAAAATGTTTTGGAGATTTTGAGTATCGTTTCTGGAAAAATTTAATGCCCGTGATTCAACCGGAAATTCAAACCACCCCAAAAGCGTGGCGGCGTCCGTTAGCGGGAAACCAAGACCGCTTTTTTCAAAATCAATTCCATAGATAACAGCATCGTCAACAATTATATTTCCCGGATAAAAATCATTATGAATTAAAGTTTTTTGCTCTTTAGAAATTTGATTAATAAATTCAAGCTCCGAGGCAAGTATCAGTTCATTTTTTAAATCAGGCATTAAATTATTTATATCCGTAAACACCCTGTCATAATCGCCTGCTTCAAGAAAAATCGCGTCGGAAAGGGAATCCGTTTCGGGTTGGGTTCCATGCAATCTTGAAATCCATTTCGCGGCATTTTTGAGGGATTCTTCAGCTTTTTTAATATCTTTTCCCCGAATTATTGTTGTCAAGGGTATCCCTTTGGCTTCTTCATAAAGCAAAAGACTTGTTTCGTTTATAAAATCCAGCGGTCTGGCAACGCGCGCCTGGCCGCGATCAAAGCCGTTGTGAAAAAGATGCTTCATTGTTTTCCATGCGTTTTTTTTTGACTCGTTTTTGCTTGATGCTCCCCAGACAATTTTTTGATCGTCTTTGCCAAAAAAAATCTTATATTTTGCCAGACAAGTTTCTTGCTGCCAGCCGGGCGATTTTTTTTCAATTTCAATTGCCGTTATTTTCTTATTATTTTGTTCAGGGAAATAAATAAGCCTTTTTTCTTCAAAAAGCTTTCCAATATAATTTTCATCTAAGGCTTTAAATATTTTGTTAATTTTCTCCATTTGATTTTAGGCTCCTCTTTGTTCGGGCTGGCCGCCTCTTATCTTTGCATATTTTTCTTTATATTTTTCAATAACTTTTTCTATTTCTTCGTTCCCCATCTGGGCGCGCAGAAGATCGATGGCATTGATGGCGTCATAGATGTCAAGTTTATTTTCCAATTTCCAGATGGCATCTCGCCATAAAATCGCTTTTTCATATTCGCCGGCTTTGGCGGCTTTTTTCTCCGCTTTTTTCATCATATCAATAAAGGCCCAATAGACGCCTTCTTCGGCCCCGCCCGCGCCAATAGTTCTTTCCTTAAAAGGAATGCGCAGGACCGAGCGCTGCAGCAGGGCGTTTTTTCTGACCTGGCCCGTTCTTTGCCATTCAAAAGCCTTAGAAATTATCTTTTCGTATAAATCACCGGCTTTTTGCAGGTTTTCTTTGGAAATATCCTTAACCATTCGGATAGTTTTTAGCAGGCGCCAAGCGCCGTCCTCGATCATTTCCAGGCTCCACCATGGCTTGGCCGAAGCCCACCAGAAATGGTCGCTCGCCATGGCTTCATCCATTGAGGCCCTAGCCTTTTTGTAATCTGTCTGATCTTTATCCATCGCGTGAACTTGGTTTATTGCTAGTTCAAAAAGCTGCCACTGCCATTTATGGATGATGTTTTCCGGGTCGGACCAGGAAAGAAACTGGATATTTTTTTGGATATCTTGGGGGCTGCTGGCCCAGGTTGATTTGATTGGTTCAACTTCAATTACCTCTTTGAAATATTTGGGGATATCGGAAATCTTTATAAATTTAAATTCCCGAGTCGCGAAGAGCTCGGGCAGCAGATTTTGGAGGCCCGGTCTGTGGTGGCCGAAAGTTTCGCCGTCCATGGCGGTGACCAGATACCTCCCGCTGGCAAAATCTTTTTTCATCGCCTGCTTGAGCGCTTTTGGAGTGCGGATCAGGGCGCTCATGATCAGATTACTTGCCCTTCGCTCGCGGAAATAGACAAAAAGTTTGCTGTTTTTGAACTTATAGATCTTTTTGTAATCAACATTTCCGGTCTGGCCGCCAAGAGCGATCTCGTCCAGAATTATCCATTCAAATCCTAGATCCGAAATGATCTGGGCCAGCTCTTCTTTAAAACCCATTTCCGGCGGGAAAAATCCTCTGGGTTTGTAAGAGGGGCCGAGGAAAAACTTATTTGTTTCGTCGTTGAGCTTAATCTGGCGGATTATTTCGTCTTTTTCGATCAGCGGCAGAAACGCGTGGTATTTGGCGCAGCCGGTTATTTCAAGACGGCCTTCATCCAGCAGATTTTTTAAAGTTTCTATCAGGTCCTGATAGCCGTGTTTGTCAAAAAGTTCAAGCAGCGCGCCGTTGATGTTCAAAGAAAGAGAAACATTCTTTTGATTTTTGATGGCTTCAAGAATCGGCCGGTAGCTTTGCTCCACCACGGCTTCCAGAATATCTGGTTGTTGCCCCGAAGGCTGATAGATATGAAAAAAATTGGCCCAATACATGATAGATTATTTTTCTTTTTGGCCTGAATTTAATGCAATATTAAAAAGCTTAATATATTCTTTGGCCGAATTTTTCCAGGAGAAATCTTTGGCCATAGCTCTTTTCATTAATTTAGTCCATTCTTTTTTGTCGCGGAAAGTTTCGGCGGCGCGGATGATGGCGATTAAGAGCGCGTAGCGGTCGTAGTTATTGAAAACAAAGCCGGTTCCCTGGTTGGCGCCCGGCGTATAATTGTCAACTGAATCGGCCAGGCCACCGGTTTTTCTGACGATTGGAATCGCGCCATATCTCATTGCTTCCATTTGGACCAGTCCGCAGGGTTCAAATCGTGAAGGGATTAAAAGCGCGTCGGCGCCGGCTAGAATCATTTTTGTCACCTGGCTGTCAAAAAAGAAATGTCCGCCGACCCGATCCGGATATCTTTTCTGCAAATCTTGAAAAAACTCGCGATAGTTGTTGCTGCCTGTTCCGGTGATAACAAACTGAAAATCAATGTTTTGCATCAAGGCATCTGCGATCTCGATAATCAAATCAAAGCCTTTTTGGGCGTCCATGCGTGAAATAATGCCGATAATAAATTTATTTTTGTCGGCGGGCAGATTAAACCGTTTTTGCAGAGCGAATTTATTTTCGACGCGCTTATCAAGGGTTTTGGCAGAATAATTCGCGCTAGTTGCCGGGTCGGTTTCCGGATTCATTGATTCCGTGTCAATGCCGTTTAAAATGCCGGACAAAGAAGACCGGCGTTCGTTTAAAAGATCATTTAATTTTTCTCCAAGCTCGTCGGTGAGAATTTCTTTGGCATAGGTCGGCGAGACAGTGTTAATGAGATCGGCGTACATGATGCCGCGGCGCATGCCGTTAAGCTTTAAGATTTTGGGGTCAAAAAAAGCGGGGATGGGCGATTGTCCTGAATCAAAATCCATTTCTGAAACGAAACGATGATCGAACAAACCCTGGAATTGAAGATTGTGGATGGAAAAGACAGTTTTTATTTTTGAAAGCGCGGGATCGTTCTTGTATTCGGTGCACAAAAGATTAGGAATAAAGCCGGTTTGCCAGTCGGAGGCAACAATAATATCGGGTTTCCATTTGGAAATCTTTATAAATTCAAGGACTCCTTTTGAAAGCAAAACCCATCTGGCCGTGTCATCGCTGTACCCATAGACATTGGCGCGTTTTTCGTAGTATTCCATATTCTCTAAAAAATAGGCGATGGTTTTGCCTTCTTCTTCATAGCGTAAAACATTTGAAACGAGAAGATCATACGGATCGCTGTCGTCGGTGAGAGACTTGATATTTTGGGCTTCCGGCAGGAGGGAAAATTTTCCCGTATCAATGGTGGCATATTTTGGAATCATTACTCTTGCGTCATAGCCAAGCTCTCTTAATGCTTTTGGCAGAGAGCGCATGACTTCTCCCAGGCCTCCGACTTTTGCAAAAGGGGCGCCTTCGGACGCGGCAAAAAGAATTTTAGGTTTTGATTTTGAAAAATTGATCATACCCAGTATATCAACCTCGACTGCCGCCGAAGGCGGCAAAATAACCGCTTCGGAAACGTGACCGAGATTGAAAATATAGTTATAATTTTATACCCAATAAGTTTCCAAAAATATTAAAAGTCGAGGTTGTATTACTGGGCATAAAATTGAATTTTTAAAATAACGCCTAGTGAGGCGATTTTTAAGTTAATTTTGCTATCTGTATTTTAGCACAAAATTTTTAATCTGGATAGCAAATTTTGTCGGGGCGCGGGGAGTTGCCCCGAACCAGAAACTGTGTTTCGGTACGGGGTAAAAACCCTGGTTACCCCCAGTACCAGATCCGCCGGCTGGCGGATCGGTACGGGGCAAGCAAGACCCTTTACCCCGTACCAAAATTTCGCAGTCGGAGTGCCGGGAATTGAACCCGGGTTACACCCACCCCAAGGGTGCGTAATACCGTTATACTACACTCCGAAATTTTTGGTTCGGGGCCAGCCTTGCGTAATACCGTTATACGACGCCCCGAAGATAAAAACACAAAACACAGAACACAAATTCCAAACAAAGCACAAAAATCATTTTTGTTTTGTGCTTTGGTAATTGTATTTTATTTAGATTTTGTGCTTTGAGATTTGTGCTTTTATGCCTTAGCTAAGCTTTTGATACACTTAGTACAGGCTTTGACCCGTTTGCCTGAAGCCAGGGTCAGCCATTGCAAATTAGGATACTGGCGGCGCTTGGCCGTCGGGTTAAATTTGCCACGGAGTTTGACCAATGTTACACTGGAAATAGATTTTTTGCCGCAGAGGGCGCATTGTTTTGCCATATAATTTTTGTTTTTTAGTTATTTCAATTTTGCCCATACATAATATAATAAAGTTTTAAAATTTGCAAATTTAGGGAAAGTACAAAACGTGGATACCCTTGAGAAACAACAGACAATTGAGTCAATTAAAACCATTATTAAAGCAAGATGGTTTTATGTTTCGGCGATTGCGGTGCAGGGCGTAATTGTAAGAGTGTTTTTTCCTACCATACCTGTGCCAAACAATGTGATTATCTCTTTGATTATAATCTTTGTTTTTTTAATAAATTTTATATTTTGGTTATCTATGCGGCAACAGCCAGAAAAAATAAATTATTTTATTTTAAAGATTATTAAATTTTTTCAAGTTCCGCTTGAACAGGCAGGGCTGGCCGTGATTCTTTATTTTTCCGGCACGGCAAACAAAATGTTGATGATGATGTATATTATCCCGATTATGGTTGCAGCCGCTATCTACAAAAGAAAAGGAATAATTTTTGCAACTATTTCAACAATGGTTGTTTATACCGGATTAGTGGTAATAGAATATTTCGGTCTTATGCCACCTCTTGCTTCCAGCCAGCCAAGTCAATTATTGGGTACGCCACTTCGAGGTAATCTAAATTTAGCAGAAGGGCAGATTATATTTTTTAATTTATATATTCTCGGCGCGGCTTTTTATGCGGGATACTTGTCTAATTTATTTAAACGCCGCGAAAAGCGCCTTGTCGAGCAGAAAAACGAATTGGGACAAAAAACAAATCTCCTCGCTCATCAAACCCAGGAGCTTACCAAAACCAAAGACTATCTCCACGAAGCGCTCACCAAATCAGATGCTGCTAGAATAGAGACAGAAAAAACAAAAGACCAGCTCCAAAAATCAAACCTGGATCTTCAGGCCAAGATCAGAGAACTTGAAAAATACGGCCAGGTGACCACCGGCCGGGAACTTAAAATGATGGAATTAAAAAAGGAGATAAATAATTTAAGAGGAACAATTAAAAACCTTCAGGATCAACCGGAGGCATCAAAGAAGTAAATATTTAAAATTATTACCTTGAGCTTAACAAGAAATTTTGTTTTTGGCAGACTTATTTTGAGCTTAAAAGCTTAATCCAATAATTACGGCGCCGGCAAAGCCGGCCAGGAAAGCGAATTTTTCCAGGCGCGTGAGAGCGGTGGCTTCTTTGAAGAATAGAAAGCCGACCAGCACCGGGAAGATAGCTCGGCTGATAAAACTAATAGGGCTCAAAACAGTTAATGGAGCCAGCTGCGCGGCCGAAAAAGCAAGGAACATAGAAGCCCAAATAGTGGTGCCAAAAATAGCCACATTGCTAATTTCTCGCCCGGAAAACCAGCCGCTTGACCATTCTTTTTTGTTAATCCAGACCAGCATTAAGGCGCCGAGAAATGAGCCGCCATACCAGCTGAATAAATATTCCTGCAACTGCAAGCCGTTTATGGCAAAATAACGCATAAAAAACGTGGTGGTGCCCCAAATCAAGCTTGATAAAATCAGCCACTTAAATAAAGCAACGTTGGAGTTGCTTTTTTGGTCGGCGCGCGATTTTTGGACAATAAGCAAGAAAGCCGCGCCAAGACAAATGGCGATGCCTATAAGAAGACTCCAATTTAAAAATTTAATTTCTCTTAAGAAAATAAGGCCCAGGGCCATGGCGATTAAGTCGTCGTAGCGGCCAAAGAGCGAGCTTTTACTCAAGCTGATGCCAACGGCACGCCAATAACAATAATTGGCCAAGCTGTTTAAAATGCCCATGCCAGCGGCGATTGGCATTAACCAAGAAAGACGAAAACTTGAGCCAATAGCGATTTTGAAGATGACGAAAATAATTGAGAAAATAAAACAAAAGAAAAATTGCCAGGCGATGCGCCGGTTTTTTTGAGGAAGATTAGCCAGCCTCTTGAATAAAAAAGAAGAGAGAACATAGCTGAAAAGAATTTGTATGACAACAATTAATTGCCAAGACATAGATTTATGGTATCATAGAGGAAATTAATCCTCAAATTAATTTGTAGAAGAATCCTCTGGGTGGCGATGACGAATGTGACAGGCAGGTTCAATAAATTTTCATTACCAAAAAATAACAGAATAATCTAATAGAGTATAAAATAAGTTATTCAAACGTGATTAATCTTCAAAGCGCTTTATTTTTATATATTATAATTATTTTTTCCGCCATTTTGCACGAATATGCTCATGGCTGGATGGCCTTAAGGGAAGGAGACCCGACTGCCAAATACGCAGGACGGCTGACCTTAAATCCTCTGGCGCATATTGATATGTGGGGCACTGTTTTGATGCCGCTGCTTCTGCTTTATTTTTTTCATTTCTTTTTTGGCTACGCAAAGCCGGTGCCGATAAATCCCAATAATTTTCGCAATCAGCGAAGAGGCCTAATTTTAGTCAGCTTTGCCGGTCCGGGTGCTAATTTTCTTGTTGCGTTGATTCTCGGGCTGTTTGTCAGATTTTATCCGGGTTTAAGCTTTGCTTCTTTTCTGGCGTTTATCGTGTTTATCAATATCTGGCTGGGTTTGTTTAATCTAATTCCCGTGCCGCCGCTTGACGGCTCAAAACTGCTTTTTGGATTTCTGGCCGGACGGGGGGGCAGGGCAATTGAATTTTTAAGAGGCGCCGGTTCCTGGTTTGGCATTATAATTGCGTTACTCGTCGCCTTTACCTTTTTGCCGTATTTGGCTAATTTATTATTTGTATTGATTACGGGCGGGAATATTGGGATTTTGTAAGGCTGTTATTGACCCCGTTAGAAATTTACACATAGACTATCTGATTTTATAAAAGTCAGCCGCCCGCCCGCATCGCCAAGCGAAGCTTTGGCGGGCGCGGTAGGTGATTCGCCGCAGAACATCTGTTTAATTTCGTCGACGTCTGAATTTCTGACGGGGTTGACAGGCAAATATTCTTTTGCTACATTACAGATAACACACTTGTATAACAATTTAGGGGTTGAAATGGCTACGGCTTTTTTTTATGGTTTTGTTCAAATTTATCGAGCCCGCGGGGCGATGAAAATTTGATGACAAAATCATAACCCGCCAGAATTTCCAGCGATGGACTTGTAGCTTTACAAGTATGAAAGCGAAAGCGGCTTCGCCGCCCTCAGCTGAAATACAAAGTACATGGATGGAAATTTAGGCGGGTGCTCAATTTTGTAGTTAAATTTACTTCACTACAATAAATTGAGCTTATAAATTTAAACAAAATTGGCATGCCCACGATTCATCAGCTAATCAAACGTCCGAGAAAGCAGATAAAATATAAACCAAAAGCGCCGGCGCTTTGGCGCGGTTTCAACGTCCTTCAAAACAGGCCGAGCCATTTTGCGTCTCCGTTCAAACGTGGAGTTTGTCTGAAAGTTACCACCGTTACTCCCAAAAAGCCGAATTCCGCTTTGCGGAAAGTGGCCAGAGTTCGCTTAACTAACGGCATGGAAGTGACTGCTTATATTCCCGGCGAAGGTCACAATCTGCAAGAACACTCGGTTGTCGTCATCCGCGGCGGAAGGGTTAAAGACTTGCCGGGTGTCAGATATCATATAGTGAGAGGTGTTTTGGATACTTCGGGAGTTGAAGGAAGAAAACAGCAAAGAAGCAAATACGGGGCAAAACGCCCCAAGTAAACACGAAAGCAACGAATATTTACGAAAGAAACGAAAAAAATAGTTAAATTTAGTGAATATTAGTTTATTTAGTGTTCTAAACTATGCGCAGAAAACGAGAATTTACAAGAGAAATCTTGCCTGATCCAAAATTTCAGAATGTTTTGGTGGCAAAGTTTATCAATCATTTGATGACCGGGGGCAAAAAGTCAACTGCCCAGACGGTTCTTTATGATGCATTTGGCATAATTGCGGAACAGAAAAAAGACCCGATGGCTATTTTTGATGAAGCAATTAAAAATGTTTCTCCCGTTCTGGAGGTTAAATCCAGGAGAATCGGTGGCGCCAATTATCAGGTGCCGCGCGAAGTAAGGGGAGACCGCAAAATCACTTTGGCGGTTAGATGGCTGATTAATGCGGCCACGGCAAGAAAAGGCATGGCGATGTCTCGTCGCCTGGCCGAAGAGTTTTTGGCGGCCAGCCGCAATGAAGGCTCGGCGATTAAGAAAAAACTTGATACACACCGCATGGCAGAAGCGAATAAAGCTTTCGCGCATTTCTCGTGGTAGAAATATTACAGAAATGACAGTTTTTGGATAGTTAATTAAGAGATTTAATTCAAAAATCAAAAATCAAAGTGTAAAATGACAATGCAAAATGTAAAATTTTGAATTTTGAACTGTAATTTTGATTTTTGCACTTTACATTTTGAATTTATGCGAATATTTCCGATTGAAAAAATTAGAGACATTGGTATAATCGCTCACATTGATGCGGGAAAGACAACCGTTACCGAGCGGGTGCTTTTTTATACCGGTAAAAAACATAAAATCGGCGAAGTTCATGAAGGGGAAGCGGAAATGGACTGGATGGAACAGGAAAAGGAACGGGGTATAACGATAACAGCCGCGGCCACCACTTGTTTCTGGCCGGTCGAACCAAAAGAAAAAACCTGCCAGATAAATATTATTGACACTCCCGGCCATATAGATTTTACGGTTGAAGTGCAGCGCTCGCTGCGAGTGCTTGACGGCGCGGTGGTTGTTTTTGACGGAGTGGCCGGAGTTGAGCCGCAGTCAGAAACGGTTTGGCATCAGGCCGACAAGTATAACGTTCCCAGGATCTGTTTTATAAATAAAATGGATCGCACCGGGGCGAGCTTTGAAAAAAGTCTGGCCTCAATCCGTGAAAGGCTGACGCCAAACGCAGTCCCCATCAACATAGCGATTGGTTCGGAAGATAAATTTTTGGGGGTAGTAGACCTTTTTAAAATGAAAGCGATTAAGTTTGAAGGCGAAAACGGTGAACTAGTCAAAGAAGAAGAAATCCCGGCCGATCTTAAAGAAAAGGCGGCCAAGTATCGCCACGAAATGATTGAAAAAATTGTCGAACAGGATGAGGAATTGCTTCATCAATATTTGGAAGGAAAAGAAATTTCGTCCGAGGAACTAAAAAAAGTTTTACGCCAGGCGACTATTAATTATAAATTAGTGCCTGTTTTGACGGGCTCGGCTTTAAAAAACAAGGCCGTTCAGCTGATGCTTGACGCGGTAGTTGATTATTTGCCCTCGCCGGCTGACTTACCGCCGACTGAAGGATTTGATCCCAAAGACGAAACAAAAAAAATTATCAGAGAAGCAAAAGACGATGCGCCTTTTGCCGCCTTGGCTTTTAAAATCGCCACTGACCCATTTGTCGGCCAGCTGACTTACTTCAGGATTTATTCGGGAGCATTGAAAGCAGGCTCTTATGTTTTAAATTCAAGCAATATGGAGCAGGAGAGAATCGGCCGGATCCTGCGGATGTATGCCAAGCACAGAGAAGAAGTCAAAGAAATGTATACGGGCGAGATTGCCGCCACTGTGGGCTTGAAAGCAACCGGAACAGGCGATACGCTTTGCGACGTTGACCATCCGGTGGTTCTGGAAAAAATTGAATTTCCCGAGCCGGTTATTTCTGTTGCCATTGAGCCAAAAACAAAAGCCGACCAGGAAAAAATGGGCATTGCTTTGCGTCGACTGGGAGAAGAAGACCCAACTTTCAGAATCAAGGGGGATCCCGAAACCGGCCAAACAATTATCTCGGGCATGGGCGAATTACATTTGGAAATTATCGTTGACCGCATGCTGCGTGAATTTAAAGTTGAAGCCAGCGTCGGCCGGCCGCAAGTTGCTTATAAAGAAACAATTCGCGGCAAAGCAGAAGCAGAAGGCAAATACATCAGGCAAACAGGAGGCCACGGTCAGTACGGTCATGTCTGGTTGAGGGTTGAAGCAAAAGGCAGAGGAGAAGGTTTTGAATTTATAAACGAAATTAAAGGCGGGATTATTCCTCAAGAATTCATTCCGGCAGTTAAAAAAGGAGTTCAGGAAGCGGTTGACAAAGGAGTAATGGCCGGCTATCCTTTAGTTGATTTGAAGGTAGCGCTTTATGACGGTTCATTTCATGAAGTTGACTCTTCTGAAATCGCATTTAAAATCGCCGGTTCCATGGCCGTTCAAGAAGCAACCAAGCGCGCAAAACTGGTTTTGCTTGAACCGGTTATGAAACTGCAGGTGATAACTCCGGAACAATTTATGGGGGACGTCATCGGCGATATCAATGCAAAAAGAGGCCAGATAGAGGAAATCGAGGAACGCGGCCACGATGCTTTTCGGGTCAAAGTTATAAATGCTAAAGTGCCGCTGGCAGAAATGTTTGGCTATGCGACAAGTCTGCGTTCAACGACGCAGGGAAGAGCGACGTTCACGATGGAATTTGACCATTACGCAGAAGTGCCGAATAACATTGCCCAACAGATTGTGGAGGGAAAGAGAAAATAATTATTTTGTTACCAAATTTTTGCTCCATGCAGGGCGGATTGAAAATTTGGACATAATTGGTATGTGGGAAACAATAAAAAAGATATTGCAAAAACAACCCGGAACTTGTATTATTGTAGAAGATGGCAAACCCGCTTATGTGGTGACAAAATTTTCAGATTATGAGAATTCTTTTGAAGAAAAAGAAGATACTGTCGCGAGAAATTTTAATTCCAATTTTTCCGAAGAACGGCTATTGGAAAGAATAAATCAGGAAATTACAAATTGGAAAGCGATGCAGCAGGAGGCGCAAGGCGAAACAGGATTGGCAGAAAATTTGGGGGAAGAAGTCAAGATAGAGGATTTGCCGCTTTAAAAACAGAATAAAACTAAAAGGGGATTTTTTGTTGACCCCGTTAGAAGTTCAGTCAGCTTCGGAGCTTAAAATAGTTTTCCAGCGAATTGTGCGGCTTTCTTTTGTGAGAATAGCCAGTTTGCGGAAAAACTTCTAACGAGGTTGACAAAAAGCCTTTTTAGTCTTAGAATTAGTGTTAGTTTAAAATAATAAGAATAATTCAAATATCATGCGAAAGGCATGCCAATGATGCAAATATTTATTCGCAGCATTTGCATATCATTCGTAGATTAGCATTATCATATGGCAGATAAATTTGAGCGCACAAAGCCCCATTTAAACGTGGGAACCATCGGTCACGTTGACCACGGAAAAACGACATTAACCGCCGCTATGCTTCATGTTCTGAATTTGGCGGGATTTAAGGCTGCCGAAAAAAGCGTTGACCAAATTGATTCGGCTCCTGAAGAGAAGGCCAGAGGGATTACGATTGCCACTTGTCACGTTGAATATGAAACAGAGAAAAGACACTATGCTCATATCGATTGTCCGGGGCATGCCGACTATATCAAAAACATGATTACCGGTGCTGCTCAAATGGACGGCGCAATTTTGGTTGTGGCCGCCACTGACGGCCCGATGCCGCAAACCAGAGAGCATATTTTGCTTGCCCGCCAGGTCGGCGTGCCGGCAGTTGTTGTCTTTTTAAACAAAGTTGACCAAGTTGATGATCCGGAACTCGTAGATTTGGTAGAACAGGAAATCAGAGAACTTCTGACAAAATATGAATTTCCGGGCGACAAGGTCCCCATTATTCGTGGCTCGGCTTTGAAAGCTCTTAGCGTCAAATCAGCCGAAGAAGAGGCGGCTAAGCCGATTTTAGAATTAGCCAAAGCCCTGGACGAGGCGATTCCGGAACCCGTCCGCGACACAGAGAAACCGTTTTTGATGCCGATAGAAGATATCTTTTCAATTGAAGGCAGAGGGACGGTTGTGACCGGAAGAATTGAAAGAGGAAGTATCAAACTCAATGATGAAGTGGAAGTGGTTGGATTGAAACCTACCCAGAAAACGGTCGTGACCGGAATTGAAATGTTTAATAAATCATTGGACCAAGGCCAGGCTGGCGACAATGCCGGTATCTTGCTGCGGGGCTTGAAAAAAGAAGACGTTGAAAGAGGTCAGGTGGTGGCCAAGCCGGGTTCAATTACCCCTCACACAGATTTTGATGCCGAAGTTTATATTTTGACCAAAGAAGAGGGCGGTCGGCACACCCCGTTTTTTAAGGGCTATAAACCCCAGTTTTATGTCAGAACAACCGATGTCACGGGCGAAGTTGAATTGCCCGAAGGAACGGAAATGGTTATGCCAGGCGATACGGTTAACTTAAAAATCAAACTGATTGGCCCGGTGGCGGTGGAAGACAAGATGCGCTTTGCAATCCGCGAAGGCGGCCATACCGTCGGTTCCGGAGTCGTGACAAAAGTAATCAAATAAAGTGCGGAATTTGTTAGTTCTTTTCTCATATGGCTAGCCCAAAGAAAAAAGAAAACGAAATTAAGCAGAAAATTCGAATCAAAATCCGGGCCTACGATCATAAAGTGATTGATCAGTCGTCCCGGCAAATTGTGGAAACGGTTTTGCGATACGGCGCGCAAATTTCTGGACCGATACCTCTGCCGACGGAAATTCGCAAATACACGGTTAATCGCTCAACGTTCGTCCACAAAGACAGCCGCGAGCAATACGAAATGCGCGTTCATAAGCGCATAATTGATATTTTGAATCCGAATCCCAAGGTGATTGACGCATTAATGAATCTTAATTTACCGGCCGGGGTTGATATAGAAATCAAGATGTGATTTCAATATCAAGACCGCAGAAAGGGGTCGGGGAAACTGGGTGTTTCCCCGTGGTGGAAATATTAAAACCGCAAGGCTTTAAGGAGTCCCGCCACGCGGGACGACGGGGTTGATATTGAAATTAAAATGTAATTTGTCGGTTTTGGCGCCTTTCAATTTTGCAGGTTGCGCAAAATTGAAAGGCGCTGAGCCAGTGATTTTTTATTTCTTTAGAATAGAAACACTTGTGTCAGGATTTAGTCGAAAAACTCGGGCTAGGCCTGGGTTTTTTATTGGAAAATTATGAAATTCATATTAGCCAAAAAATTGGGGATGTCGCAGATTTTTGACGAGAAAGGGGATGTTGTGCCCGTGACTTTAGTTGAAGCCGGGCCGTGTTTTGTGACGCAAATTAAATCGAAAGATACCAAAGATGGGTATGCAAGCGTACAGATCGCGTTTGGCAAAACAAAGCACATCAACAGGCCAAAGACAGGTCATTTGAAAAAAGCGGGAATTGAAAATGCTAAATGGATAAAAGAATTCAGAGTTGAAAAACCGGAATTTGAATTAGGTGCGCAGATAAAAGCCGATGTTTTCAAAGAAGGGGACGCGGTTAAAGTCAGTGGTTTGACCATCGGCCGTGGATTTACCGGCGTGGTTAAACGTCATGGCTTTAAGGGCGGGCCGGCCAGCCACGGTCAAAAACACAGCTTGCGCGCTCCCGGTTCAATCGGCGCCACTTTTCCGGAAAGAGTCCCTAAAGGCAGAAGAATGGGAGGCAGATACGGTGGAGAGAGGGTGACGGTTCGTAACTTGAAAATCGCGAAAGTGGATGTTGAAAATAATATAATTGCGATAAAGGGGGCAGTGCCAGGGAAGAGAGGGACATTGTTAGAAATTCAGAGCATATAACTACCCGAATACAGATCGGTACAGATATACAGATGAAGATAATTTAATTTCAAAATTCAATTTATCTGTATATCTGTAAGAAATCTGTATTTCGTAGCTAAATAAAAAAAGCCACCAAGAATGAATCCTGATGGCGGATGGAAGCTAGACAGGAAATTTAAAGGGAAGTTGTCAGTTTCTTTCGAAGTAGAAATATGTAGCAATTCCTACGACGGCTCCTGCTAGTGCTCCGATAAATAGAGAAATAAAAAAATTGTTGGGCGATAAACGCGAACCAATGGCCACAATAACAGCAAAAACAGAAAATCCCAAAGATATGTATTCCATCGCTTTACCTCCAAAGAACAGAATTTTGAATAATAAAAGTATATCATAATATATGTCTTCTGTCAAGTCTAGAACCAAAAAAGTTGTAACAAAAGCAAAAGCGGCAAAATCCGTTGGCCCCTCGACTTCGCTCGGGGTAAACTTAGAATTGGCAGTTTTTAATCAGGAAGGCAAAGAAGTTGCCAAAATAAATTTGCCCGAAAAGATTTTTGGGCTGAAACTGAATCCCGATTTGGTTAAACAAACATATGAGGCGCAAATGTCGCAGGCGCGAATCCCCTATGCTCATTCAAAAGACCGTGGCGAAGTTAGAGGTGGCGGCAAAAAACCCTGGCGGCAGAAAGGCACCGGCCGAGCCAGGCATGGTTCCTCGCGTTCGCCAATATGGCGGGGCGGCGGCGCCACTTTCGGGCCGCGGAAAGATAAAATATATGCCAGAGATATCAATAAAAAAATGCGCCGAGCCGCGCTGCTCATGGTTTTGTCTGGCAAAGTTCGCGATAACGAAATTGTCGTTTTGGACGAATTGAAACTGGAGCAGCCAAAAACGAAACTGATGGCACAGATGATCAAGAATTTAGGCAGTATAAAAAATGATTTGGGCAAAGGCGCATTGGTTGTGATGAGCGAAAAAAATGAAAATATTATCCGCGCCACGCGAAATATTCCGAAGTTTATGACCATCGGCGCGCAAAATTTGAATGTCGTTGACTTGCTGAATCATAGATATATCCTTATGCCTAAGAGCGCAATCGAAGTTATCGAGAAGACGTTTATTAGATAACCTTACGAATGTACGAATATTTACGAATATACGAATTCGTAAATACGTACTGATTCGTAAATTCGTAAGGAAATTATGTCAATTTTTGACCGATTTAAAAAAACCAAAAAAGAGCCGGAAAAGAAAGTGCCAAAAGAATTAAAAGAGGTAAAAGCGGTAAAAAAAGAAGAAGCGAGAGAGACGGAAATGAAAGAGATAAAGGAAGAGAAAGCAATTAAACTTCCCAAAAGAGTTGAGAAAAAAGCGTTTTCCGGAGCCTGGCATATTTTGGAATCGCCGCATGTGACAGAAAAATCAGGAATGCTGGCCGAAAAAAATCATTACGTTTTTAAAGTCAGTCCTTCCGCCAACAAGCAGCAGATAAAAAAGGCAGTTGAAGATTTATATGGAGTGGCGGTTGATAAGGTAATGGTTGTAAATATTCCCAAAAAAGCCAGAAAGCTCGGCAAGAGTAAAGGATTTAAAGCAGGTTATCGCAAAGCGATGGTAAAACTGGCGCCAGGAGAAAAGATAGAAATAATGTCAAGGTAGGGAGGGTAATGCTCGGCAAACTCTTCGTTCTCGACCACCCACGCCAGCCCTTTCGCTTCGCTACGCCGGTCTTCACTCAGAGCTTGCCTCTCATAAGAGGGAGAAAAGAAAAATTAACGTGATGTTTTTCTCGACAATGCCCCACTTTTAGATAAAAAATATGAAATCTTATAACCCAACTAGTCCCGGGCGCAGACAATTGATCCGTGTTGAAACCAAGGGTATTTTGGCAACCAAAGAACCGGAAAAAAATTTATTGGCTCCGTTGCCAAAACGCGCCGGGAGAAGCGCGTCAAGCGGCCGGATAACCGTCAGGCACAAAGGAGGCGGGCATAAAAGATTATACCGGATGATTGATTTTAGGCATGAAAAACTTGATATTCCGGCTAAGGTTTCAGCCATAGAATATGACCCGAATCGCACATGTTTCATTGTCTTGCTCCAATATGCCGACGGGGAAAAGCGCTATATTATTGCTCCTCAGGGGTTAAAAATCGGCGATGAAATTATTGTCAGTCAGAACGCTCCGCAAAAAACGGGCAATCGGCTGGCTTTAAAAAATATTTTAGTCGGCGCGTCCGTGCACGATATTGAATTGAATCCCGGCGGAGGCGGAAAAATTATCCGTTCGGCCGGCTCCGTTGCCCAAGTTTTGGCTAATGAAGGCGGCTATACGCATTTGAAAATGCCTTCGGGAGAAATAAGGATGGTTCCCGATAAATGCTGGGCGACCATCGGCCAGGTGAGCAATCCCGAGCATAATACGCAAAATTTGGGAAAAGCAGGCAGAATGCGCTGGTTGGGAGTGAGGCCGAGAGTCCGCGGCACGGCCATGAATCCGCCCGACCACCCGCACGGCGGAGGCGAAGGCCGGACACCGATCGGATTGAGGAGAGGACCAAAAACGCCCTGGGGCAAGCAAGCGCTTGGCGTCAAAACAAGAAAAAAGAAAAAGTGGTCAGATAAATTTATTCTTAAACGAAGGAAAATAGGATATGGCTCGAAGTCTTAAAAAAGGTCCCTATGTGGATCAGAAATTATTGAAAAAAATAAAGAATCTGAAACCGGGCGACCGCACGATTGTTAAAACTTGGTGCCGGGCTTGTGTGATTACGCCAGAAATGGTAGGTTTTACTTTTGGGGTCCATAATGGCAAAGAGCATATCCCCGTTTTTGTCGGCGAGGAAATGGTTGGCCACCGATTGGGAGAATTTTCGCCGACCAGAAAATTTGTTAAACACGGCGGGAGAATGCAAAGAGAGCTGGAAGCAGCAGCGGCTCAAAGTGCGTCTGAAGCAGCAAAAGCCGTCAAAGAACCGCCCGCGGCCGGCGCTACTAAATAAAAATTATGCAGGTAACAGCCAGATTAAACAATTTAAGAATGACGCCAAGAAAAGTTCGTTTGGTAACGAGCTTGGTTAAGGGAATGAACGCCAAAGACGCAAAAAGCCAGCTTCAGTTTATGAACAAAAAAGTGGCCGGGATTGTGTTAAAATTATTGAATTCGGGTTTGGGCAACGCCAAACACAATTTTAATTTAAGCGAAGACAATTTTTATATTTCAAGGTTGGAGGTGGAAGCCGGGCCGAGCCTGAAGCGCTGGATGCCAAGAGCCATGGGAAGAGCGACGCCGATTTTAAAAAGAACGTGCAATATTAATTTGATATTGGAAGAAAAAACGCCGAGCAAACAGGCGGTGACAGGAGCAAAGAAAAAAGAAAAAGTTGAAAAAATTGAAAAAGAATTGGAACGCCAAGAAGCGCCTGCAGTTGAAAAAGAGGAAACGATCTTTGCCGTTGCGGAAGAACCAGAAAATAAACGCAAACAGGCTTTTGTTTCCAAACCCTACGGCGCTTCGGAACAGTCAAAGAAAAGATTTTTCAGCCGTCAGACATTTGGGAATATTAAAAAAGTATTTAGAAGGAAATCAATTTAAAGGGCTTTGTCAGAAATCTGAAGCTCGCCTAGGCGAGCGAACAGATTTCTGTAACAAAACCTTTACCCCGTTAGATAAGAACTATATATTTTTTCAGCTAAATTTTTAGAGAAGTGCTTAGGATAATTGAAATAAAAATTTAGTTTTTATCTAACGGGGTGCTCAATGTGATAGTAAAATTTACTTCGCATTGGGCTCGTAAATTTTAATCACATTGGCATGGGACAAAAAGTAAACCCAGTTATTTTCCGGATCGGACACTCCGAAGATTGGAAATCGCGCTGGTATTATAATAAAAAATCATACAGGAGTTTTTTAAAGCAAGATATCAGATTGCGGGAATTTTTGATGAAAAAAATTGTGAAAGCCGGAATTCAGCGTATAGAGATTGAAAGATCGGGGAATTTAATGAAAATTATTATAAGAACTGCCCGGCCCGGTATAATAATCGGCCGCGGCGGCGGCGGAATTGAACAGTTGAAAGAAGATGTTAAAAAATTGATTTTGAAAGAGACACCGAACACCGGCAAGATGGAAATCAGGCTTGAAGTTGAAGAAGTGAAATCGCCGGAATCCCAAGCCCCAATTGTCGCTCAAAATATAGTAGAACAAATTGAAAAAAGACTTCCTTACAGGCGCGTCTTAAAGCAGTCCATAGAGAAAATTATGCAGATTAAGGAAGTGGAAGGCGTCAAGATCATGTTGAAAGGCCGGCTGGATGGCGCGGAAATCGCCAGAACCGAATGGCTGCTTAAAGGCAAAATTCCTTTGCAGACCCTGCGGGCAAAAATTGATTATGCGCTTTCAACTGCCTTTACAACTTACGGCACCGTCGGCGTAAAAGTCTGGATATATAAAGGAGAAATGTTTGCCGGCGAATCGCTGAAGAATAAAAATGAAAAATAATTTTTTGAATTTTTATGGGATTATTACAACCAAGAAAAGTTAAACATAGAAAGTGGCAGAAAGGCCGCGGCCGATTCAGGGGCGTTGAATCCAGGGGCACTGAATTAGCTTTTGGCAGCATTGGGCTGAAAGCCGTGGAACGGGGCTGGTTGAGCGTGAGAGAGATTGAAGCGGCTAGGCGCGCCATGACCAGATATGTTCAGCGCAGCGGGAAATTTTGGATTCGGATTTTCCCGGATAAACCGGTGACAAAAAAAGGCACCGAAGTGCCTATGGGAGGCGGCAAAGGGACGGTTGATCATTATGTCTTTCCGGTTAAGCCTGGCAGAATTTTGTTTGAGATGGACGGAGTGGCTCTTGATATGGGTCAGGAAGCTTTAAGACTGGCGGCCAATAAATTATCAATAAAAACAAAAATTGTAAGCCGATAATTAAAAAAATGGATTTAAAAGAATTAAAAGCAAAAACAGACCAGGAGTTGGAGTTATCTCTAAAAGAATTTCGTGAAAAACTTAGAAAGCTGGGCTTTGATTTGGCTGAAAAGAAGTTGAAAAATGTGGGCGAGATTTCTGAAAACCGCAAGACAATCGCCAGAATATTAACTATTTTAAAGCAACGCCGGGGTAGTAAAGCATAGCTTACCACCCGGTAAAAACATGGACAAAAATAATTCAAAAATTATTAAGAAGCTGAAAGGTGTTGTGGTCTCCGACAAGATGCAAAAAACTGTTGTCGTCGCTGTCACCAGATTAAAGCTGCATCACAAGTATAAAAAACAATATAAATTGACGACCAAATATAAAGCCCATGACGAAAAAGGGGAATACCACGCAGGAGATAAGGTTGTAATTGCCGAATGCAGGCCATTCAGCAAGGACAAGAGATGGAGAATAATTAGTAAAGTTTAAATTTTTAAATTGTTATGATTCAGCCGCGCACAATGTTAAAAGTAGCAGACAATACTGGAGCAAAAATAATTCAGTGTTTTAAGGTTTTAGGAGGTACCAGAGCGCGCTATGCGCAGCTGGGAGATATTATTGTGGCGTCGGTGAAAGAAGCAGAGCCGCGAAAAATGGTCAAAAAAGGAGATATTGTCAAAGCGGTAATTATCCGTCAGAGAAAAGCCATGAGACGGAGCGACGGTTCATATATTAAATTCAGCGATAACGCAGCGGTTATTTTGGACGGCAAAGAGCCAAAAGGCGGAAGAATTTTTGGTCCGGTAGCCAAAGAATTAAAAGACAGGGGATTTGATAAAATTGCGTCGTTGGCGCCGGAAGTCGTTTAGAACTCTACTAAATTACGAATTTATTACAAATCTTACAAATATTTGATTTCATTAGAGTATTAGTAATATTTGTAAAGATTAGTAAATTCGCAGGGTGATACATGAAAATACATAAAGGTGATACAATTTTAATAACATCGGGCAAAGACAAAGGAAAAAAGGGAAAAGTGGCCAAGGTTTTTCCGGAAATCAACAAGATTATTGCTGAAAACATTAATTTAGTTAAGAAGCATGTCCGGCCGAAAAAACAGGGCGAGAAGGGACAAGTCGTGGCAATTGCGAAACCTTTTGATGTCAGCAAAGTTAAGTTGATTTGTCCCAAATGCGGCCTGGCCGCCCGTATTGGTTACAAAATTATGGAAAGCGGAAAATTTAGAATTTGCAAAAAATGTAAAGAGGAGATTTAAAGGGCTTTGTCAGAAATCTGTTCGCTCGCCTAGGCGAGCGAACAGATTTCTGTAACAAAACCTTTACCCGCCAGAATTTCCAGCGATGGACTTGTAGATTCAGAAGCATGGAGAGCGAAAGCGGCTTCGCCGCCTTCCGCTGAAACACAAAGTACATGGATGGAAATTTAGGCGGGTGCTCAAT